>JACKQG010001445.1_pt2 | contig 10540 bp, 9 predicted proteins | sample 8237621 | NCBI WGS metagenome assembly JACKQG01 (sample SAMN15677084, study PRJNA649215) | marine metagenome | biome: marine; feature: Black Sea; material: saline water; isolation source: suspended particulate matter (SPM) from the Black Sea western gyre | collected 2013-06-09/2013-06-10 | depth...
TTAATTAAATACTATTATGTCAACAGGTAAAGTTAAATTTTTCAATGAGAGAAAAGGTTTTGGTTTCATCATTGATGACGAAAGTCAAAAGGACCTCTTTGTTCATGTCAGCGGGGTTATCGACAAAATTCAAGAAAATGACGATGTTGTGTTTGATATTACAGAGGACCAACGCGGCAAAAAAGCAATCAATGTAAAGAAAGCATAGTATTTACTACGATTGATGCAAAAAAAGTAAGGGCAACCGTTTCGGTTGCCTTTTTTTTTGGGGGGGGGGGGGGCGACCGAACCGGTCGCCCTTACATGGATTGTTCCTACTTCGCCAGCATGACAGGCATTACCAGCATCAATATTTCTTCATCTTTATTTTCATTACCCACGGGCAGGAGGATGCCAGCCCTGTTAGATGCAGACATCTCGATCAATACCTCTGCTGTTTCTGTGTTATTCAGCATCTCCACCATAAATTTGGAGTTGAACCCTATTTCCATGTCATCTCCCTCATATGCACAGGTAAGACGCTCCTTGGCCTCATTTGAGAAGTCGATATCCTCTGCAGAAAGCACCAGTTCTTTACCAGAGATCTTGAAACGGATCTGATGAGTAGATTGGTTTGCAAAAATTGAAACCCGCCGGATTGACGTCAATAAAGAGAGCCTGTCGATTGTTAACTTATTCGGATTATTGGTTGGGATCACCGCCTCATAGTTGGGATACTTCCCATCAATCAACCGGCAAACCAGTTCTACGTTACTAAATGAGAAAAAAGCATTGGCTTTGTTGTATTTGAGTTTTACAGGTACCTCCTCGGTAACCAATATGTTCTTCAGCAGGTTCAGTGGCTTTTTTGGCAGGATGAAGTTAGCTGAATCGGTCGATTTGGCATCTGTACGCTTATATCGTACAAGTTTATGAGCATCGGTTGCTACAAAGGTGATATCATCCGGAGAGAGCTCGCAAAATATACCCGAGAGGACCAATCTCAATTCATCATTACCTGTGGCAAACAGTGTTTTGTTGATCGCTTCTGCCAGCATCTCCGATTGGAGTTCGATCGATGTTGTCTCTTCAAGCAGGGGTGTTCTGGGATACTCATCACTCTTGTGTCCTGATAGCTTATATTTCCCCTCACCGGCAGAGATCTCAACCAACTGATTGGTTTCGTTAATGATAAAAGAGAGTGGAATGTCCGGAAAGGTTTTCAGGGTGTCAACCAGGATCTTGGCAGGTATGGCCACGCTACCCGGTTCTTCAGCCCGATCCGGTTTGATCGTTACACTCATCGTAGTCTCGAGATCTGAAGATGTCACCTTTAATTCCCCCTCTTTCAATTCAACTAGAAAATCATCCAGAATGGGCAGCGTATTGTTGGTATTGATAACACCTATGATGGCCTGCAGATTCTTCAGCAGAAGTGAGCTCGAGATGATAAACTTCATGGTCTTACAGTTTTAAAATCGGGTCAAATATACAATATTCAATTTGGATAAGCAAGAGCTGCAAAGGAGGTGTTTTTACTCTTTATTAACTTTTTTCCGGCGGAATTGAAACTTACTTTCCTTCCCCTTCAATAAGCGTTTGATATTTTGTCGATGCGTAAGAGGAACAAAAATAGCGACCAGGATAGCCAGTACCAGAAGCGCTATATGCCTCTCCCCCGTTATGAAATATACGATAAAAGGAAATGAGATCGAGCCGAGGATTGAAGAGAGGGAGACATAATGTGTAATTGCCAGGATGACAACAAAAACACCCAATACGATCAACAACGCTAACGGATAGAGAGCCAATCCAACACCTGCCAGGGTGCCAACCCCTTTACCTCCCCGGAAACCAGCGTATAGAGGAAAGATATGACCCAGGACAGCTGCGATTGCACAACCGATCATGACATAGATGACTCTGTCAGGGGTTAAGCCCGGAATTGAGATCCAGGCGACTACCTGAACAACAAACCACCCTTTGAAGACATCGAAAAGCATGACAGGGATCCCTGCTTTGTATCCAAGTATGCGCACGGTATTGGTTGCGCCGGCATTGCCGCTTCCGTGCTCCCTTATATCAATGCCATAAAAAATCTTTCCTACCCACACAGCAGTCGGTATTGATCCGATCAGATAAGCAGTCAGGATTAGAATTATTATTGCCATGATTTCCATGATTACTTAATGCTGTATAATGTTTTCAATACTGTGCAATACTGCGCAATTTTTGTGCAATCTCTTCATTCTTCTCCCAACCCGTAACGCCTTATAAAATCTCGCTTCTTTCTTCCGGTAGAGAGGGTATACCTGTAACCTCTCCATATTTTATTTAAACGTTTAAATTCCTTACGATTGAGCTGAGCTTCTTTAATCTTGTCGTTGAGATCCAGGTCGGACGAGAGAAACTGCATGATATTATTCCGGTAATTGAAGAAAAACCAGTCGTTCGGAGTGATCTCCAGGTAGAAGGTGAATTCATCTCCGTTTCGTTTCTTCGTCAGCTCAATCTTCCCTTTCAGATACCGGTTCACAATCTCATCTTTGATGGTGGCGATCCCGATAGATCCGGTTGAGATAAATGACCGTCTGATCGTATCATAACTCATCCTCACATCGGCAATGATCATAGTCTTGTCCAATTCATCGGGGAACCTACGGAATTTTCCTACCAGTTCAAGCTCCGACTTCAGATTCTCCAGCTCATCCTCTTCGATCAGTTCCGACAAGATGAAATTGAAACCTGTGTTGAAGAGCTGAATCCCAGGCAGATTGGTGGCTGTCATCTGGTCACGAATCTTTTCCATCACCTGCTCTTCAAAAGGAAAATCAAGGATCATACCCAAACGGAAGTTTGTGGAGCCAGGAATAATATAATAGTCCATACTGCCAAATGTCTCCATAAAAAGAGGTCCGGAGTTCAGGCTTAAATTTATCTTGCCCTCGGAATGCATCTGACAATTGAATTTATTCAATGTGACAACGGCTCCAAACTTGCCAGGAGCAGCAGGATCTATTTCCGGAGCTGTCCTGAAAGACGTTAACGGTACCTGGTAAGTCATCTTACCGGTTGTGGAGATCATCACTGTATCACTGAAACTCCTTCGAGGGGTGAAGAAGGCCGGATAGATCATGTTTTCAGTATTGGAGTAAGCCATGCCGAGAAGTAACTTCTCAGAGTTACGGTTTTTGATTGGGTCACTAACAGGCAATATAACATTGTTCGGATCGATGATGGCCGAAAACTTCACCCAGTTGGTTCCGAGGTTCATGCAATCGGTCTGTGGCTTGAAAGCCCCTGTAAAGGTCAGATCCCTGACTGGAGCATTCATCTCCACATTTCCTGCAAAAGCAAACTCTGGGTTCAACATGAAATCGGAAGTGCCTGAGATCGTTCCTTTACCCACTGAATTGCCTGTCGTATCAACCGAAATCCGGCCGAAGAAGATCTTCTGATGATCGCCTTTTCGATCTGAATAATCATACGTTCCGGATCCTATATATTTTTTTCTTCCCAGCACATTCACTTTTGCATCATAAAAATTATGATGCCTTGAGGAGGTATTGGCAATAATATTGGCATTTGTCAGCTCTCTCATCACAGCGTTCTTTTGGATTTGAACGATTCCGCTATCAGGGTAGATTGCTGCATCTGCAACCTTGATAATTTTCACCTCTTCAGCATTGATCACATTTGACCGAATGTTGTATCGTGCTCTCAACGCAAAAAACCTGAGTGAATCTTGTTGTGGATGAATGGAGATAAACTCTGTTCCCGTATATCCCACATCAATTAGCTGAGAGAGGCTGAGGTTGTCTGGGATAGTATATTTAGAATTCTCTTCATTGGTCAGCATGATCTCATCGTTATCAATCATCCAGTCGAACCTGTCCATAGAACAAATGTATCTGTTAACCGGAAATTCCATCGTAGAAATCCCGAGATTTGACCTGAACTCTCCCCGTCGCTCTTCAAAATCAAAATGGGTCCGGTAATTCTTTGTGGAGATAGCCAGTTCATTGATGTCATATGATTTGATCCGGAAATTAGCGATGTATGCATCGAAAGTATGTTGCTGAAAATTAAAACCTTTCGAATCCATTTCAGCATCTTCAATGTACATTGTCCCGGCGCCACGTACTCCGGAAGGTGTTAGGCCAAGAGTTCCTGCAAACAACGATTGATAGTTGAACATTGCTATATCCCTGGTTGTAGATGTAATACTCATCGAATCCTGATATGGCATCCAAAACTCGGTTACGCTATCTGCAATCACAGCCGGATACTGTATCCCCGTCATTTGTTCCCTCATCACAAATCCCTGAGCAACAGTCTTCATGCTATCTGGGTAGAAGATGAAATTGTCAGATACTGATGTGGAGTTGAGATAGTTGAGTTGTCCCTCCCCCATCAATCCCTTGTTACTCAAGTCAATCTTGGCGACGAAGACACCTTTACCTCCATAGATCGGGAATCCGGTGGCATCTGATTGTTTTTCAAATCCGAGAGAGAAATCGGGCCTGATTTTCAACGGCTCAGTGATATCCGGGAAGATTCCGGCAGAAACAAGTTGACCATTAAACTGTAGGCTATCCGTATCAATGTAGTCCAGGCTATTCATGGTAAATGGAAGCACGTCGAAATAGAAATTCTCACTATCATATACTTCTTGATGGATATAGGGTTTATCCCAGTTTACATGAGCTGTATCTTTGTTAGTAAAGATCGGATAATCAGGATAATTCTTCAACCCGGCTTTGTTTTGCGGATCGTCTATTAGAAGAAATCCGCTTAGGTTATTCAAAGCTGTCTGAACCTTCTTCATCGGATACCTTCCTGTTTTAGGGTCTATCTTTCTGCTTACTGCATAAAACTCTAAGAGGTCGATGGCAGGCAGGTTGATCCTGAATTTATCATACTCAAACGAGCAATCACGTGCGTAAAAATCAAAGAGGCCGGCCTCGATCTTGCCTGAAAATACAAAATCACGGTTCTGCTTCAGGATGATTTCATGATTCCGAGGCTCAATGTATACATGCTGTGAATCAGATAGATAGATACCAGGTACTCCTTTTAGCTTCAAATCGAAATTATCCAGGTCGAGAACGGCATTGGACTCCCCGTCCATTTCTGAGCTGAAGATAATTTCATCATAGTCAGTTTTTCCATGACTGGCATCTACATAATGAATCAGTTTATCCTTGACCACAGCTTTTTTATCATCCGTATCGTAGATCAGAAACCCCCGCGCACTCAGGAGAATCAACTGCGACTCTACCTGGGCAGGAGGCATCTGCCAGTATTCAATCAATTCATTCAGGGTAAACTCCCTGGAGTTATGTCGCTCTGTAAACTTTTTGATGACATGCAGTGGATTGAAAACGTCGATTCCCTGTAAACGCTCATACCTGCCCAGGGAGTAGTAGTTGCTTGATTCGAACATCGCTTTGCTTGTTGAACCGGGTCCCCGCATCGCTTCAAAATTGATTTTTGGCTCATTGAGTTTCCAGTAGAGCGCCTCACAGTAGATCTCAATGTTGTGCCAGGTGTCGAACCAGGGACTGATGATAGCCACCCGTTCATCTTTGAGGAGAGAGAGTTCCTTGGTCTGATCAAAGTATTTCATCATTAATCCGGGATGGTAGATGGAATCCTTGTCGTGATGGATCGTTATTGACGCCTTACCGGAGTTGATCCTGTCGGGGCGTATGATGAACCTTCGGGAACGTGCCGTTAAGAACTCCATGTTATCTCTTTTGAAGATCACCTCTGCATCCCGGTTTTTCAAGCCGAATCCGATAACTTTTCTTCCCTCCATAGAGAATCCACCGATATAGTCAACGTTACTAAAAACATCCCGGATACCAATTAAACTTTCGTATGAATAGAACCTTGGGTAGGTGGCTTTCTCTTCCACCACTTCTGCCTGCACTTTATCAATCAACCTGCCGGGGAGTGGTGCTGAAAAATAGTCTTTATTGAAGAAAAGTATGGAATCAGCCTCATACTTAGAAAATTTCATCTGAATCTGATATGCCGAGAGAACAGCATAGACCATGGAAGGATCTAGTCCAGCCCGCTGCCAGTCGATACGCCCACTGCGACCATACCACCGGGTTTCCAGCGGATAATACAATCCTTGTGTCTGATAGATTGTCAGGCTGTCGCGGTTGGAGTAACAGATAATGTCGGTAGGCATTACCTCTACCATGGGAACCGAATCATAGTGAAACCGGTAGTTTGGTTTCATCAGCTTCCATTCCGTTGAGGCGGAGTGATAGATCATATTCTCTTCGAAAAGGTGAATGCTGAACTCCAGGAATTTAAGGTAATGGCGGTTATATTTCGTCTCTGCCAGCGACTCCATGATTTCCGACCAATCATAAAAGTACTGGTCGGGTTGATGGGAATCGACAAACACATTTAGCGCATAGATGTAGTTGTAGAAATCGGGAAACACCCGCATACGTTTTTTGAGCATCTTGTTACAGACTGAATAGATGATCTGTTTTTTTGACGGGCTGTATTGCTCGGATTCCCATTTCTGCAGGAAGGGGATCATCACTTTCTCAACGATCTTCTGATCGTTTTTACTCAAAAATGAGAAGAGTTGACTCAGCTCACTGATAAACTTTGTGGAATCGCCCGAGAATCTATGGAACTGCTGGGCTTGAAGCGTCAAAACAGACGCAACAAAGCATATGGTAAGGAAATAACATAACCAGGTAAATCTCTTCATCGGTTGAATTTTACAACCATCCAGTTGTTTTTTTTCCGCACTCCAGCAAATTTTAGATGCTGCTCCTCTCCTTTCTCCCTGATCACCGGAAGATCTTCCGAATAGAAACCACTCAGCAACAGGGTTCCTCCTTCATACAGAGCATTTGCATAAACAGGAATTTGTTCCAGAAGCACATTCTTGTTTATGTTTGCCAGGAGCAGATTAACTTTCTTCTCCGGGATTTCATTTACGTCTCCATGAATAACGTGAATATCTCGCGCTTTATTTTTATGCACATTCTCGGTCGTATTTTCGAACGCCCGTTTATCGTTATCTATAGCAAAAACCTCAGCCGCCCCCAACTGAAGAGCCAGGATGGCAAGCACACCGGTTCCACACCCCATATCAAGCACCGTTTTCCCGGAAACATCCTCTTCAAGGAGCCATTCGATCATCAGTGCGGTTGTCTCGTGATGAGCGGTTCCAAAAGACATTTTGGGTTCGATAATGATGTCATAACAACTGGTGAACTGATGAATTGGTGAACTGGTGAGTTTATGAGCCGGTGCTTTCTTATAATCTTCAAACGACTCATGAAAAGGGGCGCGGATGTAGCATTTTCCAGCGATAAATACCGGATCGTACTGGCTTTCCCATAGTTCGTTCCAGTTCTTGTCCGGTAGTGGGATTACGCTCCAGAAAACCTCCTTCAACTCCCTGTACTTCAGGATTACTTTTTGGATAGCAGGCTCAACAAAAAATTCCTCTGGAATATATGCAAGCAGTTTATACTCCTCTTCATTGAAACTATCGAAGCCGATCTCAGCCAGTTCAGCTATAACGATCTCTTTCATGACTTCCGGAACCGAAGTAAATGCAACCTCCATATATCGATAATGTTTTGCGGCTTCGTCCATAGTTGAGACTCAATTCCAAACAAAGGTACAGAATGTTGAGATTTTTCTTGACTTGTTATGTAATATGTTGTATATTTGCAACGATTACATTTTTTATAATGATTACACAGAAGAAAATACTATGACAACCAAAGCAGATACATATCTTTTAGAAAACAATGTAAATCCCTCGTATCAACGGGTCAAGATCATGGAATACCTTCTTCGCAAGAAGAACCATCCCAATATTGATATGATATTTAATAACTTGAAGAAAGAGATGCCAAAGCTTTCGAAAACAACTATTTACAATACATTGAAACTATTTATTAAACGAAATCTTGTTAGTCCATTAACGATTGAAGATAACATGTTGAGGTATGATGCTGATACTAAAATACACGGACACTTTAAATGCATCAACTGTGGAATAATTACAGATATCAACCTGGATCTCAAGAATATGAATAGAGATGAATTACCGGGCTATACAATTTTCGAACATCATGTTAATTTTAAAGGAAGATGTAATAAAAAATCATGTAATAAAAAATCATTTAACAAAAACAAAAATGGAAACACTAATTGGGAAAAAAGCGCCTGAATTTAAAGCGAATGCCGTAATCAACGGAAACGAGATCGTTGAAGGATTTTCTTTAGATCAGTACAAAGGGAAGAAACATGTAGTATTTTTCTTCTATCCACTGGATTTTACTTTTGTATGTCCAACGGAATTGCTGGCATTTCAACGGAAAATTGAAGAATTTAACAAAAGAAACGTAGCAATAGTGGGGTGTTCAGTAGATTCCGAATTTTCACACCTCGCGTGGTTACAAACAGAATTAAATAACGGCGGCATTAAAGGTGTCAACTATCCTATCGTAGCAGATTTATCGAAAACAATTGCTGAAAACTACGGTGTGCTGGCAGGTGAATATGACTATACCGACGATGGCTCTGCGATATTTACCGGAGCACCGGTTGCTTACAGAGGATTATTTTTAATTGACAAAGACGGTGTAATTCGACATTCCGTTGTAAACGATCTTCCATTAGGAAGAAGCGTTGATGAAGCGTTACGAATGGTTGATGCTCTTCAGCATTTCGAAGAATATGGAGAAGTTTGTCCTGCTAACTGGAAAGAGGGTGAGGATGCGATGAAAGCAACTCAGGAAGGAGTATCAGACTATTTAAGTAAACATTAATATTAATTTCCAAATTGAATTATTAACTTGCATTTATTATTAAAACAGTTCCATCATGAAAATAAATAAGTATGAAAACATCTCGCAAATTGAACGCGAGGCAAAAAAAGATTTTATCGACAGGCACTCTGCATTTATCCATTGTGAGAGCAATGCGAAAAAAGGAGAGAAGTTCAAAGTCAACGTAAAAATTGGCGATCAATATCAGCACCCTGATGATCCCGATCATTTCATCTCCTGGATTCAGTTATGGAGTGGTGAGAAGATGCTTGCACAGGCGAACTTCACAGAAGGCGCCCAGGGTAATATTCCCGGGAACCTGGAGGTTGACTTTTACATTATTCCACAAAAAAATCTCAAACTAATAGCCCAATCTTTTTGCACCAAACACGGCTTGTGGCAAAGCGACGAAGCGATGGTAGAGGTAAAGTTATAACAAACCATTTAAAGGAATCACAATGCTAAACACAAGATTAGAAGTAGAATTAAACAAGCAATTGAACGCAGAGTTATACTCTGCCTATCTTTATTTATCCATGTCGGCATACCTGGCCTCAAAAAACTTGTCAGGATTCTCAAACTGGATGAAAGTGCAATTTGAAGAAGAGCAATTCCATGCCCTGAAACTTTACAACTACATTATTGACAGAGGAGGTAAAGTAACACTGACAGCAATTGAAGCACCAAAAACGGAGTGGAACGATATCCTGGATGTGTTTGAAGATGTGCTTGCTCATGAAGAAAAAGTGACTGGCTTAATCAACGAACTCGTGAATGTTTCAATGGAAGAGAAAGACCATGCAACTGTCAGTATCCTTCAGTGGTTTGTTACAGAACAGGTGGAAGAAGAAGCAACTGTTTCAGATCTACTTGACCAACTGAAACTTGTGGAAGGGAAAGGTTCCGGACTATTTATTTTAGACAGAGAAGCTAAGCAACGGGTATTTACACCACCCGCTGAATAATGCAGAGCCGGGAATTGGATTGGTTTACTGGCAATCGATGGCAATCTTAATGATTGCAACAAACTCATCAGCTTTCAGTGATGCACCTCCAATCAGGCCACCATCCACATCGGGTTGGGAAAAAAGAATAAACGCATTATTGGCATTGCAGCTGCCACCATAGAGGATAATGGCCTCCTGAGACACCCGTTCCCCATATTTACTCAGAATCAGCTGCCGGATAAATGCATGCATCTCCTGTGCCTGCTCAGGTGTAGCAGTTACACCGGTACCAATAGCCCACACGGGTTCGTAGGCGATAACCACCTGGCGAAATTTTCTCTCTTCCAGATGAAAGAGTGACGCCTCCAATTGAGTTTTAACAACCTCAAAATAATTACCGGCTTCCCGTTCGGGCAACAGCTCTCCACAACAGAATATCGGTGAGATACTCTGCTTCAAAACAGCATCCACTTTCCCGGCTACCAGATCATTGGATTCATGAAAATAGTTCCGTCGCTCAGAGTGGCCAATGATACAGTATTCAACCTCCATAGAGTGAAGCATGGGTGCGGAAATCTCCCCCGTGTAGGCACCGAATTCATGCTCGCTTGCATTTTGAGCACCTACAGCAACATGTGTTTCGTCGGTGAGATCAAGAACCATCTCCAGGTAAGGGGCAGGTGGACACAGTACAGGCTCTACGTTTCCAAGGTTCAGTTTTTCCACCGCTTCGGTGATATGTTCAGTCAGATCTTCTGCTTCCTGGAATGTTTTATTCATCTTCCAGTT
>JACKQG010007904.1_pt1 | contig 10536 bp, 7 predicted proteins | sample 8237621 | NCBI WGS metagenome assembly JACKQG01 (sample SAMN15677084, study PRJNA649215) | marine metagenome | biome: marine; feature: Black Sea; material: saline water; isolation source: suspended particulate matter (SPM) from the Black Sea western gyre | collected 2013-06-09/2013-06-10 | depth...
GAAAAGCCACCAAAACTTTGTCAAAAAAGCAAAAGTCTACGAGTTTGCAATGCAGTGCCCTGCAAACATCACGCGCAACGGCCGTCCCGGATTCACACAGGCGATCAAATTGCCGTGGACATCGGTGGTGACTTCATCGGCAAAGCCGCTGACGTATTCGCGCACTACTTTTTGGACAGGCTGTTCGAATCCCGATGGGCTGGGCGTTTCCAGCAGTTTTCTCAACAGTTCGTGGGCAGCCGCTTCCATCTGTGCTCCTTGCGTGGTTGAAAAGATTCACCGTGGGCGGACGTAAGGGAAGATGGAGTTCACGCTTCAGCGTGCTTCTTCCTGAATCTGAAAAGGCAAGACACGCTAAAGCGTGAACTCCAACGGTCGATGGCAGCATAACGCACTTGGCTTGTTGTCGCCAGATGTCCGCGCAACCACCCTGAACCGACTCAGTCGAGAATGTCCTGCAACGCCTCTTCGAGCTGCGAGTGCACGAATTCGTATCCAGCCGCTTGAGCTGCTCGGGGAATCGCCTTCTGCGAAGCCAGTAATACGCTTGCGAATTCGCCCATGCCCAACCGGAGCACGATACCGGGCACTGATGGGAGAACGGTAGGCCTGCGTAACGCCTTGCCCAACGCCTTGGTGAACTGCCGATTTGTCACCGGGTTCGGCGCGGTGGCGTTGATGGGCCCACGGATCTGGTCGCATCGAGCCGCAAACAGCATTATGCCAATCAGGTCATCAAGGTGGATCCAGGACATCCACTGCCTGCCATGTCCAAGGGAACTGCCCAGGCCAAACTTGAACGGCGTCAGCATCTTGGCCAACGCCCCGCCGCCCGAGCCCAAAACGATGCCGATCCGCAGATTGACCACGCGAATTCCGGCATCCGCCGCCTTCTGCGATTCCTCTTCCCACGCCACGCATATCTCGGCGAGAAAGTCTTTCCCTGGGCTGGCACTCTCGTCCAGGGTCTCGTCGCCGCGATCGCTGTAGTAGCCAACGGCCGAGGCGGAGATAAGCGTTCTGGGCTTGTGTTCCAGCTTCGCCAGAGTCCGGACCAGATTTCGCGTACCGGTCACGCGGCTGTCGCGCAAACGGGCCTTTTTCGCTCGGGTCCATCGCCCCTGGGCGACGGGTTCGCCGGCCAAATGAAAGACCACTTCGACGTCCTCGAACGCCTGGGCAGGGGCCGGTTCGTTCTGCGCATCCCACGAAAACGCCCTCACCGCATATTCCGCAAGAAGCCGCTCTGCCCTGGCGCCGTCGCGACTGAGGACAATCGGTCGCTCCAGTTGCGCTAACAGATGTCTTCCGACAAAACCCGTGGCGCCCGTGACCAGTGCACGCATGACGACTTCCTCTAGCCGATGACTTCATAGGGCGGCCGCTGCTCGCGTCGCTGCCACGCGTTGGCTTCGTCGTCGCCAACGATCTGTTGCTTCGCTGGATCCCAATTGATCCTGCGCCCAACACGCATGGCGATGTTGCCCAGATGGCAAGCCGAGATCGTACGATGTTGGATCTGGACAGTCGAAACCGGCTGTTCGCGTGTCTTGACACACTCGAAGAAATTGCCCATGTGGTTGTTGCTCGGCTGGACTCTCCAGGCATCGTCCGGCAGCGGATTCTCTTTCAACTCGTCGACGGCCTTGCCGAATACGCCGCCGCGGTTCACGAAGATTCGGCCCTTCTCGCCCGTGAACATGATGCCGTTGCGTTGCTCATGTTGCAGATCCTCGGGGACATCCGTGAACAGCGCCGCGTCGGCTTCCGCGGATATGTCTCCGGCCTTCATGCTGGCCAGATATTTCTTGTCGCGGACGACCAGATACACCAGCTCGACGTCGTCCGGGTACTTCATGTGCAGGACGAACCGGTCGGGATTGCTGTAGTGAAGCGGCTTGCCCGCGTTCGGGAAGTACCCCCGGCCTTCGATCGCCAGCGGCCCGCCAAGCTCTTGGCCCATGCCCCATTGGGCGATGTCCATGTGATGATTGCCCCAGTCGCAGATGATGCCCCCGGCGTACTCCCACCACCATCGAAATGTGAAATGGGTTCGCGCCGAGTGATATGGTCGCTCGGGCGCCTGCCCTTGATACAAGTCCCAGTCCAACTCTTGCGGAACGGGCTGTTCTGGACAGGGGCCACTCTTGGTCGACCAGAACGGCAGCAGCACGGCAACGCGACGCAGCTTGCCGATACGCCCGTTGCGCACCAACTCGACCGCTGTCTGAAACTGGCGTGCACTTCGCTGCTGTGTCCCAACCTGAACGATTTGGCCAGTTTCCTCGACCGCCTTGCACAGGAGTTTTCCTTCCTCGATGGTCAAAGTCAGAGGCTTTTCCGTGTACACGTCTTTTCCTGCTTTGCAGGCAGCGATGTTCACCGCCGTGTGCCAGTGGTCCGGCGTGCCGTTGACAACGACGTCGATATCCTTGCGTTCGAGCAGTTTGCGGAAGTCCTGGTAGATGTCGGCCTTGCCCCCAAACATCTGCTTTGCTTGCTCGGCCTGCCGAAGGTCCGCGTCGCAGACGGCGACCAGTTCGCCGAAAGCAGTCGCTTGCTTGGCGTCACCTTTCCCCCGGCCGCCTGCGCCGATCAATGCGAAATGAGGCCGATCGTTGGCGGCGTCGAATTTCTCGTTTGTCTGTGCGGCGGCAGTGGACCAATATGGCGAGGTGACCGCGGCGGCGGTCGCACTGAGTGAGGTGCGAAGGAACGAACGACGATTGTTCAGTATCGTTCTGGTCATGAGTTGTTCTCCATGGCGGAGTTGGCGGGCGGAAGATCGTGGCGGCAGGCCTGAGCACCTACACCAATCTACATCTTCCCCAAACCGCCTGCAAACGGTGCAACTTGGACGCGGCGTTCGCGAGTCATTCATCCGTCTCGGCGCGTACGTCCAGGCAGGCCAGTTTACCAGTGTTGGTTTTCGCGTAGATGCGCCCGTTGGCCAGAACGGGCATGACCCAGCACCGACTGTGATGGACCTTGGCACGGGCCAGTTCACGATACCCGGCGGGCGTTGCGTCGGCGATTACCAGATCGCCCTTCTCGTCGAGGATGACCAATTTGCCGTCGGCGATCGTCAGCGTGCCGTAGGGCGCAAAAGTCGACTCGGCCCAGACGATAGACCCGTCGCGCAAGTCGAAGCACATCAACTGCCCACGCGCTTTCTCGCTGACGCAGTAGATATGGCCCTTGTACACGACGGCACTGTTCATCTTGGTTTCCAGGTCCTGGTTGAGCCAGATCTGGCGGGGCTGACCTTCGCCGAGCTGGAACAAAGCCCCGCGTGCGCTGCGGCCGCCATAGCCTGTCGAGATGAACAGATTGTCGCCGACTACCGTTGGGCACGAAGCGTTGCAGTCGTAGTACGTTCTCCAGTCGATGCGCCACAGTTCGCGGCCCGTTGCCAACTCGTTGGCAACCATCGCCCTGGCTTTGAACACCAGTACGCCGCGCTGGCCGCCGTGTTCGAAGGGGATAGGCGTAGCGTAGCCAGCCAGGTCGTCACCAACGCCCCACACCTTGCGCCCGGATGTTTTGTCAAGGGCCACCGTCGAGTTGCCATCGGCGCCGGTATCAAGGATGACCAACTCTCCGTCAACCAGCGGCGAGCCGGCGTATTTCCAACTCGAATAGCGCCCGCCGAAGTCGTCAACCAGGTGCTTGTGCCACACGGCGCGACCGTCCCGGATGTCCAAGCAATGCAATTGGCCAAGGTAGCCCAGCGCATAGACCAACGAACCGTCGATCGTTGGCGTCGACGCCGGGCCGCCTTCAAACTGGCGGGCGTCAAACTTCGAAGGGTAGGTGAACTGCCAGAGGACTCGGCCGCTGTCGGCATCCAGGCACCAGGCAACTTCTTCGTCCTCGTCCTTGCGGCTACCCATCGTGATGACACGATTGCCGACCACAACCACACTCGAAGCCCCGGTCCCAACATCGGCCCGCCAAACAATATTCGGTCCGGTGTCCGGCCATTCGGACGTCCAGCCGGTTTCCGTCGAGATGCCGTTGCAGTTCGGCCCGCGGAAGAAAGGCCAATCGTCGGCTGCAGCCGGCGCGGCCAGCATCAGCACCGCGGCACAGACCAGGCAAGTGATGCCGAAAGCCGCGGCGAATGGGCGTAGCCGAAGTCGCAAGACTTCGGGGGCTACGCCCAGAAGGCCCGAATTCTTGCGAATCCGGCTACCAGAATACTCCACGGCTGCGCATCCTTTACGAAGAAAGTTGGCGAACATCATAGCAGTAGAGCGAGTTGGCGTGGCGCAGGTACAGCTTGCCCTGGTGAATGACCGGGTGAGGCCAAGCGGGGCCATCGTCCTCGAGTGCCTCGAAACGGCCCTTGATCTTCATGGCTTCCGGCGTGGCTTCGATCAGCAACACCTCGCCGCGGTCGTAGCGGAAGATCAAATGTCCGTCGGCGTAGAGCACCGCCGCCGAACCTCGCGCTGGGGCACGCACCTTCCATGCGACCTTTCCGGTGCCGAACTCGACGCAAGCGGGGTCTCCGCGGTTTGGCCCGTGGCCACCGTAGATGTAATCGCCCACCAAGACAACTCCGCCGTGGTGATTCTGAAAGTCTCGCGAATCGAGGTAGTAGACTTCATCGGCCCGAAACGCATCGCCGTCGGTCGAGATCTTCAGCAATGCCGAGCCCATATTGTAGGCGACCGTCGCGAATACGTAGTCTCCTCGGACCACCGGTCCGGTGATATTGGCCACGGTGCAGGCAACGCGATTGTATCCCCAGAGGAACCGGCCCGTGGCAGCCTCGACACCGATCACGCCGCGGCCGAGCATCTGGACGTACTGCCGCACGCCGCAGATCTCTGCGACGACCGCCGACGAGTAGCCTGCCCCGTCGGCCCCTCTCTCGCCAATATCGGGCATCGCGCATTTCCAGATGACGTCGCCGGTGTGTTTGTCCAGGGCGACCATGGCGGCTTCGGGACCGCCGGGCGTGCAGATCAGACGGTCACCGTCGATAAGGGCCGACTCGCTGAACTTCCACACCGCCATGAACTTGCCGTCGAAATCGTCGACGAAACTCTTGCGCCAGCCAACCGCTCCGGTCTTGGCGTCTAGGCATACCACGTCCCCATCCGTGCCGATGACGTAGACCGAATCGCCATCGACGGTCGGAGTCGATCGCGGGCCACCGTCAGTATGCGGCGGACCGACGGGCGTGGCCCAAAGCTCCTTGCGCGTATCCAGATCAAAGGCCAAGGCAAATTGCGTCTCCGCACCGGTCGCGTCGACGCGGTCGCCCATGGTGAAGATCTTCCCGTCCGCAATGGAAATCGTCGAGTATCCGCGGCCGAGCCCTTCCAGTGTCCAAAGCAACTTGGGGCCGCCCTCCGGCCAGGTTTGGAGCAGATCTTCCTCGCGGCAAATCGAGTCGCGCCCCGGCCCGTGAAACTGCGGCCAGTCCGTTGTATCCAACCCGGCCAGCGGCCCGGCTTCGGTGCCCTCATAGAGAGCCTTCGTCCCTGAATCCTTCATGGCGAATCTTTCGGGGTCGATCTGCCTGAGCACACCCGCCATGCGATCCTGCATCACAGGCGACTCTTCCTTCATGACCCTCAAGATCGCAGGCACCGCCGCCTTGGCATCGGAGCCGATGCCGCCCAGAACGAAGCAAGCGCGGATCCGCGGTCCGCCCGTGTTGTTTTCTAACGTTTCGATCAGTGCCGGAACGGCTTCCTTACCCACCGAGCCGACTGCTGCCTGGCAGGAAACGCGGACCCAAGGAAACGGGTGACCGAACTGAGCCAACAGCGCCGGTACGGCCGCCTTGGCCTTCGGGCCTAGCACAGCCAGAGCATCCCCCGCGTTCCTCTTCACATTCGGATCATCGCTACGTACTGCTTCACACAATGCAGCCACCGTTTCGTCAACGTCGCTCGGACCGTTCTCGGCCGTTGCTTGAGCCACCCAATAATCGAGCGTCCTCCCACGGAACTGGGGCGAGTCCTTGGCCTCGTCGGCTTGGGCAGAGGCGAGTTGCGTGTGGCAGACAATGCCTGCCATCACGATCGAGAACAGCACAAGCAGTCTTCTCATAGCGGTCATTGCTTACTCCTGGAAAGAAATCAACTGGTGGGCATTCGTTTCGGGGAACGGTTTCTTCGTTTAACCCTGAGCCGAAGGCGACGGTCGTTGTGGGCGGTTCCATGCGCCGCGACCGTCGCCTTCGGCTCAGGGTTAAACGATATCGAATGCTACAGAAATCGGGAAGCTATTCTGTTGGGATCTTACGAACAACAATCTGAAAAGCCGGCCCTATACACGGCACGGCGCAAAGCTGAAAATACGCGAGATTGGTAGTATAGACTCGCGAAGAGCCGACTTCAACGGATTGCACGAACAACTGGAATTTGAACTTGAACGCTTTCGGGACGCTCCGCCATAATGACACGATCAGTAACGGGCGGTCGAGGGACAAAGCAAACCACGCGTGACGCGAAGGGGCACGGATTCGCTATGACTGTTGAGTTGGGCCTAACGCCGTTACATCGCATCACGGTGTTTGAGCCGGCCGACGAGCAAGACTTGGCCGCTTCGGCGGATACGCCGTCCAACGGACGGCTGGCCAAAGTCGCTAAGGCGTTCGTTTCCAGCCAGGCCCAGGGGCTGTTTACGCTGGCGGCCGAGCGTTTCGACGCGCCGCTGGCCCCCGCATTGGCCTACTGGCGGGACTACGCCGCCCGATATCTGAGCGAACTGTGTCATACGCCCGAGGGCGCGGACCTGCAGGACGAGATCCCTGCGCCGGGATCGGCCGAACTGGCGAGTCTGCTGTTGAGCGTGCCGCCCATGCAGGGCGCCGAGTATCTGACCACCGGCGGGTTGGAGAATATATGGCGCGACTTGGATGCCTGGGTCCGAGTCCAGATCGCATCCAGCGGCGAGGGTTTGTCCGGCTTTCTCAAACAGCGGGCGCCGCTGTGGCATCAAGTTGGCCGCGTTTGCTTTCATCTTGCCGAAAACCGCCGCGATCCCGACTACCCGTTTGCATTTCTGGCCACGTACGTACCCAGCCTGGCGGGTGGTTCACGCGTGCAGTACCAGCCGCTCAGAAAGGCACTCCAACAATACGCCGGCGCGAAGAACAAGAAGGCCCTGATCAAACTGCTCTCGCCGATCGACGCGGCCTCGAAGGCTAGTCCACTCGTGGGAGAATTGGTCAAGTCGGGTGACCTTTATCAGCCGCTGGCATGGACGCCGCGCCAAGCGTTTCGATTCTTGAAAGACGTGCCGATGTTCGAAGATAGCGGCGTTCTCGTCCGGCTGCCCGACTGGTGGAAGAAACGCTCTCGGCCGCGGGTCGGCGTTACCATCGGCGAGCGGCGGCAGAAGAAGTTCGATACCCAGGGGATGCTGGACTTCCAAGTGCAACTTGCGCTCGGCGATCAGGTCCTCAGCGAATCGGAGTGGCGCGAACTGATGGCCGCCGAAGACGGCCTGGTGTTGCTCAGAGGCCAGTGGGTCGAGGTGGATCGGGCTAAGCTGAGCGAGGCGCTCGACCATTGGAAGCAGGTGGAGAAACAGGCGGCGAGCGGGCTGTCGTTCATCGACGGCATGCGGTTGCTGGCCGGCGCTCCGCTGGACTTGGACGCGGAACAGGACGACCAGTCGCAGCGCGAATGGTCCTTCGTCAATGCGGGGCAATGGCTAGGCCGAATACTCGAAGACCTGCGGCAACCGGAGAACCTCAAGTCAGCCGGCGCCGGCGGTCAACTGCGCGCGACGCTGCGCCCCTATCAGGAAACGGGCGTCGGCTGGCTGTCGTTTATGACCGGCCTCGGGCTGGGCGCGTGCTTGGCCGACGACATGGGCCTGGGCAAAACGATCCAGGTGCTGGCGCTGCTGCTGACCCTGAAACGACATCGCGGCCACAAGCCGTCGCTGCTGGTGCTGCCGGCATCGCTGTTGGCCAACTGGAAATCGGAGATCCAAAGATTCGCGCCGACGCTGCGAATGAGGTTCGTTCATCCGTCCGAGAGCGGCAAGGAGGAGCTTGCCCGGATGGCCGAGAATCCCGGGAAGATCGGCAAAGACGCCGATGTGGTTCTGACCACTTACGGCATGCTCTTGCGTCAACCTTGGTTTCTTGACGTCGCGTGGCGGATCGTTGTGCTCGACGAGGCACAGGCGATCAAGAATCCGGCGGCCAGGCAAACGAGGACCGTCAAGCGTTTGAAGTCAGACATGCGAATTGCGCTGACGGGTACGCCGGTCGAAAACCGACTGTCCGACCTCTGGTCTCTTCTCGACTTCCTTTGTCCGGGGCTGCTGGGGACGCAAAAGAGATTCAAGGAGTTCACCAAGTCGCTCGAAGCGCGGGATCGCGACCGCTACGCACCGCTGCGCCGCCTGGTCCAGCCGTATATTCTCCGGCGACTGAAAACGGATAGACGCGTTATCTCCGATCTGCCCGAGAAGACCGAGGTGCGGGCCTTCTGCGGACTCAGCAAGCGGCAGGCGGCGTTGTACACCAAACTGGTGCAGGAGTTGACCGAGGCACTCGAGGGACTCGACGGCATCAAGCGGCGTGGCCTGGTATTGGCCTACCTGATGCGTTTCAAGCAATTGTGCAACCATCCGAGTCAACTGCTGGGCGACGGGCAGTTCGAATCTGCCGACAGCGGCAAGTTTTCCCGCCTGTCCGAAATCTGCCGCGAGATCGCGTCGCGTCAGGAAAAGACGCTTGTGTTCACGCAGTTTCGCGAGATGACCGACCCGCTGGCGAGCTTTCTGACCCAGATTTTCGGGAAAGCCGGTTTGGTGCTTCACGGCGGCACTGCGGTCAAACAACGGAAGAAACGGATCGACGCCTTTCAACGCGACGGCGGCCCGCCGTTCTTCGTGCTCTCGCTGAAGGCCGGGGGCACGGGATTGAACTTGACGGCCGCCTCGCACGTCATTCATTTCGACCGCTGGTGGAACCCGGCAGTCGAGAACCAAGCGACCGACCGCGCCTTCCGAATCGGCCAGCAGCGCAACGTCCTGGTCCATAAGTTCGTCTGCCAGGGCACGATAGAAGAAAGGATCGACGCGCTGATCGAGGAGAAAACCCAGTTGGCCGCGGACCTGCTCGAAGGCGGCACCGACAAAATGCTCACCGAAATGACCGACTCCGAGTTGATTCAGATGGTATCGCTCGACATTTCACGTGCGACCCTGTAACACGAAACCGAAATCCCCCAAGAAAAGGAGTTTGACATGGCTTGGCACGATTGGAGCCCTTATGTGCCCGTGGCTGAACGCCGCCGGCGCGCCATGAGGAAGATGGAATCGCTACGCAAGAAAGGAAAAGACATCCAACCCGTCTCCATCGGCGGGCGAAAAATCGCCAAGACGTTTTGGGGCGAAGCCTGGTGCGACCACCTGGAATCGTTCAGCGACTACGAAAACCGCTTACCACGCGGCCGGACTTATGTGCGCAACGGATCGGTTTGCCACCTCGCGCTCAGCCGAGGCGACATCGAAGCGATGGTTAGCGGATCGGATATCTACAACGTCCGCGTGAACATCAAAACGTTGCCCGCCAAGAAATGGAAGGCCGTCAAGAAACGGTGCTCCGGACAGATCGGTTCTCTGCTGGAATTACTTCGGGGCGATCTGTCCGGCAACGTGATGGAAGTGGTGACCGACCGCCGAGACGGTCTGTTTCCGTTGCCGGGCGAAATGTCTTTCCGTTGCAGTTGTCCCGACTGGGCCACGATGTGCAAGCACGTTGCGGCGGTCTTGTATGGAGTCGGTGCACGACTGGACGAGCAGCCGGAGCTTCTTTTCCAATTGCGAGGCGTCGACCACAAGGAATTGATTGACGTGGATGCCGAGTTGGCCGTGCCCACCAAAACGTCGCGTCGGGGCGGCTCGAAACGAATCGCCGACGACGATCTTTCCGACGTATTCGGCATTGACCTGTCCATGAATGACCCTGAGCCATCGACAACGAGCGAGCCAACCACCACGCGCAGGACTCGGAAGACTCGCGCGGCCAAGAAAGTCTCCACGAAGAGCAAACCCGCGAAGAAGAAGGCAGCGGCAAGGAAGAAGGGACCCGCATCGAAGAAAACGGCGAAGAAGAAGCCGGCAACGAAACGGAAGACCGCGACGACCGGCAAGACCGCCACCAAGAAGGGCAAGACGGCAAAGAAGACGGCTGCACCAAAGAAGAAGAGTTCGACCAAGAAGACAAAAAAGAAATCCACCGCGACGAAGTAGACTCGGTGCGCGTCGAAGCAGGGAGCGAAAACAAGCGAGTGCAATGACTCGCGTTCCGCGTCCGTGGTTAGGTGAGAGACTTCCCCGCGCCCGGCTGTTTCGGCGTAATGCCAGGTAGTGGCTCATATCCGGCCATCTTGGTCTGGGAATGCCGAAGAACGCATCGCAGGAGGCACCACGCAGGATTTCCGTGATTCCGCAGGTTTTCCCCGTTCGCTTTTACGCTGCATTGCGTCTGGTAAACTTAGGATGCCCTACGTGGGGAAATGTCACACCGCTAGGGCGACTAACCCCGAT
>JACKQG010007905.1_pt1 | contig 10534 bp, 5 predicted proteins | sample 8237621 | NCBI WGS metagenome assembly JACKQG01 (sample SAMN15677084, study PRJNA649215) | marine metagenome | biome: marine; feature: Black Sea; material: saline water; isolation source: suspended particulate matter (SPM) from the Black Sea western gyre | collected 2013-06-09/2013-06-10 | depth...
TTACCACAAATGATCCTATTTTCCCACATATTCCCCCCAAAACTGAAACGCACCCCTATGGGAATTGCCGTGAGCGACCTCACATTTGGAGGGTAGGGGTCGTGAGGAGCACGACCCCTACCCTCCAAATGTGGCCCCGTACCACGGCGAATCCTAGAGACCCTGCAAGTTTGGACTGGGGAATTAAAAAAAACCAATGGACAATATCAATCATTGCCCACTGGAAAATGGAGATTAGAAACTGGAAAATTAACGCGATACCGCAACCTTGACAATTTTCCCATCTTGATCAAATGTCAATCGCGCATAAGCCGGGTGTACGCGATAGGCGTCACGCGTCTCTTTGCTCATCGTGACTACGCGGCGCTGGGGATCGACCTCGGGACGTGACTTGGCGCCTAACTGGCCCGTGGGGCAGGAGTGGCCCTCGCAGCAGCATTCGGCGTGCTCGTAGCTCAATGCCAGATCAGCGCCCTCCATCCCGGGCAGGTACTGCTCGACGAGGCGTTTGACGCGCTCCATAACATCGTCGGGGATCGGCTGAGATTCAGCAGGTGTTCCTGCCCGATCGCAGATGGTCTTGACCTGTGGCGGGTTATCCCTGAAGCGCTGGACTTCTTTGGATGATTTTCCGAAACCTTTCAGGTTTTCGAAACCTGAAAGGTTTTTGGCGCCCGCCAATGGGTCACCATACAGTACGAAAGAGATCAGCGTTTTCTGATCTTCGCCGTCGAGGTAGCCCTGGCGTTTGTGCATTTCTTTGGCCAGGTGGATCTTGGCCCGTCGCAAAGCTTCCCCAACAGAGAAACCCTCTTGCAAAAACTGCCAAAACGCTTTACCTAACAAGTCGGCGGCGTTGAGCGGCGTGGTCACAGAGCCGTATGAGATCACTGTTGAACCGACCACAGCTTGGCTGCCCGAACCCAGGAATTTCAAAGCCAGGGAATCTTCCACCCCGCGCCCGAAGATATGTGCGCCATAGCAAGCCTCGCTGAAAACAACTTGCGGAGCGCGGCCGCCGTTGACAACATCCTGTGGACGTAATGCGATGGGATAATCGGGTCCTTCGTCCTTTGGCTTCATACCAGGTTTGGGATAATTGGATGGGTCGCGATGCCCGTACCATTCGGGAGCATCGATCAAGCCGTGCAGATTAAAATACCCTAACTGGGCCGTCGCCTCGGGGATTTTGTTGTGCTCCCCGACTGGTGGTGATGTGATCATGTCGCGCGGTTCGCCGATGGTGCGGAACACTGAGAGCGCCGCCCTCTGCCAAACTTCTGCCGAATAGCCAAAACTCTGGGCGTTTTTGCGACGGGGCAGCAGGTGGCTCCAAATCCAACTCAGCACCATTCGCAGCGTGCCTTTTCGTTGCGTCAGAGCCTCCGCATGATATTTCGTAATCTTGTTCAGCGCACTCAACAAGAATTTGGGGTCGCGGCCAGCACCGCAGGGAACTCGGCCAACCGGCCACTCGGGAATAAAATAATTTTCATCGCGGGTGGCGTATGGGTTGTCCGAAGGAACGTCGCTATCGGTATCGTCGGTGGGGTTGGGCAGGTGATGGTAGGGCACCACCTCGGGCCCTCCAATAATTAGTAGGGCGCCAATCATGGCACCCTTTTCCTTCAGGACTGCATCTAAGTCTGCTAATGTCAGCTTCAACTTCCAGGCATCGTTTGCCGGGCAAGGCTTGAGCCCTAATCCGGCCATGCCCTCAGAATCATCGGCATATACAAGAATAGATCCCCAGCCGGGCCGCTCTCGCAGGGTCAACACCAACTTCTCCATGGCATCGTCGATGGCCGCCGTGTTTCCAGCGCCAAATTTTCGTTTCAGCCCGCTGTTGGTGGAAAAGACCACATAGACCGGCAGGCGCCCATCCGAACGAGCTACATCGGGCATGTCCAGCCGATTAGCGATTTTTGCCAAATCGTCTTCCACTGAGCGCGGCGTCTCTGGTTTTGCGGCCTGATCTTTGCCTAACAAATCTCTGACCGAGGATCGGACTTGCTGTAATTCTGTTCCCAAGTCATGATCATCTTCTTCAATGATGGTTTGAAAGCTGAATTCAGATTCGATGTCTGATTTTAATTGCTCTTCTTCAACGGGTTTAGACACAGATTCTTGGATCGGGGGCTGAGGAGGATCGCTGGGCGTTGGAGATGGTTCTGCTTCCGCAGCGGGTTCTTGTTCCTCGATATTGTGTTCCCATACATACGGCGGCAGCGGCTCAGAGGGGGATGGCAGCAGATTCCATCCTAAGGCCGCGGCGACTTCAGCAGGGATAGAGACATCGACAACCGCTTGCATGTTCTCCGGCCAAAGAGTTTTATAAGGATTGTTTTGTCCCCAAATGCGTTTGGCGACTTGCCCGCTGGGGTCGGCGGTTGCGGCGCGGTGCAACAGGCCCACGGCTTTATCGGATTCCCCGCCGCCCATCATGCTGTCAGCCATGAGCAGCATCATCGGGATGCACTCTGACCAACGCTGGTGATAATGTGCGGCGATATTCTGAATAGCTGCTTTTGGCGTACCTTTCTGCGCGCAAAGGCTTTGCAGGTGAGTGACACCCACTAAAACGGGAATCGGCTCTGCGGCTAACGCCAGGCTGATCTGCTCTTGAACTGCATCAAACTCACTCCTCGATAACGCTTTTCGCGCGTTGCTTAGAGGCTGAACCCAATCTGGGGAAAGTTGAGCCAACTTCGGCTCCAGTCGGTTTATCCCGCCCAAAACTTGCACACACCCCAAGGCATCGTTGATCCCTTTAGCCATATCCGCATCCATTATCTTGGCGCGCATTACTTGCGCTTCCAAGAACTCGGGATCAGCCAGACAAATATTCTCTAACATTTTAGGCACATGCTCATCGTGACCGTCGCCGAGGAGCGCCTTGGCGTACAACAAGCGCACATAGAGATCATTTTCGTAGGAAGTCAACCAAGTTAAAGCGATCTGGCGTGCGAAACGATAAGCTTTTACCGTCAGCGCCGTATGCAGCATATCCAGGAGATATTGGCGCGGCCAGGGCTTGCCCTGAGGTATCTGTTCGAAGAGCTTGCCCTGAGGTATCTGCTCGTAGGGCTTGCCATTGGGGAGGGGTTGGATAGTTTTCATATTCGAACCTTATTTAGTGAGTTTTCAATGATGTGAGTACATTTTGTGGGTTGTGCACCAAGTTGAGTGTCACGATTGCTGCCAACTGTCGTTGAATACTGATATCTTTTGGTTTTAATTGAGATGCTTTGCGCAGCATCATTTCGGCATTGGTGTAATCTTTGGTTTCCTTTAATGTCAGTCCAGCCTGGTAGTAAGCTTGCGCGTCGTTTGGCGCGATGGCGATGGCTTGCTGGAAAGTCTGCAATGCCTGGCCGTATTGTCGGCGTTCGTGATATGTGCGCCCCAGCTCGATGTAAGGATCAACCCAATCGGGAAGGTGATCTATCGCCTGGCTGAGATGTTCTACTGCCAGGTCGAGTTGACCGTTGCGCCGCACTAGACGACCCAGTATGAGCAGCACATTGGCTTTGCTTTCGGTAGAAAGATCTTCTCCTGAGAATTGGAGTGCTCGTTGTGCTACCTGAATAGCACCTTGTTGATCACCAGATTCTGCCAAAGCCTGGGCATGGGCTACCAAGATTTGGGGATCTTCGGGGTGTTGAACAGCCAAATTGGTGAGAGAAACCAAGGCGGCTTTCTCACCGTGAACATGGCGTCTGAGCTCGACTGTCTTCAAGAGTAGGTCTGTGGAAGGCAAGATGCGCGCCGTCGCGGCCTCGAGGGCTGTTAGTGCTTTGGCATGCTGGTTTGATTTGATCAATGCTTCAGCCTGGAGCAATAAAGCGGGCGGATGTCCTGGTTTGATGTGAAGTGCCTTCTCGACATATCTTTGTGAATCTTGATGATGACCGCGCTTGAGAGCTGTATCTGCAAGAATCAGGTGTGGGGCAGGATTTTCCGGACCTAAAAGGAGTGCTTGGTTGGCGCATTTTTCAGCCTCATCCAGCTCATTTTTGCTGAGGTAGATTTCGGCCAATGATACCCATGGTTGATAGTCCTTGGGTGATAAATTCGTGGCTTGCGTTAGGGAGCGGATGGCTGCGTCTGTATCTTGGATGAGTAGGAAAATCTGGCCCAATTTTTGGTAGTGCGACACTTTGAGCGGTTCTAGCTGAGTTGCCTTTTCAAGATGAGTAATTGCATGCTGTAATATAGAGTCATCTGCCGTATCGTGGTTCTTGATGATCAGGTCAGCCGCAATTGTGTGCCAGTAGGGTTCTTTCTCCCAAACTACAAGGAGATCCTGCGTGGCTTGAAGTTGAACTTCCTCTTTTCCGGTGTGTTGGGCGACAAAAGCTTTGAGCGCATGGAATATGGGGTAATTGGGATGGGCGACGCGAATGGCTTTATCTAATGCAGTTTGTGCGGCAATGTGAGCGATTTGTTTGTCTTCGTTAAGTAAGGACAAGGCAACTTGGCCCCAAAGTTCTGCGCTCGCCGATTCTTCATCAATGCTTTCGCAGATTGCGTGAGCCGTCTTTGCCGCATGCGGAGATTCACCGCTGGCTCTCAAAGCAGCCAGATAAGCAGCCTTATTTGCGTGCGTTGGGGTGAGATCAGTCAGCGCTTTGGCATGTTCGAAACTTGGTTGGAAAACCGCCTGTCCGCGTGCCAGCCAGGTTGTTATGAAATCTTGATGGTAGTTTGTATCGATGATCGAATCGCGAATTTTATCCAGGCTCCGTGTTGCTGACAAAATGGCGGCTTCGAATTGTCCAAATGCGTGTAGCGAAGAAGCAGCCTCCCCCACGCTATAATTTCGCAGTTGCAGGAGTTGACAAAGTTGTTGGAATTCTGCTCGGAGAACAAGTGCACGGGCAAGTTCGGCAGATGGACGCGGCTCTGATGGGACAATTTTTGAAGCGCTTTTGAGCAAATGTAATGCAGAATCCCAGGCCTGTAATTCGATCGCTCCCTCTGCAATTGCCAGATGAATTTCGGGAGATGATAATATTGTATCGTCGGAATATCCTAGGGCGATCATTGCATCTTCCAACACCTTTTGTGCTTCTTCTGAATTACCCTGACGCTGATGCAAACGTGCGCGCAGGGCCAAAATACGGGGGTGTTCGAAGCCTATTTTTAGCGCCGCAGTCAAGGCATCGGCAGCGGCGATTTCGGCATTTTTAGTTAAGGCTAATTCACCCTTCAGACAATGGAAGGCAATTAACTTATCGATGTGCGAGGATGTCACCGCAGATTGACTGTGTAGCACCTGTTCCGCCAGTTCGGGTTGCATCATGCACAAAGCCAACTCAGCTTTCAAAATTATTGCCGCGAGTTTATCGGGTTGATCGGAGCTGTCGACAGCTTTTTGGGCGTGGAAGATGGCGTTGTTGAGATTTCCTTTCCAACGCTGGATGCGTGCGGCTTGCAGGTTCAGCTTGGGAGATCCGGGGGTAATTTCTAGTGAAGCCTCGATCCAGGCAGCAGCCCGGTCGAATTCGTCGAGTTTGATGAGTAAGTCTGCTTTGCTCACTTCCAAGGCTGTATTGTTTGTGGAGAGTAATAGCGCTTCTTCAACGATTTCTAAGGAAGATTGGTAATCTTGATTGGCATCGTGAATTTGAGATAAACGGGTCAGAAGTTTCTGGAGATATTGATGTTCGCCTTTTGTAAAATTTGATTTACTTAATGCCACAGCGCGCGCTAAGCTGGTTACGGCTTGGGAATAATCTCCAATGCCAATCAAGCCCTCGGCGGCAATTTCTAGATCAGACGGCGTGGCAAATTCCAGGCTCACGATATGATTGAACGATTCTCCCGCCGAAGAGATGTTCTCTAACTGTAATTGGATGTGACCTCTCAACAAGTGAAGCTGCGGCTTTGCTGGATCTAGAAGTAAGCCTTTATCAACTGCGGATAATGCTTCAGCGGGGATACCTATCTCAAGTGCCTGTTCGGCAAACCAGATCACCATTTCGATATCAGAAAGATTGGCTTGCAAGGCAGTCTTCGCGACTTGCAACGCTTTATTTGGTAACCTATTGGCTTTATATGCCTCTGAAAGCATCCGGGCGATCTCCGGGTTATCGGGATTCTTTCCCCAAGTATTTTCCAAGGCTGCTAAAGCTGTCTCGGTTTGGTCAAGTTTCAGGGCGACCCGGCCTAATCCCATTGATAGAGTTTTGTTCCAGGATGGATCTTTAGCCAGATCAGATCCCAGCGCTTGATGATAAGTTTCCAGAGCTTTTTTATCTGCCCCAGTGATTTCATAAGCTTCTGCCAGTAACGCTCTGGCAAGAGCACTTTCGTGATCGATATGAAGCAAATCTTGAAGTGCCGATTGTGCCTGGTCAAGGTGCACGCGCGCAGCCAATTGGGCCTGAGCGAGATCGAATTTGATCTGTGGATTATTTATGTCGTGCTGTGCTGCCATTGTGAGGGGGGCTAGTGCTTCCTCAGGCTGATCAAGTTTGAACAATGTTTTGCCATATGCGTGTGCCAAGCCGGCATGGCTTGGGCGGCTGCGATAGGCGGCTTCCAATACTTTGTTGGCCTCTTCTACGTTTCCAAGCGAGATCAGCACATCTCCCAGGGCTTGTGAAATATCGAAATACAAGCAGGGCTGAGAGTTTGTGGCTACTATGGATGCTCTTTGGAAAGCATTGAGCGCTTTGGTGAGGGCGTCTTGTTCCTGATAGGCATATCCCAGGGCTAATAGAATCTCAGGTGCTTCAGCCGCGGCGCGCGAGGCAGTAAGTAGCGTTTGCTCTGCCTGTTCGTTGTTACCCGTACTTTTCTGGGCGCTCGCTAATGCCAGCCAAGATTCAGGGCGATTGGGTGCCAAGTGGACGGCCTTTTCAAGATAAGTTAATCCATCTTCAGGATTTCCTAAGGCTATGACACCCTGGCCGAGAATTGTGTGCGCCATACCGTTTTGAGAATCTTCTTCAAGAATTCTCTGACAAATTTCGACAGCTTGCTTTGGCTGGCCGGTCAATAGGGCACACTTAGCGAGAGCATTGTGATCTGGGGAGTGAAAATTTTCTCCTTGTGCCAGGATCGTTTTTCGCTCTGTAAAAGCATCTTCCCATCTCTCAAGTGTTTCCAACGTTGAGGCAAGCATGCGGCGGTGCTCCAGATCATCGGGATCTAGTGTGACGGCAAGCGAAGACCATGTCAAAGCTTGCTCTGGGGTTCCTGCCAGATGGTGCGCTTGCGACATGATTTGAGCAGCTTCGGCACTATTGGGCTGCTCATCGAGAATTCGGGTAGCGAAGGATATGGCCTCTGCTGACAGATTTAAATCTAGGAGAAGTGCTGTCAACGCATCTTCATTAACCAGGTGCATTTCGTTGGCCTGAGATAATTTAAGCGCTTCTTTGGCACAAGATCGCGCCTCGGCGAGATCTTTGCGTTGGGCAACAAGTCGAGCTTTGAGAACAAGCCCAGTCACACTTTTTGAGAAATTTTGCTCATCGAGACTGTTGGCAAACGCGAGAGCTTCTTCGGAAAAACCATATTGGAATAAGGCTAAGGCAATATCAGCGGAATGCTCGAAAGGTTGCTGGGGGCTGTTTTCATGCCAAATGGAGATAGCATCATCAGGTTGCTTGGCCTCGATAGCTGCCAAGGCTGCCTGGAACGCCAGTGTAATTTGAATCTGTTCCACAGTTTCCTGTGCTGATGATAAAGCAGTGCGAGCATCTTCTGGGTTAGCGGTCAATCGTTGGAAATCGGCTTGCTGAACCAAATTGTGGAGCTGGTTGATCGGGGGTGTCAGCCGCGAAGTCACACCTTTGGAACTGTTTAACACCTTTCTTTGAGGCGCTTCTTCAGAAAAACTTTCCCAGAGCTTAGCGGTTAATGTGTCAGCGAGCTTGGGGCGCTGCGATTGCAAAATATTGAGAATCGATAGGCGCTGGTCTGCGGGTGCGGAATCGAGATGCGGGATCAGAATTTCGATCTGATTTTTCTCGGACAGTGGATGTGATAATAGCATGTGAACGATTTGGTCTAAAGAAATCGCCTCAAGCAGGTCGGCAGTGTTTGGAATGAGCGAGTACAGACAACTTAACACTGTATTGCTCAGCGCTGATTGAGACAAGCTTGCCCACTGTTTAGGTTTGTCTGTAAGTGCCAGAGCGATCAAAAATGCCAGTTTCAACTCAGGTTTGGGATAAGTGCCGGACTGAAAGATTTCAAACATTGTCTGGGCACGCTCATCGAGATCATCGGGGAGATTTTTGGGTGAATTGCGTAAGTCTGTGTCACGCAGCTCGTACCCCAAGGAAAGCAGAGCAAGATTTGTGGGAGTCCAGGCATTGGGAGCAGTACCAAGCTCCGACATGGCCAAGCCGCTCAAGGCTTCGTCTTGCAACGCCGCCCAAACCAGCGCGTCCTGCCTGAGGGCAGGAATCACCTGGGATGCAGATGTCTCCGGGAAGAAAGCTTTCAACTCAATAATGATTGATGATGACCCCATTCTGATCAACCTCCCAATTGGTACAAAGCCAGTCCGATGGACGCGGAAAGCTGGATCAATCCGAGAAACAGCAGAAGAACTCCAAGCCCGGCAGTTGTCCGTACCATTTGGGTCGTGGCAGTGAGCAGAGCCGAAGCGTTACCGACCAATCCAGATATCTCCTGAGCGATCCCTTTTTGGGCCAATTGTCGAGTGTGGGCGGTGATCTCACGCACATCGCGCCCCATGGAACGGGTAACCAATACCAACACGCCAGATATAAAGGTGACGGTGCCCATCAGGAAAAGACTTAGGGTCATTGCAAGAATAATTTCAGCCAAATCTAAGTTGTTCATAGGAATCTCCTGTCCGTGACATTATTGTTGCAAGAAGCGTTCCAGCACCTGAACCTCCACACATCCCCTTATAGCTGTATCTCTACTTCCTTGCCTTACAGCAGAGCAGGGATGTGATCCTAAAGTTTGGGATGAGAGAGGTTCATAAGACCATTGACGAATACCTCTAACCTCAGTAAAATCCTTTCGTTGTTTATGTCGTCGCCAAAGGTTTGGTGACGGCGTTTTTTTGCGAGGTAGTCATGACCGAAGAAAAACTTACACCCCAAGAAATTTCCCCCGAAGAAACTGTAGCCGAAGACATTTCGGGTGAGGTTGTTAACCTTACCCAGGTTCAAGTTGGGAATATCCAGGCCGATCTTGTTCGTTTGCAGCAAAGTGGCGCACAAACCATTCGCGCCGCAGAAGTTGAACTGCATTCAGGCGGCGCGGCGCAGATCGAAGCACAAGAGGTGTCAATTGTGCAGGGTGGCGCAGGCGCAGTTCAGGCTGAAACCGTGGATATTTCCCAGGGTGGTATAGGTGTTGCACGAACGAATGTTGCAACAGTCGTCGATGGCGGTATTGGGATTATTTTTGCAGATGAAGCGACACTGCAGAATTCTCAGATTGGCGCTGTTGTCTCCCGCGAGGTGAATGCCGATAAAATCAGAGCTGGTATTCTCCTGGCTGGCGAGGTCAATGGTGATGTCGAGACCGTCTTGGATACTCCCCGGGCTATGCTGGCGGGATTGACCGCCGGAGCGGCGATTGGGTTGGTGCTGTGGGTTGCCCAAATGATTTCAGGCCGCAAAAAATAGATTTGTGGTGAACTGCGTACCCAATAAAAATTACGCAGAAAAAATTTTTGAGGAGCGAGGGTAACCTGAGATTTTCAGGTGAGAGGCGTTCCGAGGAAGGTTTGAATGTCTGAACAAATTGTGTTAGAAGCCTCCAAACGAGAGGTGATTGGAAAGCAGGTTAAAAAATTGCGCAGCGAAGGCAAACTGCCTGCCGTGGTATATGGGCATGGCATTGAGCCTACGCCTATTTCTTTGCATTTGCATGAAACTGCGAAGATCCTTAGAAAAGCTGGTTCGTCCACGTTTATTACTCTGAAAGTTGATGGTGATGATCACTCGGTTTTGGTTCGTGAAACCCAAAAGGGTATCATTAGCCGGCAATATATTCACGTCGATTTCCAAGTGATTGCTATGGATCAGTTAGTGCGTGCCCAGGTTCAATTGGTTTTCAATACCGATGACGTTCCGGCTGCACTAGAGTTTGGCGCGATGATAGTGACTGGTCTGGACGCTCTCGATATCGAGAGTTTGCCGAAAGATCTTCCTGAGCAAATTTATATTGATGCTACAGTTTTGGAGAATATCGGCGACAATATTATGGTCAGAGATCTTGATCTCCCCGATACCTTAACTGTTTATGACGATCTAGAAACCATGATCGTTGCGGCGGTTGCTCCGACTGCGGTGGTTGAGGAAGAGGAAGTCGTCGACGAAGAACTGCTCGAAATGGAGCTTGGTGCGGACGAGCCCGAAGTTATCGAAAAGGGCAGAGCCGAAGACGAGGCTGGCGACGAATAAGTTTGATTCAATCAACATCCCGTGAGGAAATCCTTACGGGATGTTTTTCTTTAAACCAAGATGACCTACAGACAGCTTGTTGGAACATTGGGACTCCTATTGGGGTTGCTCTGGCTGACCTCGGCGTG
>JACKQG010007906.1_pt1 | contig 10533 bp, 8 predicted proteins | sample 8237621 | NCBI WGS metagenome assembly JACKQG01 (sample SAMN15677084, study PRJNA649215) | marine metagenome | biome: marine; feature: Black Sea; material: saline water; isolation source: suspended particulate matter (SPM) from the Black Sea western gyre | collected 2013-06-09/2013-06-10 | depth...
TCCCTCGTCAGCATTACAGACAACATACTTGGGAAACTCTTTGCTCTTTTTGGCGGATTCCCACTTCAGTCCCGTAGGAAATGCCGCTCCCCCTCGGCCGACAAGTTTGGAAGCTTTAACCTCTCTGATTATTTCTTCAGAAGATAAACTCAGTGCTTTCTTTAAGGATTGATAGCCGCCTTGTTTAAGGTAGCTTTCTAAATCGCTCTTATAGCCTTGTTTTTCAATATTCTTTAATAATATCTTCATTATCGAGGTTGAACCTCCATAGTGCGTTCATGTTTTAACTGGTGAATTATCTCTCTTACTTTCTGAGGGGTTAAATTTCCATAAATTTCTTCATTAATCATCATCGCCGGAGATTTATCACAAGCTCCTAAGCAGGAAACCGCCTCTATGGTGAATTTTTTATCCGCTGTGGTCTGGCCTACGTTAATATCTAATTCTTTAGTTAATGCTTCCAAAATCTCTCTTGAACCCCTGAGATAACAGGGCAAAGATACGCAAACACGAATAACGAACTTGCCTGTTTCTTTGAGACTAAACATAGAATAAAAACTCGCTACACTATAAACCTCCACCGGCATCTACACTATAAACCTCCACCGGCGGCAAATTCAATTCTTTAGCTAAAAACAGGGCTAATACTAAACCTTATAGGAGTTGTAATCATTTCACTTGCCACATGGTTTTTCGGAACTTATGTTTTCGATATTCAGCCGGGTGTTTTTCCTGATTGGGCAAAACTTCCATAAAAACTTAATTCTATTTGATAAATTCATTAAGCAGGGTTAAAATTTTACCAGGACGGATGGGTTTGGAAATATACATATCACAGCCGGCTTCTAAGCTTTTCGATTCGTCTTCCGACATGGCAAAAGCAGTTATTGAAATAATCGGTAAATCTTTCCTGAATGATTTAATAAGTCGTGTGGCTTCATAGCCATCCATTTTCGGCATTCTGATATCCATCAGAATAATATCTATTTCCTTATTTTTCTTAACAATATCAACTGCTTCCTCCCCATTCATTGCCCTGATAATTTTGATATTAGTTTTTTTAATCGATGCTTTTAGTAATTCATAATTCGAATTTTCATCTTCAGCAATAAGAATGGTTTTATCCTCCCAGTTATATTTAGAAGAACTAAAAGGCTTCGGTTCCTGACTTTCTTCCTTTTCTGCCGTTTCAAAAGGAAAAGTAAAATAGAATGTTGAACCTTTATCAATAGCTGAATCTACCATAATTGTTCCGCCCAATAACTCAACCAAACGTTTCGAAATTGTTAATCCTAATCCTGTTCCACTGTGTTTTTTTGTATGAGGATCTTTAATTTGTCTGAACCTGTCGAAAACTAAATCCAGCTTGTCTTTCGGAATACCAATGCCAGTATCTTTTACAAAAAATTCAAATACCGATTTATCCTGTTTCTTGCTAACAATATACCCTATTTCGATATACCCTTGTTCTGTAAATTTAATTGCATTACTGATCAGGTTTGATAAAATCTGCTGAAAGCGTAACGAATCGGTATAACAGTAATGATTTTCATGGTTTGCAGGAAGGTTCAATCTCAATTCCACATTAGTTATATCGTCTTTTCTTCTCTCCTTAAACGACGAAAATAATGCATTAATAATCGAGCTGATCTGACAACGCTCTTTTCGAATATTTAGCTGACCGTCCTCTATTTTCGATATATCAATAATATCATTAATAAGATTTAAAAGGGAATTGCCACTTCGTATAATGTGATCAAGATATTCATCTTTTTTCACCGGTTTAATCTCAGGTTCTGTAAGTAAGTTTGCAAAGCCAATAATCGAATTCATTGGAGTTCTGATTTCGTGCGACATATTAGCAAGAAAAACTGTTTTTTGTTTATCAGATTCTTCTGCTTCAATTTTTGCTTGTCTTAGCACATGCTCTGCTTTTCTTCTTTGAGTAACATCAATACCCACAGCCCATTCGCGCCAACCCTTAATCAGTGCTGTAGATGTAACACTCGACCACGATATGATTCTTTTAGAACCATCCTTACAAGTTAATTTGGTTTCTTGTTCGCGGTATGTAAACCCGATTTTTCCTGAATCTTTCTCAAGTTCTTCCCTATATTTCTTATCAGGATAAAGCAGTTTCATAGCATCCGGATTTTCAATCATTTCATCAGCAGTATAGCCGGTAATTCTTTCACATTCTTTATTCCAAAAAACAATCAACCCTTTTTCATCAAAAGCATCAATCATTACCGGCATTTTCCGCACTATGCAACTGAACCGATCTTCGCTTTCCGTTACAGTTTTATTTATATCTTTAATTATTTTATCCAACTTAAGAATTTCTTCATTTTTCTCTCCAAGAAGGATATTTGCTTTTTTCTTTTGCCTGTATAACATTAATAAAGCAAACATAAAAATCAGGGCAACAATTAAAAATGAAAGGTATTGATTTGACAATTCAATCAGAATATCAACTCGTTCATTTGATTTGGCAAGTGGAAGCTTTTTTAATAAACTGCCTATCTCATGTTTGCCTGCTATTACTTCGGGCGATGCAAAAATCGAATTTAACGGCAATAAACATAAAATAAAAATCAAGTATAATAAAAACACTTTAATATGATAGTTTATCCTGATCATTTTAAAAAAACCAATGTGATAAATTTCTAAGCCATTATGATAAATACCGGCTAATTTTTTTTATAAATTCCTGTGGTTTAATTGGTTTTGAGATATAATCATCACACCCTGCTTGTAAGCTTTTATCCTTGTCGTCAGCCATGGCATAAGCAGTGAGGGAAATAATAGGCAAATTACTCCTGAATGCCTTGATTTTTCGGGTAGCCTCATAACCACTCATTTCAGGCATTCTTATATCCATAAGCACTAAGTTAATATCATTATTTTCCTTACAAATACTCACTGCTTCAATACCATTTTTTGCCCGTAAAATCTGTACATTAGTTTTCTGTAATGCAGCCTTTACAAGCTCAAAATTTGAAATTTCATCTTCTGCAACTAAAATAATTTTATCTGACCATTCATGTTTATCGATAAGTTTATCAAAAGGTTTCATTTCAATACCACTTTTTATAAGTTTTAGAGGAAGATTAAAAAAGAAAGTGCTACCTTCATGTAATACAGACTCAACCCAAATGGTTCCACCCAACATTTCTGCCAAGCGTTTGGAAATCGTTAAACCCAGGCCTGTTCCGCCATATTCTTTTGTGCTGGATTCCTCAGCCTGGCGAAATCGCTCAAAGATTAAATTGATTTTGTCAAGAGGTAAACCAATACCTGTATCTTTTATGTAAAATTGAATAATATTATCATCTATAATTTTATATCCAAATTCAATATAACCTTTATCAGTAAATTTAATGGCATTACCGACAAGATTATTCATAATTTGCCTGAATCTAAGCGGATCGGTAATAATAGCAAAACTTTCATCCATGTTTTGTTTATTAATAATTATTTCAATTTCTTTTTGCTTATTATTTTCCAATTCATCTATGTAATAATTTTTAATTTCATCAAGAATTTGGTTTACCTGACAAGTGGATTGAATAATTTTAATTTGCTCTGCTTCAATTTTAGCAACATCAATAATATCCTCAATGAGATTGAGAAGAATTTTGCTGTTTTCATTAATGAGCCTGATAAACTCCTCATGGTTTTCAATAGTTAAATCAGGATCATTTAATAATTCGGAAAACCCAATAATTGCATTCATTGGTGTCCTGATCTCATGTGACATATTGGCGAGGAAGGCAGTTTTTAACTTATCCGATTCTTCGGCTTTTTCTTTTGCATGTTTTAATTCAATTTCTGTTTTTTTCTGACTTATCGAAATACTAATTTGATTGGAAATAAATTTCATTAACTCCTGATCCTTTTCGCTGAAAGCATCTTCGTTATGATAATTCTGAACAACAAGAGCGCCTATGGTTTCATCTTTAACTTTTAAAGGTATCCCAAGCCAGACTTTTGCTACAGTACCAATTATTTCAATTTCACCCGATTCGGTAAGTTTTAAAAAATCATTTTCTTTAAGTAGAAGAGATCTGTTTCTTTTAATCAGATAGGCAGTAAGCGATTTTTTTGCAGGAAACTTAGTAAAATGGTCTTTTTCGTCAATAAAATACGGAAGTGTGATTTCATCGTTTTCTTTATCATATAATGCAATATAAAGATTGGTTGTATCAACAACCCTATCCAATTCTAATCGGATTACCGTATAAAGTTCATTCAAATCTTTGGTAGTATTAACAGCATTACCGATTTTATATACAACATTTTTCTGATTTTCCTCTCTTTTTTGTTCCTCCTCAATTTGTTTTTGTTTGGTTACATCCCTTGCGCTTCCAACCGTTCCAATCATTTTACCGTTTTCGTCCCATAGAGGTGCTTTATTAACATCAAGATATAAAAATTCTCCTTTTACATTACCAAATTCATCAAATCTTTTAGGTTTCTTACTTTTTATTACGATTGAGTCGGAGTCGGCACATATCTCCCCGAAAGTATGCCAGTCAGGATTTTCAGGATGTTTCTCTCTTTCTCTTTGTGCAAAGAAAATATCCGTTTTGCCTATAGGTTCATCTGTATCTTTTGCGTACAACAGTTTGTCGCATATTCCCTGATTAACAAAAATAAAGTGTCCGTCGAGATCTTTAGCCCATATCATATCCGGAACATTGTCAACCATTAACCTGAAAAACGAGTACAATGTCTTATAATTCTGTTCGCTTTTTTTATTGGAATCTAATGTTTTATATTTCTTTTCAAACTGTTCAATACGTTCTTGCAATTCCTTCAATTCATTTATCAACTGGGTTTTTGTCTTTTGTTCAAGTTTCATTCTTTTTTCTTTTATATACAAAAACTAAATTTTTATTTCAATTTTTGAGCTTGCTTTTAACAAGCAAATATAAATAAATAAACTTGGTTAAGCCAAATTAATATTATAGACTTGGTTTATTTAACCCTAAAATATGTATTTTTGGAAAGTAATTTTTAAGGCTATGAATTTGGAATTGCTCACAAAACAAGTTGCTAACCTAAGCAGAACAATAGGGAGCTTTTTAAAAAATGAGATAAAAAATTTAAAAGGCACTGATATTATAAACAAAGGTGTTAACAATTTTGTTACTTATGTTGATAAAACTTCTGAAGAGAGACTTGTATCGGAACTCAGTAAAATTTTGCCTGAAGCGGGATTTATCGCTGAAGAAAATCCCGAATACAAAAAAGGAGAATTGTATAACTGGATCATTGACCCGCTTGACGGAACCACTAACTTCATTCATGGAGTTCCTCTGTATTCCATCAGTATCGCATTAATGAAAGGGAATGAAATTATTTCCGGAGTTGTTTACGAAGTTAATCTTAACGAATGCTATTATGCATGGGAAGGAGGTAATTCATACCTTAACGGGCAGGAAATAAAGGTTTCTCAAACCGGAAAGCTGAACGACAGTTTGTTGGCAACCGGCTTTCCTTATTACGATTATAGCAAATTAAAAGAATATATCGAAGTTTTTAAATACATTATGAAAAATACTCATGGCATTCGCAGGCTTGGCTCTGCTGCTGTCGATCTGGCTTATGTTGCCTGTGGGCGATATGATGGATTTTATGAATATGGGTTGAATTCATGGGATGTTGCAGCAGGTTCAATTATCGTTCGGCAAGCCGGCGGTGTGTTGAGCGATTTTTCCGGACAAGCTGACTATATTTTCGGGAAAGAGATAATTGCAGCAAATCCTCTTATTTATGATGAGTTTTTAAAAATAATTAAAAATAATTTTTAAAATAATTTATATCTTTTATTAATATTATATTTTGATTTATCAAAACCTATTATATGAATTCCAATCAAAAGCATCAAAACAATAATCATAACAAGGAAATAACAATAGCAAAAGATACACCGGGAAGAAGTTTGACAAAAGCAATAACCTGGCGGATTCTTGCATCAGGAGCAACTTTTCTTGTTGCATTTGTTATATTTAAAAGATTTACTGAAAAAAATCTGCCTGAAGTATTGGAAGGTGCTACTTTCGTTACAATACTGGAGTTTGTAGTAAAAATATTGATTTATTATCTACACGAACGATTGTGGACAAATATTAAGTGGGGGAAATATATGAAAAGGAGATACTGGAAGGGAAGAGCATGGAAAAAATTATATCGCGAAATGCATAAGCAATAAGAAAATAAATAAAACTATGATGAAAAGAAATCTATTTAAACAAGTTGTATGGTTAATATTTTTTATTATTTTATTTGAACCTATATGGGCGCAAGACAGCATTACAGATAAAATCTTTAAAGTATATAAGTTTGATATTAAGGAACAAATAGCTCCTCCTGTTTGGCGAAAAACACAAAAAGCATTTGAACAGGCAAAAGAATCAAAAGCTGATCTTATCCTTATCCACATGAACACTTACGGGGGTATGCTTGATGCTGCCGATTCAATAAGGACAATAATTCTGAAATCAGATATTCCTGTATTTGTTTTTATTGACAATAATGCGGCTTCTGCCGGCGCTCTTATCTCAATTGCCTGCGACAGCATTTACATGCATCCGGGAGCTAATATTGGCGCAGCAACGGTTGTGGATCAATCGGGAAAACCTTTACCGGATAAATACCAGTCATACATGCGGTCAATGATGCGTTCAACAGCAGAAGCTAAAGGAAGAGACCCGGATATTGCCCAGGCAATGGTTGACCCGAGAATTTATATTGAAGGGATTAGCGATACAGGACATGTCCTCACATTTACTGCTTCGGAAGCATTAAAATACAAATTTTGTGAAGGAATTGCAGAGTCTATACCGGAGGTTTTAGAACTGGCAAATATTGAAGAATATGAAATTGAGGAACAAAAACTGACAGCTACAGATAAAATAATCGGATTTCTCATTAATCCGTTTGTGAGCGGAATTCTGATAATGATAATTATAGGAGGAATCTATTTTGAACTGCAAACACCCGGAATAGGTTTTCCTATCGCAGCCTCAGTAGTAGCCGCTCTCTTGTATTTTGCTCCTCTGTATCTTGAGGGATTAGCCGAGCACTGGGAAATTGTTATTTTTATTATCGGTGTCATCCTGATTGCTGTTGAGATATTTGTAGTACCCGGGTTCGGAGTGCCCGGCATTTTAGGAATTATCTTCATTGTTGCAGGATTAACCCTTAGCATGACCGGTAATTTAGGATTCGATTTTTCAGGAATTGAAATTACAGGTATTCTTATGTCGTTTTTTATTGTGGTTATAGCAATGTTCCTGTCTATTTTACTTTCATTTTATTTTAGCAGAAAAGTATTTACTACAACCATATTCGGTCACCTGGCTTTAGATTCGACACAACAGGTTAATGAAGGCTTTACATCTTCTGACAATGAATATAAAAACATGGTAGGTAAAAAAGGAACAGCTAAAACAGTATTACGACCTGCAGGAAAAGTTAAAATAGAAAATGAAATATTTGATGCAACTGCAGAAGCAGGATTTATTGAAAAGGGTGAGCCTGTTGAAGTAACCGGATATCAAACATCACAACTCTTTGTAAAAAAATCATATCAGAAAAAATAAATAATGAATCCTCAAATTAATTTAATTCAGGGTGATATCACCCAGCTTAAAGTTGATGCCATTGTTAATGCTGCAAATACCGGTTTACTTGGCGGAGGCGGCGTTGACGGCGCCATTCACAGAGCAGCCGGGCACCAATTACTTAAAGAATGCCGTACATTGAACGGATGCCCGACAGGCGATGCAAAAATTACAAAAGGATATAATCTTCCGGCAAAGTATGTAATCCATACAGTTGGCCCTGTTTGGAATGGCGGAAAATATAATGAAAAGGAATTGTTAGCCGGATGTTACAAAAACAGCCTGCAACTTGCCGTTGAAAATAATTGCAGAACCATAGCCTTCCCAAATATAAGCACAGGTGTTTACCGGTTCCCTAAAGATTTAGCAGCCCAAATAGCAATAGGCAAAGTAAAATCTTTTATCGAAAAAAATACAATTATTGAAAAGGTTATTTTTGTTTGCTTTGATAAAGAAAATTTCGAAATTTACAATAAATTTCTATCTGAATAATTACTGATTAGATATTTTTTCACTTATTTCTAATATCTCAGTTATGTCATTCAATTTAATATTTACCGGCAGCATTTTTTTAATCTTTTTTTCATTAAACTCTTCAATTGTACCAGACCAGACGGTAATTGACAGTCTAAAAAACCGGCTTAATGAAGCAGATGAACTTAGCAAAATTGAAATTTTAAATGAGCTTTCCAAATTGTTAAGCACTGTTTCTTATGAAGAAGCTTTGAAATATTCAGAGGAAGCACTTGATTTAGCACAAAAAGTAAATAATAAAAAAGAAGAAGCTAAATCGCTGCATCTTATCGGTACGATTTATTACTATCGGGGAAACTTTGATAAAGCCCTCGATTATTTTAAAAGATCCCTTAAGATAAGTGAGGAAATAAATTATATTATCGGAATTGCAAAAACATCCAACAACATAGGTCTTGCTTATGACTACCTCGGAAGATTAGACCAGGCATTGGAATATCATTTTAAATCCCTTAAAATTGAGCAAGAAACCGGAAATAAAGATGGCATTGCCGGATCTTTTAATAATATAGGAAAAATTTATCATCAATTAAAAAAATATGATAAAGCCCTGGAATTCTATTTTGATGCTTTTGAAATATACGAAGCGGCAGAAAAAGGCAGTATTATTCAAAATTCATATAATAATATCGGATCAGTATATTTTGACTTTGAAGAGTATGATAAAGCGCTGGAATATTATAACAAAGCATACGATATCAGTAAAAGCCTTAATGACAAAGAATCAATGGCATCTTGTTTAAATAATATTGGAACAGTTTATTCAAACCTTGAGAATTACAACAAAGCTTTGGAGTTTTACCTGAATTCATATAAACTGAACCTTGAAATTGGTGATAAATGGTCAATGGCAAACAATTGCCGAAATATTGGAGGTATATACATGAACCAGGATAAATTTGAACTATCTCTCGAATATTTTAATAAAGCACTAAAAATTTCAAAAAAAATAAAAGCGAGGGATTTGATATTAATTTGTTATGAATCATTGTCAGACTTATACGCTTCACAAAACAATTATCAAAAATCATTAGAATACTATATACTTTATTTTAATACACACGATAGTATTTTTAATGACGAAACAAGTAAACAGATAGCCGAACTTCAGACAAAATATGAAACAGAGAAAAAGGAGAAAGAAATTGAATTGTTAAAAAAGAATGAACAAATTCAGAAACTTGCTATAAAAAAACAAAAAATATTGCGCAATTCCTTTATCGTGGGTTTTGCACTGATTTTTATTTTAGTCATCGTCATCCTCAGAAATCTTCATCGGAAAAAACAAAGTAACAGAATAATAGCCACCGAAAAAGCAAAATCAGACAAACTCCTGCTGAATATTCTGCCTTCAAAAGTAGCTGGGGATTTAAAGGAAACCGGAAAAACCGAGCCGGAAATCTTTGAAAATGTTACTGTATTTTTTTCCGACATTGTTAATTTTACTAATATTTTTTCTACCCATGAACCAAAAATAGTAATAAAAGAGCTGAATGAAATATTTACTGCATTTGACGATATAATGATAAAAAATCATTGTGAAAGGATCAAGACTATAGGCGATGCCTATCTTGCAGTTTGTGGTATGCCTGAAAAAAATCCAAAACATGCTGAGAATATCGTAGTCTCGGCAATCGAAATTAAAAAATATATGGCAAAACGTAATGTTACCTCGAATATCAAGTTAGATATTAGAATGGGTATTCATTCAGGGGAAGTTGTCGGAGGTGTTGTCGGAGTTAGAAAATATATTTTCGACATCTTTGGAGATACGGTAAATACAGCGTCAAGAATGGAAGGTAAATCTGAGGCAATGCAAATTAATGTTTCGGAATCAACTTACAATATTGTTAAAAACAAATTTCAATTTAACGAAAGAGATCCTCTTATTGTAAAAGGCAAAGGAAAAATGAAAATGTATTTCGTTAAAACTTAACTTATCAACGGCTGTGCAAATCGCTTAATATCCTCATCAGTAACTTTATTGTCGCAAAGTATGGCAAGCCTTTCAATTACATTTCTCAGTTCCCTGATATTACCGGTCCATGGCATTTTTTGAAGCTCGGTAACAGCGCCTTCTTCGATTTCCATTAAAGGTTTCCCGTTATTTTCACATATCTGCTGCATAAAATGATTTGCGAGTAACTGAATATCCTCCTTTCTTTCTCTCAAAGCCGGCACATGGATCAGGATTACGCTTAGTCTGTGATACAAATCTTCCCTGAATTTTTCTTTCTGTATCTGGTCTTTCAGGTTTTTATTGGTGGCAGTAATAACCCTGACATCAACCGGAATATCCTTTTCACCGCCAACGCGTGTGATCTTATTTTCCTGTAAAGCCCGTAAAACTTTTGCCTGTGCTGACAGA
>JACKQG010002087.1_pt2 | contig 10531 bp, 5 predicted proteins | sample 8237621 | NCBI WGS metagenome assembly JACKQG01 (sample SAMN15677084, study PRJNA649215) | marine metagenome | biome: marine; feature: Black Sea; material: saline water; isolation source: suspended particulate matter (SPM) from the Black Sea western gyre | collected 2013-06-09/2013-06-10 | depth...
TAAGTGTTAAAGTGAAAACGTATTCGTGTGTGAACGGTACATGGACACATCCGCACTTAAACACATAAACACTAATTAATTATGAGTACACCCACCAAACGCGTGGCATTCCATACATTGGGATGCAAATTAAATTTTTCCGAGACGGCAACCATCTCCCGTGATTTTCTGCGCCATGGATTCGAGAAAGTTGATTACCGGGACACAGCGGATATTTATGTATTGAATACGTGTTCAGTAACGGAAAATGCGGATAAGGAATCAAGGAAACTCATTCGGCAGGCAAAACGCAATAATCCCAAATCGTCAATTGCCGTGATCGGATGTTATGCTCAACTCAAACCAAATGATATTGCTTCCATTGATGGGGTGGATATTGTGCTAGGCGCTGAAGAAAAATTTAATTTATTAAATCATTTGGATGCTCTTGATCTGAATGGCGGTACAAAAGTGATTCAATCCGAGATTGATCATGTTCACACATTCGCACCATCCTATTCTTCCGGGGAACGAACACGGTCCTTTTTAAAAATTCAAGATGGCTGTGATTACACATGTTCATTTTGTACCATCCCACTTGCTCGGGGTAAGAGTCGAAGTGATACAATTACCAATACATTAAAAGTTGCCAAAGAAGTGGCAGAAACTGCTGCGCGAGAAATTGTTCTCACCGGTGTGAATATTGGTGATTTCGGAAAAGAGTCGAATGAAACATTTTTTGATTTAATTCAACAATTAGACCCGTTGGATGGAATTGACCGAATCCGAATATCATCTATTGAACCGAATTTGCTTACCAATGAGATAATTGAATTTTGTGCCAATTCAGAAAAATTTATGCCCCATTTCCATATTCCTTTGCAATCCGGTTCAGATAAAATTTTAAGCGCAATGCGCAGAAGATATAAACGGGATTTATATGAAGAACGTATAACCAAAATCAAATCGGTGAATCCAGATACGTGTATCGGCGTAGATGTGATTGTGGGATTCCCCGGTGAAACGGATGATGATTTTCTGGATACCTACAATTTCCTGAATGAGTTGGATATTTCCTATCTCCACGTATTTACCTATTCGGAGCGTCCCAATACGGGTGCTGTTGAAATGGGGGAAGTGGTATCGAAAGAAAAACGAGCAGAAAGAAGTAAAATGGTGCATATTTTATCCGATAAAAAACGACGATTTTACCATGATCAATTCATTGACAAGAATCGACCGATACTATTTGAAAGTATGAAAAATGGAAAAATATTGGGACACACGGATAATTATATTCAAGTACGAGTTGATGGGAATACAAATCTTTTAAACACTATTCATTCTGTAAAACTGATTGAAAACCATGGCAACGTTGTCGATGGTCAACTGTAATTATTTAAAACGTAATTATGTAATTCAGAGCTTTTCTTTAATTACGATTTAAATATTTACATTTTACTTTTCCTATGATCCGTTTAGAAAACCTATCCAAATCCTTCCCGGATGGCGACCTATTTAATAATGTAAATGTATCTATTAAACGTGGGATGCGTATCGGACTTGTGGGTCCTAACGGTTCCGGAAAAACCACATTACTCCGAATTATGTTGCGTAAAGATTCGCCTGATTCAGGAAATGTACAAGTTGATAAATCCATTACCATCGGATATCTTGCACAGGATATTGTGGCTGGCACTGGACGATCCATTTTAGAAGAAGTGCTAGTTGCCTTCCCGGAAGTACGTGATCTGGAAGGGAAGATCCTTGCCTTATCGGAAGCCATTGCCAAAGATCATGATAATATGGACTTGGTGGATAAATTGGGCGATGCCCAACATCGTTTTGAAGCTTTAGGTGGTTGGAATTTAGAAGACAAAGCAAAAAAGATTTTGAGCGGACTTGGCTTTTCCGATGATAAATTCACCGAACCTATGGATGTATTCAGCGGTGGCTGGCGTATGCGAGTGGCATTGGCTTCTATTCTTTTGCAGGAACCGGATATCCTTTTTCTCGATGAACCCACAAACCATTTAGATTTGGAAGCGACCATTTGGCTGGAATCTTTTTTAGCAAACTGGAAAGGCGGTATGGTAATGATCAGTCACGATAGAGCCTTTTTAGATCGGTCTATAAATAACATCCTTGAAATTGATCTTAAAAAGATCACACTGTATCACGGGAATTATACAAAATATACAGAAGAGAAAGCGTTACGCATGGAACAGCAACGGAACGCCTATCGAAATCAGCAAAAACAAATTAAAGATACAGAACGATTTATAGAACGGTTTCGGTCAAAAAATACAAAAGCAACACAAGTCCAGAGCCGGATAAAAATGCTGGATAAAATGGATAAAGTTGAAGCGCCCACGGAACAAAATCATGCCATGAATTTTAGATTGCCCCAACCAAGTCGTCCACCACAAAATATGGCATCCTGTCGAAATGTGACTAAACACTATGGAAAAATTGAAGTATTCAATGAAATGGACTTAAATATCGAGAGGGGACAAAAGATCGGATTGGTGGGACATAACGGCGCGGGTAAATCCACATTACTAAAAATGCTGGCAGGAGTAGAAAATGCAACAAAAGGAGCCATCCGAATTGGGAACCGTGTGAGCTGTGCCTACTATGCTCAACATCAATTGGAGATTTTAAATCCGGATGAAACGGTGTTTGAATCGATTCAAAAGGTGAGTCCCGGTTGGAGTGAAAATGAAATGAGAACTTATCTTGGTAGTTTTTTATTTACGGGTGATGAAATTGAAAAATATGTAAAGGTACTTTCCGGTGGTGAAAAAGCACGGGTAGCCTTAGCAAGAATGCTGGTAAATCCATCCCATTTACTGCTATTGGATGAGCCAACAAATCATTTGGATATGGTTACACGAAATGTGGTAGAACGAGCGCTTATTCAATTTTCCGGATCCATAGTTTGTATTTCCCATGATCGCCACTTTTTGAATAATGTCACTAATCTCACCTGCGAAGTTGGGAATGGCGGCATCCGATTGTTTGAAGGGAATTACGAATATTACGAGTGGAAAAAGCAGGAAGAAAAATCCACTGAATCCCCAAAGAAAAAAATAAAAAGCGAGTCAAAAGGAAAAGCTAATTATAAAGAGCGGAAAAAGATTCAAAATCGACTAACATGGATTGAGAAACGATTTAAGTCAATTGAAAAAGAGATTGAAACGGAACGAGCCATTACTAAAAACCCGGACTATACTGACAAGTATGAAATGCTTGAACAAGCTCTCCAAAATATGAATAGGTTGGAACATGAATATTTGGAATTGATGGAAGAACAAGAAAGATTGTTAGCGAAATAGGAGTCTCTTTTATATTTTACTCAACGTAGTGAGTAAAATTACTCAATACGTTGAGTAAATATTTAATTAAAACAGGAAATCTACACCCCAAAATTCTCTCTAATTCGATATAAATTATCACACCTTTAAATCAATCAAAAATAAGGAATTACTCGTTGAAAAATCATCCATTTGTTGGATTAGCCGGAAATATAGGCGTAGGAAAAACCACATTCACAGAAATAGTATCAAAAAAGTTAGGTTGGGCCCCTTTTTATGAATCGGTGGCTGATAATCCATATCTAGGTGATTTTTATGGAGATATGTCTCGGTGGAGCTTCAATCTACAGGTTTATTTTTTGCACAAACGGTTTAAATCCCACCACGACATGAGCATGTCCAATGGAGGTGTAATCCAGGATCGCACAATTTATGAAGATGTAGAAATTTTTGCCAATAATCTCAATGAAATGGGATTTATGGATTCAAGAGATTGGGACAACTACCGCGGTTTATTCTCAATTATGGCATCTTATTTGCGCAAACCGGATTTGATTGTGTATCTCAAAGCATCAACAGATACGTTGCTTTCTCGTATTAAAAGCCGCTCACGGGATTATGAAAAATCCATCAATCCAGAATATTTACATACATTGAATGTGGCTTATAATAAATGGATTAGCGATATAGAGGATATCCCCGTTCTCATAGTTGAGACAGATGGATTTAACATCTTTGAAGATAAGAACCAGTTGGGAACTATATTAAATGATATACAAGAAAAGGTATCTTGATTAGTTCTGGAAACTAATTATTAATCTTCATAATCCTCAATCGGCGGACAGGAACACACTAGGTTACGATCGCCATAAGCATTATCCACTCGCCCAACAGCGGGCCAAAATTTATTATCTTTAGTATAAGACGCCGGATACGCAGCCTCTTCTCTTGAATAGGGATGTGACCAATCATTAGACGTAACATGGCGGGCCGTGTGGGGCGCATTTTTTAAAACATTATCTTCCTTGTCTGCGTCCCCATTTTCGATGGCTAGAATCTCTTTTTTAATCTGGATCAGCGCCCGGCAAAAGCGATCCAATTCTGATTGTGCCTCACTTTCTGTAGGTTCAATCATGAGCGTGCCGGGAACAGGGAATGACATGGTCGGAGCGTGGAAGCCATAATCCATCAAACGCTTTGCCACATCTTCATCGGTTATTCCACTTGATTTTCTAAAGGGGCGCATATCCACAATAAATTCATGACCCACCATTCCATTTTGTCCCGTGTATAAAATCACAAAATCTTCGCTTAATATTTTGGCCATATAATTGGCATTAAGGATCGCCATCTGGGTCGCTTTTTTCAAGCCATTTCCGCCCAGCATTTTTATAAAAGCCCAAGATATGGGTAATATACTTGCACTTCCATAAGGTGCAGCGGAAACTGCTTTAATTCCTTCTTTGCCGCTCGTACTAATAATCGAGTGGTCGGGGAGAAATTTTGTTAAATGATCTTGAGTAAAAATGGGTCCCATTCCGGGACCGCCGCCGCCGTGAGGTATGCAGAAGGTTTTATGCAAATTTATATGGCACACATCGGCGCCAAAATCTGCCGGTTTACATAATCCCACCAGAGCGTTCAAGTTGGCGCCGTCCAAATAGACCTGCCCGCCATGATCGTGAATAACCTTGCACACGTCCTTGATGTGGGCTTCAAAAACGCCGTGGGTGGACGGATAGGTGACCATAAATGCCCCCAATTGATCACTGTGTGCTTCAGCTTTTGTTTTGAGATCTTCCATATCAATATTGCCGCCGTCATCACATTTTACAACAATCACTTTCATGCCATTCATCACAGCACTGGCCGGATTGGTGCCGTGGGCAGAAGAGGGGATCAGGCATACATTACGATGTTCATTGTCATTGGCTTTATGGAAAGCTGAAATAACTTTAAGTCCGGTATATTCACCCTGGGCACCTGAATTTGGTTGGAATGAATAACCCGTGAATCCAGTCATTTCACACAGCCAACTCCCAAGTTCTGCAATAATTTCTTTATAGCCTTGCGTATGTTCTTTGGGTGCAAAGGGATGGAGGTTTGCAAACTCCGGCCAGGTAATACCCATCATTTCTGTAGTGGCATTCAATTTCATTGTGCATGAACCCAGCGGAATCATACTTGTAGCCAAAGAAAGGTCTTTTTGCTGGAGCTTATATATATAACGGAGCATTTCCGTTTCAGAATGATGTGTATTAAATACGGGATGTTGTAAAAACGGTGACGTACGAATAATTTCTTTTTGTATTGTTTGACTGCTTGGTTCTTTCGCTTCGACATTAAATATATTAAGAATCTCCTGAATGTCTTCAATGCTTGACGTTTCATCTATTGTAATTCCTAATGTACCATCGCCATAATTCCAAAATAACATTCCAGCATTAATCGTTTTTTCTGCAAAATGAGAGTCAGCCTTAAATCGAATTGTATCAAAGAAATAGTCGTGAAGCAGTTCAAAACCGGCTTTTTCCAAGGAACCGGCGAGTAAAGCAGTCAAATAATTGACACGTTCAGCAATGCGGCGAATTCCATGAGAACCGTGATAAACAGCGTACATGCCGGACATGATAGCCAGTAAAACCTGGGCTGTGCATATATTAGACGTGGCTCGGTCACGGCGAATATGTTGTTCTCGTGTTTGCAGTGCCATGCGTAGGGCTGGATTGCCGTGAACATCTTGAGATAGACCAATAATTCTGCCGGGGATTTTGCGCTCATATTTTTTATGAGTGGCAAAAAACGCAGCGTGGGGACCGCCATATCCCATGGGTACGCCAAAGCGCTGTGCGCTGCCAATAACAATATCTGCGTCCCATTCCCCTGGCGGTTTCAATAATGCCAAACTTAAAATATCTGCTGCTACAGCGACGAATGCACCCTTTTCATGGGCGCGATTGCACATTTCAGAATAATCAGCAATACGGCCATCGGCTGCAGGATATTGGATAAGAACGCCCAAAGTATCTCCATTAAACTCAACGTTTTCATTATCAGTAATGACCAATTCAATCCCCATAGGTTCAGCTCGAGTTTTGAGTACATCTATTGTTTGGGGATAGCAATCAACCGATACATATAAAACGTTTCTTTTAGGACTCAAGCGAGCCATCATAGCCATGGCTTCTGCAGCAGCGGTTGCTTCGTCCAGCAGGGAGGCATTGGCAATCTCCATTCCGGTCATATCACATATCATGGTCTGGAAATTCAACAGTGCTTCCAATCGACCTTGGCTAATTTCAGCTTGGTAAGGAGTATATTGAGTATACCAACCGGGGTTTTCCAGGATATTCCGTAAAATGACGGGCGGCGTAATTGTACCCGTATAGCCCATGCCTAAATACGATCTAGTTACTTTATTTTTATCAGCGATAGAACGCAGAGATTTGATGGTATTCAGTTCATCGACTGAATTGTCAATATTCAGAGACTCATTATTCAATATTTCTACAGGAATAGTTTTTTGTACAAGCTCCTCAAGTGATTTAAGCCCAAGGATATTTAGCATTGCATTTATTTCTTCGCCATTCGGACCGATGTGGCGGTCAATGAACATGTCTGCTGGGGGTGTATTTTTAAACATAGATGGTATTTTTAAGGTTCTAAAATCAATCGTGTAATTTAGCATTTTTTGTTTTAAACAATTGAATAGATAAAATTCAAAATATTGACAATTATTAATTATACATCTCAAAAATATGGATTTAAAATAATTCTTGCATTTATTAGAAGGTATGGGTGAAGTTCTTGCTAATTCATCAAGGAGGTGGAGTAAGGGATAGTACCTTTTGGATAAGTTTATCCAGTATTCTTCTTTAGCTTCACATAGATTTTTTAATGCAAACTAACCAAGGAGACAAAATGCGTATCCTGAAAACTATACTAATAGCATCATTACTTATCTCTACAGCTTTTGCAGCTGTTTCTGGTACAGTAACGGATGCTAAATCAGGTGAACCTCTCGTAGGTACATCTGTATTCGTGAAAGGTACATTTGTGGGAACGACCACAGATGACAGGGGATCTTTTTCAATAGATGCTGCTACAGGAGATGTACTGATGGTGGCTTATATTGGTTACAAAACACAAGAAATCACTGTGAGTGGTGATGTGCTGGATGTTGCTCTCGAAACAGACGTTTTGAGGCAGGATGAAGTTATCGTAACGGGACTGGCAACGACAGTTAAGCGCAGAAATGCAGCCAACGCTGTTGCCGTTGTTACCGGAGACGAACTTATAAATGCACCCACTCAAACATTGGATGGTGCCTTAAGCGGAAAATTCGCAGGTGTAAACATCCGCAGAAATACCGGCGCTCCCGGTGGTGGAATTAATGTGAATCTTCGCGGTTCATCCACACTTACAGGCGGAACACAACCTTTATATGTAATTGATGGTGTTATTGTGAATAATAGTGCCAACCAATCCGGTATTGATGTTGTCACTGCAGCAACCGGAGCCGGAAGCTCTCGCCCTCAAGGGCAGCCCACCAACCGAATCGGTGATATTAACCCCAATGATGTGGAAAGCATTGAAGTATTAAAAGGCGCCAGTGCTGCTGCCATTTACGGAGCGAAAGCATCCAATGGTGTTATTATCATTAACACGAAACGCGGTAAAGGCGGTAAAACCAAATTCAATTATTCAGCACGTTATGGAACATCTGAACTATTGAATAAAATGGGACATCGTGTTTTTGAAACTTACCAGGAAGCAGAAGATCAATATGGTGCTAGTGTTGCTTCATTAGGCAATGATGCTAATGGAAACTGGGCAAATAATAATTTCGATTATGAAGGCATTCTATATGGTGAAACAGGAAAACTCACAGAACATACATTGAGTGCTATTGGCGGAAATGAAAGAACCCAGTTTTATTTGGGTGGTCAATACATGGATGAAGGCGGTATCATAAAAAATACCGGTTACCAGAAAATTTCCGGTCGTGTAAATGTGGACCACCGATTCAACGAAAAAGCAAAGGTTTCTGTTGCAACTAACATTGTCAGATCTAGCGCAGATCGCGGTGTCACGGGTAATGATAACACCAACCTGACCTATGGTTTCTCCATTGGTTTTACACCCAGTTTTATCGATATTCGTGATGCAGATGGTGATGGTGTATTTCCAGCCCACCCCATGAACCCTTCCAATCCCTTAGAAACAGCAGAATATTTTGTGAATAATGAATTGACTCATCGAGCCATGGGTTCCATGCAGTTTGATTACAGCATTTTTCAACAATCTACCCAAAGCCTAAAATTTATGGCTGTAGCCGGTGCGGATTTTTATAATCAGGAAAATACAGTTTTTGCACCACCGTTTCTGCAAATTGAAAAAGATAAAACGGATGCGGGGCAATCTGTCATTACAACAACGGATAATTTAAATACGAATTTATCTCTTAACCTGGTTCATAAAATGAAAATGAGCGGTATGTCTTTTAATACAACAGCCGGTCAGCAATATGAAACACGAGATTGGAACAGCGTATTTGTCCACGCGACAGGCATGGTTCCTACTCAACAAAACGTGGACCAAGCCAGTGCTCAAGCAGCTTATCACAGCAGAATGAAGCAGCAGGACAGAGGATTATTTGTCCAGGAAGAAGTTGCTATAGGTGATAACATTTATCTTGCTTTTGGAGCTCGAGGTGATGTTTCAAGTACCATGGGGAATACCGAAGAAATGGAATGGTATCCCAAAATGGCAGCTTCGTACCAGTTGGGTGAATTTGCCGGAATGATCGATAACCTAAAAGTTCGATTTGCCTGGGGTAAAACAGGAAATATGCCCAGCCCCGGTGCAAAATATTCTGCCATGGGTCTTGCCAATATTGGAGGTGTTAATGGTCTATTGACTTCTTCTGTTAAAGGGAATGCAGGTATTAAACCGGAACGAACTGCTGAAACTGAATTTGGTGTGGACTTTTCACTTATGGGCGGATTTGCCATTGTGGAAGCAACCATGTATCAGCAGGATATTACAGATCTGATTTTACAAGTGGATATGCCCGCTTCATCCGGATTTAGTTCCAGTTGGGAAAATGGCGGAGAAATGACCACGAAAGGAACAGAACTTTCAGTTACCTTAAATCCAACTCAACTAATGAGTTTAGGCGGATTGGACTGGACGTTCAGAACCAATTATTATTCCACAAGTTCTGAGGTGACAAAACTGAATGTTGATGCCTATAATTATGGCGGTTTTGCTACATTTCTGGGAACGTATCATATAGCAGAAGGATGGTCTCCTACAGCAATTGTAGGTAGTGAAGTTGATGCATCTGGAGAATATATTGAACTTGGAAATGAAACACCGGATTATCAGGTTTCCTTTTTCAATAGTTTTAAACTTGGTTCCATTAATTTTTCTTTTCTCATCGATAAAAAAGAAGGCGGCGCTGCTATTAATCTGGCAAACCTGATTTACGATCTGGGTGGTACAACTGCAGATTATGAAGAAAATGGTGGAGATCGATTAGGCGGCCTGGGTGCAGTGACGCAGCCATACGTTGAATCGACATCATACACCATGTTGAGAGAAGTAAATTTAAATTACACTCTTCCGAAAAGTCTATCAGACGCTGCCGGGGTTTCTTATCTCCAAGTAGGAATTTCTGGTCGAAATCTTTGGATGGACACAGATTATACAGGTTTGAGTCCTGAAGTAAGTCAGTTCGGAAATGAAGCGGTGGGAGGATCTGTCGATACGGCACCATTCCCACAGTCGAAGAGTTTCTATTTTAACCTGTCAGTCGGTATTTAATCCAAGGAGGATAAAAGAATGAAATTAAAACCAAATAAAATGATAAAGATCCTTCCCTTAATAACAGTATTATTTTGGGGCGGATGTGAGGATTTGGATTTTCCGGATCCCAACAATCCTACAGATGAAACTGCTACCGTTCAATCGCTGGTGACAGGCGCAGAAGCCGGTTTACGCATAGATATTGGCGTTTATCTCAGAGACCTTTTGGTCGTTGGGAGAGAAGCCTATTATCTTGAACCTGCTGATCCCCGTTATACAGGTGAATTGATGCGTGGACCTATAGATCCCGGAGGATTTTTAGGTAACCGCCCCTGGAACGCAAACTACAAAATTATCCAGAATTGTTTGAGTTTGGCAGAATCAGGTGATGCAGGAGCATCCGGCGTGGGAAAAACATTCCATGC
>JACKQG010007908.1_pt1 | contig 10530 bp, 6 predicted proteins | sample 8237621 | NCBI WGS metagenome assembly JACKQG01 (sample SAMN15677084, study PRJNA649215) | marine metagenome | biome: marine; feature: Black Sea; material: saline water; isolation source: suspended particulate matter (SPM) from the Black Sea western gyre | collected 2013-06-09/2013-06-10 | depth...
CGGCAGGCGTTCTCCGTCATCCCACTCATCCGGGTCTGCAACAGCAACAATGCCGGTACCCAACTCGAAGAGAGAACGGTCCTGGTCGCCGGCTGTCTCTATCCACCACGCCTTGTCGGCGAAGGCCCATCCTGCCCATTCGGTAACACCGTCGGTTTCGTCCATACCAAGCCCGGGAATACCACTTTCGTCAACGACCCAACCTTCCGGCGGCGTGTCCGTCCAGACTGCATCGCCGGCAAGTGACTCATCAACGTTCGGACCTAAAGCCAGGCCTTCGAAATCCTCAGAAAACAATACGGTTTTTTCTGCCGGCGCGGGTACAGGGTCGTCTGAGAGAAGCATATGCCCAAATCCGGTACTCTGGTCATGAGCTGCAAGGCCTGTCCAGGCCATCTGAAGTTCTGTATCACCACCGTCAATGTCGGTGTCGTCGAATGTAGGGTGGAATCCGATGGTGTTGCCTGCTGAAAAGTCCAATGACGGCATCAGTGCGTATTCGATAGAGGCTTCGCAGATGTATCCATCAGCAGTTTCAGTGGCAGCTATCTGCAGGTATGCAGGCTCGACCGAACCAGCACCGTCCATGTTGCACCAGTTCCATTTCTGATTATTGGCGTTAAAGCCGTACTGGTAATGTTCATCATGTCCAGCAACTGCATTTAGCGTAGAGAAAAATACTTCTACACAGTCAGCATTCCAGATACTGCCGTCGGTTTTATTCATGGACAACTTATCGTCTTTCACCACTGCGGCAATGTAGATGTTCACGTCATCCCATAGCAGATATACTTCTCCGCTACAGTCCGCGGCGTTGTCCCAACTGGCCTGCCCTGAATTCAAATGCTCTACCGCATCAAGAACTGCCGGGGTCATAGCTTCAAGATTCCAGTCGCTTAGATCTCCGTCAATTGTAACAGTACCCCTGAGACAGTCTATCATCAGTGGTTCTCCAGTCGCTGGGTTTACAGCAGGTGGGTCCGCAATCGCCAAACTCATGCTGAACAAAGTTAAAATTACCACCAAAAGGCATTTCTTAGCTAACATTTTTGTTCCTCCTAATTTTAATTGAAAACTGATATGAAATTTTGCTCCGGCCACACACCGAAGCAATCCTTGCCTTCGATAAGCATCAGTAATCTTGTGTTTTAATTTGTGCCTTTCTCAAACAAGCTTAAATAAAACAAACGATAATAATTTTCACCTTCACTACATTTTATGCCTGCCCATGATTATTTTCCCGATTTAAGATTACCTCCTTCCTTCAAAAAAACAATTCGAGCAGTTAGTTGAAATGTATAAATCTTAACTGCGAAGCAAAAAGTTATCACTTACAACTCTTTACCGCACATAACATACAGTAGCTCCTCCTCTATTATACGAAAACTGAAGAATTTTGCCCTCTGGATTACCTCAAAGCCACAGATGTACGGTCATGCGAGCACAAGTTTTACTAATATTTTCTACAATATTAACTACCTTCCTGTCAAGGGAAATTTCTTGATTATGTATTAGCGTACCTCGTTGATAGGGAATTCCTCCTGTTACCAACCTCCACATATTCCGCCCGTCCATATTTTTATGGAATAAACCTCTTCCTACTTCTTACTCTGTAGATGTATAACCCAACTCTCCCCAGACAGCCTTCTGGACTTTGTACAAATCCTGACTGCCCTCACAGCGCGACATATCACCGTTGCGGCCTGTGCCCTGCCAGTAGTCGTAGTCTGATTTGCAAATTTCTAAGGTAGTCGGGTCTTTCCACTTCCAGTACTCACTGTGACCATCCACGAAAGACAGATTTGTCCCGTCGCCGTGCCGCGCCGTAATCTGGTCCCACCATCGCGGCTGGTCATACCAGATAGTCCAGCTCGCCGGAGACAATCGGCCCTCATCAAGAAATACGGCCCTCTCGCCCGGCCTGCGAATCTGATCCCTGTTTTTAACTATCTGCCCCTCTGCTCCGGGTATCGCATCGTAGCCGTTCATTGAATCAACGATGGCATACGTCACCACCTCTCCCCGAATACCCGTAGGGCATTTATAGAGCTTTAAGTTCGGGCAGTATTCGTACAGCAATCCCCTCAAGATGCCGTCTATTCGTTGTTCTTCCGAAGCACCACGCCCGGGCCAATATACCCAGCAGGTACCGTCTTTGTTTTGTGCTCCGGTGCTTGTATTGCCGTTAACAATCCTGCTGTCGTTATCGTCCGCATACATAATCCACGCAAGTCCCATCTGCTTGACATTGCTCAAACAGGACGCCCGTTTGCCTTGTTCTCTGACACGACTTAACGCCGGCATCAATATCGCCATCAAAACAGCAATGATAGCGATAACTACCAGAAGTTCGATTAACGTAAAACCTCTTGAACCTCCTCCTCTGCAGTTGATAATCTTAACTTCGAAAGGCCCAAAAACTTTTATCTCGTCCATATTCCACCTTGCCCCTTCTCACCTTAGATTAAGCTGCCGGTTAACTGTTATTAAAACGCTTTTCACGACTAAAAAATCAATGAAGCCACGAATTCCTATATAATCTTATCAAAAAAACACGTTAATCCAAGAGATTTCCCTTGATTATGTATTAGCATACCTCATTGGTATAACTGTTGAGGATTGCAACGAAAAGGCAGTTAAGTCTATTTGTAGAATCTCACACACTGCCCCTCAGCTTTCAATTTAAAGCTCCTCAAAGGCCATTTCAATGACGAACTCGTCTTGAGGAGTATTCTAAGCCTTTTGAAAGTGTGGCTTTGTTAAATGTTGTAGACTGGAAAAGGTAGCTTTGGGAAGTAATAAAAAAAGACTGGATGCGTTTTTGAAACTACACATCCAGCCCTTTTTAAGGAGGGTGGTTATATGCTAAAAAGTACTCTAATCAAAGATTTCTATCTTTACGCCGTTTTACAATATTAAGAATTGATTGCCATTTCATAATAACACCTCCTGTTTATGCAGCGATCTGAAACGTCTCATGATTACTATGATTATACACACCTGAATGTTGCCAAGCAAGGAAAAAAGAACCCTGAACTGCAAAAGATAGCCTAAAATGTATCAACCAACATTCGTAGGTTACCACCAAAAGAATTATACGATTGATACATTTCTTTTCATCCGGATACTTAATCCGTTAAAAATGAAAAAAACTTCGTATTTTATGCATATATTTGGGATTTGGTCCTTCTTTTAACCCTCAAATTTGATATTTGTAGTGTCAAAATGGTGTCATAATGTCACCTGAAAATCAGGGTGTTTTTTAGCTTCTGAAAAAGGTGGCTTTTCGAAGCATTCTGACTCTTTACGACTCGCGAAAATGGGGCCATACCTACTGCCGAGAAAGCGTTCGGAACAAGTTGCTTGAAAGTATCAACCGAACGCATTAGAATCAGTTCTGAAAACCCGAACCGCAAATAGTCCCAATATGGAGAACTTGTAGAAATGCGGAGTCTATCAACCTACAGAATAGCAGTAGTGTATTTGCTTCTTGCTTCATCCTGCTGTCGTGTTTCGAGTGGAAACCATGCTCCTGCTGCGGACCTGGTAATTAAGAACGCCAAAGTTGTTACTATCGACAAAGACAAGCCTCGCGCCCAAGCTATTGCTTTCAAGGGTGAGACTATTATCGATGTAACGTCAGATGAGCACATTGAGAAATATCTCAAAGAAGGCGTTTCGAGAATAATTGATGCCGAAGGTCGACTTGTCGTCCCCGGCTTCAATGACGCACATATCCATTTCAACTTCATTGATCCCGACTATATTGATCTTCGCTACATTACGGATTCAAGTGTTATTACAGAGAAAGTCAGAGAAGCTGTAGTCAAAGCAAAGCCCGGCGAGCTGATCCGAGGCGGTCGCTGGGAGCACGAAATGTTTGTCGATAAACAATGGCCAACCAAAGAGCTTATCGATCCCGTGGCGCCGGACAATCCGGTCGTATTATCCCGTGCCGATGGACATTCGGTTCTGGTCAACAGCTATGTCATCCGTAATTCGGGAATAACTAAGCAAACCCCCGATCCTTTCGGTGGCGAGATACAAAAAGATCCGGCCACCGGAGAGCCCACCGGAATCTTCAAGGAGAGGGCTAAAGGGTTGTTGAAATATGACCAGGAACCTGTTAATCGGACTGCCGAAGAACAGCAAAAACGACTTATGCGCGGATGGCAGGCTGCATTCGACCAGGCGATGCGAAATGGAGTCACGTCGATACAACTGCCGTCGGGCGGAGACTTTGACATATACCAGAAGTTCAAAGATATGGGCAAGCTTACGCTTCGAGTATACGCCGGGGGGGCTTTAACTACCAACAAACAAAAACTAAAAGACTATGCCGAACAGCAAAAGAAATATCCCAAAGAAGGTAACTGGATAAGATTCGGATATATCAAGGGATTTATCGATGGAACACTCGGTTCGGGCACAGCGTTATTCTTTGAACCTTACATTGATGCTCCTGATAAGACCGGCTTACCTCAGATGTCGTATGAAGAATTTGAAAAGATAGTGGTGGCCTTGGATAAAGCAGGATTCCAAATCGGCATTCATGCCATTGGCGACAAGGCCAACCACTGGACCCTCAATGCCTTTGAGAAGGTACAGGAACTGAACGGTATGCGTAATAGCCGCCATCGCATTGAGCACGCCCAAGTGCTTCACACCGACGACATTCCACGATTTGCGACATTGGATGTAATCGCATCAATGCAGCCTACACATTGCATAACCGACAAGCGTTTCGCCGAAAAGCGTATAGGCAAAAATCGTTGCAAAGGAGCTTATGCATGGCGACGTCTGTTGGATGCCGGAGCAAAGATTGCTTTCGGAACAGATTATCCTGTAGAGCCAATCAATCCACTGGAAGGTTTGTATGCCGCAGTTACTCGAAAGGACAGGGCTGGCGAGCCAGGCGATGGATGGTTCCCAGATCAGAAACTAAGCATAGAAGAAGCAATCGAATTGTACACCCTTGGCTCAGCGTATGCTGAATTTATGGAAGACCGCAAAGGCATGATCAAAAAAGGTTATCTGGGCGATGTCGTGATATTCGATAGCAATTTAATGACCATTCCGCATGACCAAATTATGTCCGCAAAGGTAGATTATACAATCGTAGGTGGCAAAGTTGTGTACAAACGAGAAGAGGCAGAATGAACGAGACATAGGTGGTAAATGGAGAATACAAAGCATGCCTAAATGATAGAGCTTTACGTCTACTCGACCATCATGTCACCGGAAAATCCGGCCGTTTTTCAGTTCCTGAAAGAGGTGACTTTTCGAAGAAATCTGGTATTATTTTTACAGCTCAATGTTAAGCTATCTACCACATAATAATACTTGAAACGTCACCACATTTCTGATAGGATTATTTGTTCCAACAGGGATATCCTAACTTGCAGTGTATTTAGAGAGGTCCATCTGTACCTTCTGGTCTTGCCACTACGATTCTTGGGCCAGAGATGACAAATATCTGTTCTTGAGAATAAATATGTCCGACGTCACACGCATTTTGACCGCGATTGAACAAGGAGATGCTCAGGCAACGGAGAAACTTCTCCCTTTGATCTATGAAGAACTACGTCTTCTTGCTACTCGGAAGATGTCACAGGAGCCACTGGGCCAGACACTCCAAGCTACGGCTTTGGTCCATGAGGCATATCTTAGACTTATTGGGACAGAAGACCAGAGTTGGGATAACAGGGGGCACTTCTTTAAAGCAGCAGCAGAGGCGATGCGACGAATTCTTATTGAAAATGCACGACGGAAGAGAACTCATAAGCGGGGAGGAGACATGGGGAAGGTGGATCTTAAAGTTGCCGATCTGCCAATGGATACTTATCTGGATTTGGATGATCTAATTGCCCTAGATGAAGCTCTGACGAAACTTGTTACAGCGGACGCCGCGGTGGCCGATCTGGTTAAGTTGCACTGTTTTGCAGGGCTGCCATTAGTCACAGTCGCGGATATTTTGGGTGTCTCAACTCGTACTGCTGAACGCTATTGGGCTTTTGCCAAAACTTGGCTATTCAATGAGATTTGTGGAGAAGAAGAAAAATCCCTTTGATAGCTTAATGAAAAATCAGCTTGCACAAAGTGATTGACATGATTCCTCTTCTGGCAATTGCAGGAAAGAAAACAAGTTCTGGCGCTCTGTATAGAGATACTAATCTTTTTTTTGATTTTTTGAATTTTTTGTGTCGGTGTACAAGTTGAATTCTCGCATTAAATAATAGAGGCATATGCCTGAGGAGTAAAACAGTGAAGGACCTTAAGAAAATACGTTCTGTGTTTTGTGAAGCTCTTGAAAAGGAAACACAGGAAGAAAGAGAGGCTTACTTAGCACAGGCCTGCCAGGACGATTTAATATTACGAACCGAGATTGACACCCTGCTGAGAACTCATTCGAAGGCAAATGATTTCTTCAAAGGCCCTCTCTTTGGTTCTGAAATACCGGAAGATAATCTTTCTGAAGCTCCAGGCACAATCATCGATCGCTACAAACTTTTAGAAAAGATAGGAGAGGGTGGCATGGCGGTAGTGTACATGGCCGACCAGCAAGAACCAATCAGCCGCAAAGTTGCCCTGAAGATTATCAAATTAGGCATGGACACCAAGTCGGTTATCGCTAGATTTGAAGCAGAACGCCAGGCTCTTGCCATGATGGATCACCCGAATATTGCTAAAGTCCTGGATGCTGGCGCTACAGAGACTGGCCGGCCCTATTTCGTAATGGAGTTGGTCACAGGTGTCTCTATTACCGAATACTGTGATAAGAACAACCTGAGTACGAAGGAACGACTGAGCTTATTCATCCAGGTCTGCAACGCCGTTCAGCATGCCCACCAGAAGGGCATCATTCACAGAGATATCAAGCCCACGAACGTGATGGTCACTAAACGTGATGGTGAACTATTCCCAAAGGTCATCGACTTTGGTATCGCCAAAGCTACAAGGCAGCGGCTAACGGAAAAGACGCTCTTTACGCGCTATGCCCACATCATAGGCACACCTGCCTATATGAGTCCGGAACAAGCCGATCTAAGCGACCTGGAAGTCGATACACGCTCCGACATCTACTCCCTCGGCATCCTGCTCTACGAACTACTCACCGGCACGACACCGTTCAGCGAAGAAGAACTGCGTAAAGCAGGTTACCTGGAAATGCAGCGTATGATCCGGGAGCAAGAACCTACTAAACCATCTACCAAGCTGACTACTCTTGGTGAGATACTAACCGATATAGCCAAACGCCGCGGCTGCACTCCCGATCTGCTGACAAAGTCAATTCGCGGTGATCTTGACTGGATTGTGATGAAAACGCTTGAGAAGGCCAGGGATAGACGCTACGACAATGCCTCTGCCTTGGCTCTTGACGTAAAGCATCATTTGGACAATCAACCGATTCTCGCCAGGGCTCCCAGCACGCTATATAGCCTCCGCAAGTTCCTGTATAGACATCGAGTAGAGGCTCTTGCTGCAGTTGCATTATTCATCATGGTAAGCATCCTGGGTGTTGCACTGTCGGTTTGGGGATACAACAAGAGCCAACTGGAGAAGGAGTTGGAGATGGGGGACAGGATGGCCTTGTACCGATGTCGGTACTCATGCGGTGCTGGTGATATTGGCACAGCCCTGCTAGAGATCACGCCAATTCTCAACAGTAAGTATGTCGGAGATCACGCACACATCATGCTTGGTCATATCCAACGTATGGCTCAGCTAAAGATAAACGACTTGACAGGCAAGATAGAAGATAATCCTGAGGATGCTGACAATTATTTACAGCGAGCTTATTATTGTACCCTCTTGAATGACAACGAGCAAATCTCTGAAGATATGGATAAGTACGTTGCCGTCCTCAATCCATCAGCAGAAACGGATTTGCGTAATTCTTGGATTCAAAAATTTCTCATTGGCCTCTGGGACAGTGCACCCACTAATCTTGGACCTATTGTCAACAGTTCGTATTGGGACATGGGCCCATGTATCTCGCCTGACGGCCGGGAGCTTTATTTTCATTCGGACCGGCCCAGCGGTTTAGGTGGTTACGACATATGGGTAACGAACCGAGAAACAGTACAAGATCCGTGGGGAGAACCAGTGCACCTGGGGCCAACCGTAAATAGTTCATCTTGGGACTGTAACACTGGTATCTCGGCTGACGGCCTGTCGCTCTATATTATGTCTAATCGTCCTGGCGGATCTGGAGATTTAGATACATGGGTAACGATGCGGGCGAGCATCTCCGAGCCCTGGGGAGAGCCAGTGAATCTGGGGCCGACTATCAACAGTTCGGCTGAAGATGCAGGGACAATCTCGGCTGACGGCCTGTCTCTTATTATCTGCTCTAATCGGTCAGGCGGGTATGGTGGTCACGACATATATGTTTCGACGCGGGCAACGACAGATGATCCCTGGGGAGAACCGGTCAATCTCGGACCAACGGTCAACAGTTCAGCTTGGGATTGGACTCCATTTCTTACGGCAGACGGCCTATCGCTTATCTTCACCTCTGAGCGACCTAGTGGATTAGGAAGAAGCGATTTTTGGCTCACGACCCGCGATACAACAAAAGATCTCTGGGCCGAACCAGTGAATCTCGGGCCAACAATTAACAGTTCAGCCTACGAAACTTTCCCGTACATCTCGGCCGATGGTTCTACAATCTTCTTCCACTCCAACCGCCCCAGCGAATTCGGCGGGCCCGACTTATGGCAAATGTCAATCACTCCAATATTGGGCTCCATGCAGACAGATGGTGATGCTGAAACAGAACAGAAATCACTAGAAAGCAATAACGGAAAGGAGGTAGTTGCAGGAAACAATCATTAGAGTGGGTTGATAGAGCGATTTACATAAGAATGGTCGTGGGATCTCTTAGATGCTTTTATGACTCGCAAGTAAAATCACAAAAAAAGTAGCCGGTGAGTGTCAAACCGCTAAGTCGATAACTCACCGGCCCGAGCCAACCCGGGCGGATGGTTTGCGCACCCGAGCCATGGCTCATATCATAATACAGCAAACCGAGAAAAAAAACAAGAATGGAGGTAAGAATTATGTCTTGGAACAAAAAGACAATTTGGAATCTCACTATGGCGTTAACGGCATTGAAGGAGGACATCCTCGCAAATACAACCATTTGCCTACTGACAGTCGTAGCCCTTGTGCTTGGTGGCCAAGGAGCCTACGCAGATTTCACCTTCGGTACACCCACTAATCTCGGGCCGAGTGTCAATAGTTCACTTAGAGACAGTGGCCCATGTATCTCATCTGATGGCCTATCACTTTACTTTGATTCGAAACGTGGAGGCGGATCAGGTGCGGACGACATATGGGTAACGACGCGGGAAACGGTACAAGATCCTTGGGGAGAACCAGTGAATCTTGGACCAACAGTCAACAGTTCGAGTTGGGACTTTGGGCCGATGATCACAGCCAACGGCTTGGAACTCTACTTTGGTTCTACACGGCCAGGCGGGTATGGGGCTATAGACGGATGGGTCACGACACGGGCAAGCGTCTCCGAGCCTTGGGGAGAACCAGTAAATCTTGGTTCCACGGTCAACAGTTCGGCTGAAGACGCGGGAATAGTCTCGGCTGACGGCCTATCTTTTATTATCAGCTCCAATCGGTCAGGTGGGTATGGTGGTCAAGATCTGTGGATATCGACACGCCCCTCGCTTTCCGATGAATGGAGTGAACCGGTGAATCTTGGGCCTACAGTCAACAGTTCGGCTTGGGATTGGGATGCGGAACTCTCGGCTGATGGTCTATGGCTATTGTTCACTTCTCAGCGGCCCGGTGGTTTAGGGGGGGGCGAGTTATGGCTTACGACCCGGGAAACAACAAACGATCCCTGGAGCACGCCGATGAATCTCGGGGCACCGGTCAACAGTTCATCTGATGACGCTTTTGCGGGCATCTCGGTCGACGGTTCTACCCTCTATTTTACTTCTAACCGGCCCGGTGGACAGGGTAGCTATGATACCTGGCAAGCTCCGATCATTCCCATCGTTGATCTCAATAATGATGGAATTGTCGATGCTACAGACATGTGCATAATAGTTGACAAATGGGGTACGGATGATCCATTATGTGATATTGGCCCGATGCCCTGGGGCGATGGGATCGTTGATGTCCAGGACCTGATTGTCCTCGCAGAGCATTTGTTCGAGGAAGTTCCACCAGTTGAATAGATTGCATTTTGGGAGTAGAGAGAGTCATCGGTAATTGACAAAAAGATCAAAATAACAACACAACTTCTCTTTTAATAAAGGGCTGAAAATTAGAAACTTTCAGCTCTTTTTTATTCAAAGAAGAATTATACTGTTGATACATTTCATTCTCACCGTCTACTTAATCCGATTAAACACTAAAAATTTCAATAAATATTTGCTTTTTGGCAAAAAATTGATATTTATTCGGACTCGATATAGGCAAAATCAACATTTGTGGTGTCAAAATGGAGGGTGCGTCAAGATAAGCTGCTGTGAGTCAGCTGGACAATCCAGCCTGGTCAAAGGT
>JACKQG010007910.1_pt1 | contig 10530 bp, 20 predicted proteins | sample 8237621 | NCBI WGS metagenome assembly JACKQG01 (sample SAMN15677084, study PRJNA649215) | marine metagenome | biome: marine; feature: Black Sea; material: saline water; isolation source: suspended particulate matter (SPM) from the Black Sea western gyre | collected 2013-06-09/2013-06-10 | depth...
GCCTTTCAAATCAAATAGATTTGAATGGTACACTCAAGCGAGTGGAAGCGCGAGATACCCGTTTTAAATATTAATGAGAATTTATAAAAATGATTTTATATTGTATAAAAAATAAAATTAATAATAAAAGATATATCGGAATAACTTCTGGGAGATTAGAAAAACGACTCCAAGAACACGGAAGAGCTATTTGTAATGAACAAAAGAAAAATAGACCATTCTATAACGCAATATCAAAGTACGGAATAGAAAATTTTGAACTTGAATTTTCAAAAGACTATAAAAATCAAATTCAAAAATACGAAGAATTAGAAGAAATAGAAATATACTATATTAAAAAATATAAAACATATATGGGATTAGAAAACTGTCAAGGATATAATCAAACGATTGGTGGTAATTCTGGTTCATTTGGATATTCGAGGACCGGAGAGATTAAAAAATATGATTTAAAAACTCTTCAAGTTATCGAAATATATTCATCAATGGCAGATGCTCAACGAAAAACCGGAGTCAAAAAATCAGAAATCTCTCAATGTTGTATTGGTGGTAGAAGTAAATCTGCAGGAGGATTTGGTTGGTGTTATGCTGGAGATGAACCTCAAAAATATACAAATAAATCTTATAAAAGAATAAAACAATTCAATTTAAAAACTTTAGAAGTAATAAATATATTTGATTCTGTTATGGAAGCAAGTAAACAAACAGGAACAAATAGACAAGGAATTACAAATTGTTGTAATCACTGGGCCAATAGTGCCAATGGTTTTGGGTGGTGTCATTATGACAAAAAACCAACATTTTAAAAACGGGTAATGATATAGTCTAGCCTCATAGGAAACTATGAGCTGCGATAATACGCGAATAGAGTATAGCGAACTCTATTGAATACAGCGACAAGTGGTAGTTGTACACTACCAACAAATAAACAACTTAAACAATTTATCCAAAATTATTTAATCAAAATTGAAAATGATAAATATCATTCCAAAATGACATTTGATCACGATGTTCCTGAAGATATTCGAGAATTATTTTATCAAATTCCTGGATATTTAAATTTAAAAGATTCAGATACGATTGGTTTTGAAAATATGTATGATGTTGAAAATGAAGATGTTGGAAAAATTATTAAAGAAGTAAATAACCTTTTAAATACAGAAACTGAAAAAGAATTAACTCCTTTAAATGAAACATATAACAGTTTAGTTAATAATATTCTTGATATTGGTTTCGTATATAGTACTTTTGTTGAAATTGTTCTTGCTAACTGTTATGTTAATAATAATAATAAAATTATTAGATATGCTTTTACTGATCCGAATGAAGATACTAATATTTATAAGAAATATAGTATTAAATTAATACATACTTTGGTCGAATCTGGTATTTTAAGCTTCTTATATGAACCTAATAATCAAAGTTTAACTAAAACATATAATAAATTTGATAATATTGATATGGATAAAATAACTATCTTTGAACGCATTTGGCTTGGTCGTATTTAACTATACATTAAATAAATTTATTTCCAATCTTATATATAGATATAATTAGTTATCACAACAACAATATTTTAAAATAAAAAGGGTAATTGAAATGACTAAAGAACCTACTATTATATTTTTCCTATATCCTAATTCTGGAAAAATATCAAATAAAAAGATATCAAAAAAAATATTTAAACATTTTAATATAAAGGTTATTGATATCATTAATTATCCACCTGAAAATCAAGATTTTAAATCTAACGGAGCTTATGTTGTACTTGGAAATCTTACTGGAAAGAAGATAGTAAAAAATTATAGAAAATTATTAAAATTAGCAGTATATTTAAACATTAATACATATATTAGTAGTTCTCATACTAAAGTTCTTGTGAAAAAGCTATAATGATGTTATTATTTAATAAAATTAAAACTTGGTTATATCTAACTATTGCTACACCTTTTAATGAAATGCTCTTTTTGATAGCTTTGTTTGGAGTTGGATTTTGGTTATTGAAGAATTAACATGTCTGTGTCCGATAGAGAAGTAATTGCATCTTTTATATCTTCTAAATATGATGATGAACCGGATAAGAAAAGGAGATTAATCAATCTTTTTTTCAGCGGCGAAATTACTAACCAAGAATATCAAGAAGTTATTGAAACTATTGCTGAAATAAGTAATCAGTTTAGAAGTAAAATTGGAGATACTACTGGATATAATCTTGGTAATAAAGAAAGTAGACAACAATATTTATATTCTCTTACAGGAGAACAGAGATTAGAATATTTAAAATTTAATGAGAATATTCGAAGAGTATTCGATTTTAAAATAGGACCAAAAGAATCTAATTTAAATTTTAGAATGGGTCCTCAATCTAGCTATTTTTATATAGAATTAGATCATTATATTATTGATGAAAGAATTAAAAAGAAAATTAATTACAATGAAAATAAAAAAACGCACTCTAAAACAAAAGAATGTAGTTATAAACCGACGGTTTATATAAATTGTAAACATAGATTATTTAGAAATATCTTAAATTATCTTAAGGGAAGAGATTTATTAGATGAATTCATTTTTGGTTTTGAAGAAAAGGTACTAATCGTGATATGAATATACTTTCCGATTTAAAAATTCAAATAAAGGAATTGGAATCTAATGGATATTAATGCTACTATCATTGCTATAATTAAAAACAAAATTAAAAAATTAGAAGAATCAATGAGTACTAACAAAGGTAACACAATTACATATTCTTATGTAAAAGGTCAAATTAAAGCATATATAAATGTTCTTAATCTTTTAAAAGAAGTTAACGTGGAGTAAAATGATATTGACAACTTATCTATAAAAGCAGAAAAAACAAGAGGACATGTAATTCAACAATTAATTCATAATGCTCAATTACATGTAGTTCGTACAATTTTAAATGAATGGAAAAAAAAGGATTAGGCAATGCTTAAACGATTAATTATTAGAATCAGAAATAGTGGATTTATTCAATGGTTAAAAGATATTAAATTATCGAACTTTAATATCTTTGGAATATTTACAATATATAAGCGTATCTTGTTTATTATTGCAAGATCTCATCACAAAGCATGTTATGGAGAAACTAAAACAATTGTAGTTTTATATCAAATTATTGGAGCTTTTACTGTTATTGGATTATTAGCTACTCCAACAGAAGCCACTTTTTTACTATGGGTAGGTAAAGTTTTACTATCTTATGGAATTTGGTTTTATCTACCATTTGTTTGGTTAGAATATGAAAATGAATATAACAAATCAACTAATGAAAGCTATCAATAGAGCTTTCTTTATTTTTAGAAAGGATAATAATAAAAATGAGTAAATATAATTTTAGTAAGCCTAATAGAAAAGTTAATAGAGTGTTTTTACATTGCAGTGCGAGCGATCACGAAAACCACGATGATGTAAGTGTCATGCGAGATTGGCATGTAAATGGTCGAAAATGGAGTGATGTCGGATACCACTTATTTATTAAGAAAAGTGGAGAAATACAAAAAGGACGAGATTTAGAACGTATTCCTTGTAGTGCCCGTGGTCATAATACTGGGACAATTGCAATTTGCTGCCACGGACTTAAAAAAGATAAATTTACACAGAAACAGTTTAATAGTGTATATGAATTATGTAATCAAATCAATATTGTATATGATGGAAGAGTATCATTTCATGGACATGTAGAAGTTGCAAATAAGAGCTGTCCTGTATATGATTATAAAGGAGTACTTAATTTAGATGGTGATGGAAAAATGGTATTAGATTCTAAAATTGGAGATAGAGTTTTAGAAATGCTTGTTCCATATGGAAGAGATGTCGCTTGGGTTCAAGAAAAATTAGAATGTAGTCCTGTAGATGGATTATTCGGCCGAATAACAGAAGCAGCAGTTAAGAAATTTCAAGAAGATTATGGAGAAACTATTGATGGAATAGTTGGATATAAAACATTTGAAGTTCTATTTGATGTTTTTGGTGATCCTAACGATTAAGGAGAAATATAATATACATCTATTGTATTGAAAATAAAATTAATAATAAATTATATATCGGAGCAACAAAGATAGATCCTGAAAAAACTAATACAGATGCTACTAGTATAACATTAACGTGTAAAGGGAAACAAAAATCTGCAGGGGGATATATATGGAAGTATTCTCAATAATTAATTTAAATTTTATTTCTATTTATTAATAATTAAATATAAAGATATAATAATGTGAAAGTTGTCATAGTATTTAACTATATAATAAATAAAACTTAATGGAAAAATAATGGAAAAAATAATAAATTGTCGTCTTCGAGAAAATGGTAAATGTTGTATTCTTATAGACATTTGTGAACCTATTAACGGGTTAGCTAGAACTCGAAATTATAAATATCGACAAGAAGATGATGATTATGAACAACAACAAGAAATAAGAGAGTTTAAAGAATTATACGGTAGTTTTTAATTACTAATATGAGTAAAATATATAATGATTACTTGTGATGCCATTGTAAAACGAAATGTTAGAAAAATTATTACTATTGGAGATATAATGTTAAAACAACCACAAAAAATTAAAATATATACTGATGGTGCTTGTTCTGGAAATCATAAAAAAGGACTAAACCCTGGTGGTTGGGGAGTCCTATTTATATATGGTGACCATGAACAAACTATGAGTGGCGGTGAAAAAAATACTACTAATAATAGAATGGAGTTAATGGCAGTTATTCAAGCTCTTGAATATTTACAGCATTCCGTTGAAATTGAATTATATACAGATAGTCAATATGTTCAAAAAGGCATCAGTGAATGGATTCATAATTGGAAACGAAGAAATTGGAGAACTGCTGTTGGTAAACCAGTTAAAAATCAAGATTTATGGATCCGTTTAGATAATGCTGTTAAGAAACAATCTAATATTAAATGGGATTGGGTGAAAGGTCATAGTGGTAATCGTGAAAATGATATTGTAGATAAATTAGCAGTTAATGCAATACCTTAAAAATAAGGAGTATAATAGTAGTGGCTAGTTACACACAAGCACTTGAAAAAAAAAGGTTTATTAAACCTCCAAAATGGCTTACTAATAATATTCAATATGAATGTATTATGGGTTCGCTCGCTTATGGTGTTTCTTCTGATAGTTCTGACCTCGATTTATATGGATTTTGTATTCCAGAAAAAGAAATGATCTTTCCACATTTAAGCGGCGGAATTCTTGGATTTGGTCGACAAAAAGAACAATTTAATCAATATCAACAACATCATATTATGGATAAAAGCGCAAGAGGTGGTAAAGGACAAGAATACGATATTACTATTTATAATATTGTAAAGTATTTTCAACTTGTAATGGAAAATAATCCCAATATGATAGATAGCCTATTTGTTCCGCCTACATATATTACTCATACTACCCAAGTAGGTAATATGGTACGTGAAAATAGAAAGATATTTTTACATAAAGGAGCGTGGCATAAATTTAAAGGTTATGCTTATAGTCAACTTCATAAGATGACTAATAAGAGTCCAATTGGTAAAAGAAAAGAAATAATTGATAAATTTGGATTTGATGTTAAATTCGGATATCATGTCGTTAGACTTATTCAAGAAGCAGAACAAATCCTAATGGAACATGATATTGATCTTCAAAGAAATAATGAAGTATTAAAAGCTATTCGTCGTGGTGAGAAAACAGCAGAATGGATTGAAGAATTCTTTGCTTCTAAAGAAAAACAATTAGAAGATTTGTATGTAAAATCTACTCTTCCTTATTCTCCAAATGAAAACAAAATCAAAGAATTACTTCTTAATTGTCTTGAAACGCATTATGGTTCGTTAAAATCTATAATAAATGTTTCTATATTAAATAAACAACAAAATGTACAACGAGAATGAATTGCATATTATTATTAATAAGATAAATACGTTAAATAAACATAATGAAATTTTTAATATTTCTCATAATATAACATTTAGTAATATGATTTGGAAATTTCGTAAAAAAACAGAACCATTTTATAGTAAATATACGGGAACAACAACTTCAAGATTTAAGATTATCGAAGTTGAAGAAGTAATATCTGACGTAGGTTACGATAATCTTAAATGGAAACTTGAAGGAATATTATTAGAATTAATATGAGTAAAGAATTTCTAGACTTAATGGAAAAAATCAGAAAAGTATCTAAAACAATAGAATTTATGTTTATATAACAGATGATATAATATATCATATTCATTCTCCTAGTTTATTCTTAGAAGAATATTTGAAATTAAAATTAAAAGAAATTTTATTACTGGAGATCTGAAATTATGGGAACAAAGATAAAATTAACACTAAAAGAAAAAGAATCTCTCGATATTAAATTAAAAGATTGGATGATCATTGAGAAAAAAAAAGTAAAACAGTCTAAAGTAAAAAAGAAAATAAAAGAACGAATTATGAAAGATGTTTCTAAAGTTGACTTATTCCCCGGTGATTTTTATGAAGATTGTAGGTATCATCCTATGTTATGTATTTCTCTTGATAGAGTTGATGGAGAATTAATTGGATTATCTTTAATAGATTCTAAGTTTCGAAGATGTAGTTATTATCATTGTGGAATTCAAAAATTAACTCCGAAACAGGCATTATATTGGAGAATCAATGGTCCTGAATTTACAAATGTTGGCATTTCGGAAGGAGAAGAGTCTAAATTCAGTTATTGGAAGGAACAAAATAAAGACCCAGAATTAGTTAAATTGGAAAAAAAATTAGGAGAGACCATTGAAAAAGATTGGAAAAGAACCAAGATAAAGAAATAATTAATAATTATATTTGTTTATGTATAACATCAATAAATAGGAAATGTAGAAATGAAACTAGAACTTGAACTACATCCAGATCATGAAGAAATTATAAAAGATATAATTAAGAAAAACGAAATTAAAAGAGTAATTATTGATAAATACGGTTTGGAAGTGACTACCGAAAATAATAGTGTTCATACTTTTCCAGTTGAATCAATAGAGGGAATTAATACAAATGCTAAATAAAATCAAAAATAAAGTTTTATACAAATTATATATGGATATTTGTAAATATACTATAACATTTAAACCTGATCCAGAAGATCAAGAAGATACAAATATTAGATTATTTGAAGATATTTTGAAAGACAAAATTAAAAGAAGAAGTCCCGGATTGATATAATAGAATTAGATATGGGAACTTGAAGAAGAGTTATTATTTCTAATTTAATAATTCGTTTTTAAATCAAATATATAGATATAGTAAAGTATGTTTAGTTTGATTTACAATTTAAAAGGTTGTGGTTCCGAATTTGGAGAACATGCTGGGTTTATTATTAAAACTACTAAACAAGAAATTAAAATATATATTAGTAATATTCAAAGTTGTTGTGAACATTTTGATAAGATATCAGATTCATCCACCAGCTAAAGCTGGTGGTTTTCTCTGTAATGTGAAATAAAAAATTCTTTGAACCGTATATTGAAGCTTACGGAAAATTAATAATAGAAATAAATAACGTATGGGAGGACAATCGAAAGATAAAAGACCAGAAAGAATTTGCAATGCAAGTTAAAGACACAGAAGTAAAAACTTTTATGTTTCAAATGCGTAAAGGATTTTCTATCGGCGCCACGATAGAAAAGATGACAGATAATAGTAAGTTAGAATTACTACAGAAATACATTAAACCCAAACTTTTTAAAAAGGATAATAAACGTAATGGCTTATAGTCTTAATCGTGTGGATATTATTGGTAATTGTGGAAAAGACCCAGAAGTACGTAGTTTAAATAGTGGAGATAAAGTAGCTAATCTTCGTATCGCAACTACCGAACGCTGGAACGATAAGAATTCTAATCAACAAAAAGAACAAACTGAATGGCATTCGATTGTTGTGTTTGGAAAAATGGCAGAAATTGTAGAAAAATATGTACGTAAAGGAAGTAAATTATATTGTTCTGGTAAACTTTGTACTCGTAAATGGGAAGATAATAACGGTAATGATAAATATACTACTGAAGTTCAAGTAAATAGTTTTAATGGTAATATTATTCTTCTTGATAGTAAAGGTGGGAGTCAACAGCAATCATCAAATAGTATCAGCAATAATAGTGGAGGTTATCAAAAACCTCAACATAATCAAGGTCAAAACTCAACTGGTTTTCAAACTGATTTCAGTTCTCCCTTTTAATAAATAAGAAAGAAACAGCTAGCCTTGGAACTAAATACTCCAAAGCTAATATAAAACTAGAGATTATACTCAAAAAGAATTGTAATCCTATGAGTCATATAATTAATAATAATTAAAGGAGATTTAAATGGACATTAAAGGTTTAAAACTTAGTAACGGGATGGATTTGGTAGTAAAGAGTTTAGAAGAAAATTTAGGAGATAATATCTATTCATTAGAACGCGCAGTAGCAATACATATTACTCAAACAGAAAAAGGGCCAAGTATGGGTTTTTTACCACTTACATTTTTCGGTAAAGATAGTAAAGTAGGATTAAACATTGAATTAGCGAAACATCATGTTTTGTTTGTTTATGAAGTTAATGATGATATCAAAAGAGGTTATCAAGAATTCGCTACAGGATTAGCAGTTCCTAGTACTCCAAAGATTATCGTATAAGATTAAGTTATGAATCAATTTTTAAATAATCTAATAATTGATTATTTAACCCAGTTTAAAACAACTTTATTTGATATATATTATACTACAACACAAGAACAGATTCTTGCTATCTTTTTCAGCTTCGTACTATTATATGTAGTACGGAGTCTTTCATTTCTTAAAAAAGAAATAAAAGAAATTCGAGAAGATGAAAAATCAATAGAAAAATTAATAACAGAGGTTAAACATTCCGAGACTAATATACATAGTAGAGTTCGAGATTTAAAACAATCTCATAAAGACCATTTTAAAAAAATCGGAGAGTATATCCCTGCTTATCCTAGTTTTCCAAAAGATAGAACTAATGAAGTTTTAGAACTTATTTCTAAAAACTATGAGGAAACTAAAGACAATTTTACAGAATTAAAGAAAATAAATGAATCTGAAATTAAATTATTAGAATTACTTCGACGAGAAATTCAAGAAGCTCGTGAAGATAATGCCAATAGTATTCAATTAGAATTAGCAGATTTACCAAAAGATATTAATGATATTACAAAAGAGCAATATTTAAGATTTAATAGATTAGAAAAACAAATAGAAAATATAAAAGTGTCACCAATTATCAAAATTCCAGAATGCCCAAAAATAAATATAGTACAGAAATCATCTCCAGATTATACTTTTAGTTTAATAGAATTAAAAGATAAGATTGAAAAATTAAATGATAGTATTCATTCTGCCAGTATTATATCTAATAGTAATCAAATACCCAAAGAGAAAAAAGAAGAAAATAAACAATTTTGGAATAAGAAAATTGATGAATGGAAAAGTGAACAAGAGAAATTAATATCAGAAAAGCTCAAAGAAACTGAACATAAAATTATAGATAGTATTCCTGCTCCTATAATAATAAAAGATATAGATAGTCAACAACTTAAAGAATTCAGTTTACCTGATTTTAGAAGACTTAATCGAGATTTATTATTGCAGATTGAGGAAGTAGTAAGTGCTAGACTTGAAGATTTAAATCAACAAATTTTAAATTCCCGCGAGTTATCTACATTTGAAATTCAAAACACTATTAACCAAGTTGAAAGAATTTCAAAAATTGTTACTAATAAACTATTAGAAGTTAAACCCACAGTACTAATTAATAATAATAGTGAAGTACTTCAAGCTATCAAAGATCTTGAAAAAGAACTCAGTAATCTTAAAAATCAAGTTCAGCAAGAAATACATAAACCGGGAATATCATCTGAATTTGAAAAAGATAACTCTGACGATTTAAACATAAAACTAGAAGAAATTGCAAGAATCTTCAAAGAAGAGTCTACTGAAATTAAAACGGAAGTTAGGCAAGTTAGTAGAGATACAACTCAAATCTTAATGCGTTTAGCTTCGGTTGAAAGATCAATAACTAATAAGTTATCTATTGGAATTACTAATATTATATCTAAAATGAAAAGTTTATCTAATAATATTAATGATATAGATATAACGCTTAAAGAAAATCAAAATAAGATTAGTATGCTTTTTTATAATCATACTAACGATCTTAAATCTGAATTAAAAGGATTACCTACGAATGTTAACCTCAATCCAATTATCGATAATATTACTTCTTATTTTGATATAATTGATTATAATTTTGAAAAGTTATTAACTGCTTTTTCTAATATTTCAAATGAAGGATCTAAATATGATATTAATCCAAAAGTATTTGAAGAAATCAAACATATATTTGAAATAGATATCATTAATCAATATAATGAACAAATGATATTTCTCGAACTATTAGGTGGAAAAATATCAGAATTGAGTCAATTACCTCCGACTTTAGTCGGAGGCTTGTGAGGTTGCAAGCCTGAATTGACCAGCTTAAGTATTTAGTTA
>JACKQG010005362.1_pt1 | contig 10527 bp, 8 predicted proteins | sample 8237621 | NCBI WGS metagenome assembly JACKQG01 (sample SAMN15677084, study PRJNA649215) | marine metagenome | biome: marine; feature: Black Sea; material: saline water; isolation source: suspended particulate matter (SPM) from the Black Sea western gyre | collected 2013-06-09/2013-06-10 | depth...
GGAGAATTTATAGATTATCAGCATTATGCGTTTCTGCAGGTGAGCTTTTCCGTTAGGCTATATTCAATAAAAATAAATAAATTGGAGGATTTAATGAAATTCTTAATAATTATTTTAAGCCTTTTCATTATTTTTGGAATGTTTTGTTGTTCAAATAACGATGGTAATGACGGAGGTTCTATAGGTCCAGGTGATTTCCCCGCAAATTCAGATGTCTCAGAAGATGGATTAATTGAACAATTTGATTATTCACTACATTTTTATAATTATAGTTATAGTATTCCTAGTATTTCAATATTTTCAACTCAATATGTAACTAACAGCGTATTTAAACTAAATGATATTGAAATAGTAATGAATTGGGAAAGTGATGAGTATTGCTGGTATTGGTATCTTGATTATGAGTTACCCGAAGGTGTTAATATTAGCCCTGGGACAAATGTTTCATATTATTTGAATATAAATGGAAATATATTTTCAGGGAATATGTTTATGCCCTATTATCCGGATGTATACTGGCCTGAATTTAACATTGAAGAAGATTATATTTTTAATTGGTCTTTACAGGAAGATTCAAATATACAATTAGTATGGAACGGAATTGAGGATAATGATGATTGTAATCAATATCATTGGCAATTAGAAGGTAATTTAAGAAATTTTACAATTTCAAAAATCTACTATCAAGATTTTAATGAAGATGAGTTATGTTTTTGGTTAGATTTTTATAATATTAACTATAAAAATTTTGGTGATTGTTTTGTATTTGCAAGTTCCGATGACTGGTATCAATATCCTGAAAATAAAAGGTATTTATACCATAAAACACTAAATAAGCAAGACAAAATTTTAAGTATAATAAAAAAATTGGACTTAAATAACAGATAAAAGCCTAACCCCCGCTTCACCTGACAAAAACGCAGATGGGTTCTGATTTTTTAGTTTAGATGGCATTCAAAAGTTTAGTTGGAGAATTTATAGATTATCAGCATTATGCGTTTCTGCAGGTGAGCTTTTCCGTTATAGAATCCAAAGAATTTGATTATACAATAAACACGGGTTTTGGAATTGGTATGGAATGGCAGATATTAAAGAATAATGAAAACTTTATACTCTCGTTTGAATGGCCATTGGTTTTTTCTTTTAAGAAAGATGATTTTTCTATTATGATGTATATTCCACAAGCAGGAATACATTATTATTTCAAATAAAAGAAAGCCCTGAAAATTTTCAGGGCTTTTTATTTTTCCAAACAAATTACATTTTATTTTTCTGCTAATTTTTTATAAATCTCATATCTCTCTTTTGCTTCAATTGCTGCTTGTTTGAAGAGCTTTTTCGCAATTTCCGGATACTGCTGCACTAATGTGAGATAACGATTTTCATTATCAAGAAATGTCTGATAATCTAATTTCGGCTCTTTCGAATCGAGAGTCAATGGATTCTTTTCCTCTTTCGCAAGTAACGGATTATATCGATACAGAATCCAATATCCGCTATCAACTGCTAATTTTTCCTCATCTTGAACCTTTCGCATATCAATTCCATGAGCAATGCACGGCGAATATGCAATAATCAGAGATGGTCCATCATACGCTTCTGCTTCAAGAAATGCTTTCAGACATTGATTCTGACTTGCGCCCATTGCGATACACGCGACATAAACATATCCATAGCTCATCGCCATCATTCCGAGGTCTTTCTTTTTTGTGCGTTTTCCAGCTGCTGCGAATTTCGCGACCGAACCAGTCGGAGTAGCTTTAGATGCTTGTCCGCCTGTGTTTGAATAGACCTCAGTATCAAGAACGAGAACATTGATATTTTTATTTGAAGCGAGAACATGGTCGAGTCCGCCATATCCGATATCATACGCCCAACCATCTCCGCCGAAACTCCAAACGCTTTTATCAACAAGATAATTCTGCAATTCAATGATTTTTTCAAGAATTGGTTTCGCTTTGCTTGTAACACTCTTTAGAGTTTTTGGAAGAAGATTTTTTGTTTTTATGGCTGCATTTTTTGCTTCAGCAGAAACAGATTTCCATAATTTCAAATTCATTTTCAACGCATTTTCAAGTTCGGAAATAGTCCCAATTTTAAGCAGTTTTTCAATGTTATTTTTCAACTGTCTTCTATTCGAATCGACAGCCAAACGCATTCCAAATCCGTATTCAGCATTATCTTCAAACAAGGAATTTGCCCAAGTTGGACCGTGGCCATTTTTGTCTTTACAATATGGCATTGTCGGAAATGTTCCGCCATAAATTGAAGAGCAACCTGTCGCATTTGCGATTATCATTCTATCGCCGTAAAGTTGTGTCGCAAGTTTCACATAAGGAGTTTCGCCACAGCCAGCACAAGCGCCGCTAAATTCAAAATATGGCATAAGAAATTGGCTTCCTTTTACAGTTTCTCGTCTCGTTCCATCGAGAATATTGTCAGGAAGTTTTTCGAAAAATTTTTCATTTTCATTCTCGCCATTTTTCCTCGCATCTTCAATCGAAATCATTTTCAGCGCTTTTTCTTTCGCAGGACAAATCTGCACGCAGCAATCGCATCCAACACAATCTTCGATATAAACTTGCAATCGATATTTCAAATTTCTATCATTTTTCGTTTTTGATTTCAAGGTTACGAAATTTTCTGGTGCGTCTCCCAAATCTTTCGGCTCTATCTGTTTCGGACGAATTGCAGAATGCGGACAAACTAAGGCGCATTGATTGCATTGAATACACTTTTCAGGATTCCATTTCGGGATTTCAGCTGCAACTCCGCGTTTCTCCAATTTTGTAGTTCCTGTCGGAATTTGACCATCAAACGACATTTTTGAAACCGGAATTGTGTCGCCTTTGAAGTGCATTATTGTTTCAATTACATTTTTAGAAAAATCATCTGCGCCATCTGGAATGAGTTTTGAAACTTGTGCAGATTTCGTTATTTTATCAGGAATTTGAATCCTTTCCAATGCCTCAATCGCTTTATCTACAGCATTCCAATTCTTCTCAACGACCCTCTCGCCCTTTTTTATGAAAGTTTTTTTGATAGCATTTTTGATAAGTTTGATGGCTTCTTGTTCTGGCAGAACTCCAGAAATTTTGAAAAATGCTGCCTGCATCACAGTATTGATTCTTCCGCCAAGACCAAGCTCTTGTGCAATTTTCAACGCATCAATGTTGTAAACTTTTATCTTCTTCGCAATAATCGTCTTCTGCATATCTTTTGTCAGATTTTCAAAAATTTTATCAACACTCCAATTTGAGTTCAGAAGGAATGTGCCACCCTCAACAATACCTTCCAAAATATCATAACGTCCAATATATGATGAATTGTGAAGCCCGATAAAATCGACATTATTCAGCAGATATTGGGATTGAATTTTCTCTTTTCCGAATCGTAAATGCGAGATTGTAACGCCGCCAGATTTTTTGGAATCGTATTGGAAATATCCCTGCACATACATATCAGTATTATCGCCAATGATTTTGATTGAATTTTTACTTGCTCCTACAGTTCCGTCAGAGCCGTAACCCCAGAATTTACAACGAATTACATTTTGGGATTCAGCATCAATTTCTTTATCGATTTTTATAGATTTATGCGTGACATCGTCTTCGATTCCGACTGTGAAATCGTGAGTGCATTTTCCATCAAGATGGTCAAAAACTGCTTTCACCATTGAGGCTGAAAATTCTTTTGAAGAGAGTCCGTAACGACCGCCGATAATTTCGATATTTTTATTTTTCAATGCAACAGAAATGTCGAGATAAAGCGGTTCGCCGACAGAACCTGGCTCTTTTGTTCTATCCAGAACGGCAATTTTTTTCACTGTTTTTGGAATTGCAGAGATAAGGGCTTCCGCTGAAAATGGACGATACAATCTAACTTTGACAGCACCAACTTTTTGACCTTGATTAGTCAGATAATTCACCGTCTCTTCAATTGTTTCAGTTGCAGAACCCATTGCGACGATAATTTTTTCTGCATTGGGAGCTCCAACATAATCAAATAATTTGTATTGCCGACCAATTTTTTTCGCAAATTTATTCATATATTCTTGCACAATTTGTGGAGTTGCATCGTAAAATTTATTCACAGTTTCGCGTCCTTGAAAATAAACATCAGGATTTTGCGCGCCGACTTTCATCATCGGCTTCTGCGGATTCATTGCTCGAGAACGAAAATCTTCTACAAATTGCATTTCCACAAGTTCCGCCATCGTTTCATAAGAGATTATCTCCACTTTTTGAATTTCATGCGAAGTTCTGAATCCATCAAAAAAGTTCACAAATGGAACTTTTGATTTTAGCGTAGATAGATGAGAAATAATCGCCAAATCTATCGTTTCCTGAATAGAACCAGCAGCGACAAGTGCAAATCCGGTATTTCTCGCAGCCATCACATCTGAATGGTCGCCGAAAATTGATAATGACTGACAAGCGAGTGAGCGAGCAGAAACATGAAATACTGTTGGAAGCATTTCGCCGGCAATTTTATGCATATTCGGAAGCATCAGCATAAGCCCTTGTGATGCTGTGAAAGTCGTCGTCATCGCGCCGGCAGATAGGCATCCATGAACTGCACCGGAAGCACCACCTTCGGATTGCATTTCGATTACATCAATAGTTTGGCCGAAGATATTTTTTCGCCCTTGGGCAGACCAAGCATCAGCCATCTCCCCCATCGGTGAGGATGGAGTAATCGGATAAATCGCGGCGACTTCACTAAAAGCATAAGCCACATGTGTCGCGGCAGTATTTCCGTCGATTGCTTCATATTTTTTCTTCATTTTTTTCCTCCGAATATCTTTTCTTAAAAATTTTTTTCTTTTTCACATCTAAAAATTCTGAGATTTTCGATGTCAAATTTAATTTAATTTTTGACAAAATTTCTTTAAAAATTTATATTGAATTTTATGAAATCTGTCATTTGCATTTTTTTCGCATTAATAATTTTTCAAATCTGTTTTGCCGATGTTACTCATAATGCACAAAACCGAATTGAAGAATTAGAAAAAAAACTTAATTCCACAAAAAAAGAATTATCAAAATTTCAGAAAAATAAACAATCGCAGCAAAAAGTAACTTCAAAAATTGAAAATGAAATAAGATACTTAAAAAATCAAATTAACAATCTCAAAAATCAAAAAAAAGCTAAAAATAGTGAATTAAATGAAATTTATTCCCAAATTATTTCGAGCGAAACAAATATTTCTTTGAATGAAAATCTGATTCAAAATATCGTCAAAAATCTTAATGAAATTTATTTTAGAAAAAAATATTTGCATTCAAATCCAATTTTCAATTCCAATTTGCAAAACCTCAAAATCACAGCAAAATTAGTTTTACGAAACCTTGATTCGCTTTCAGAAACTTGTTCAAAACAGAAAATTGAGACCAAAAAAACAGAAAATAAAATTCAAAAATTAACTACGAAATTGACTAGAAATCAGCAAAATTGTAATCAAAATATTCGGCAAAAAGAAGTTGAAGAAAAAAATTTGGAGAAGATTGTCAATATTGAAAAATCGTGCAAGAAAAGAATCAATGAATTCCAAAAAGGGATAATTTCACTTCAAGAATTTATCGCGCAAATTGAAGCAGAAAAACAAGGTCGTATCTATAGTTTTAAATTTACAAATGGACTTGTTTGGCCTGTTTCTGGAACTGTTTTGAAAAACCAAAATAGCGATGGAATCGTCATTCAATCCCAAATCGGAACTGATGTGAAAGCTGCTGCGGCTGGAATTGTTGCCTTTTCCGGCTGGTTTGAAAACAGAGGAAATTTGGTGATAATCGACCATCAGAATGGATTCTACAGTTTGTATGGATTCAATGACAAATTGCTCGTAAACAAGGGGCAGAAAGTTGTGCAGGGAGAAATTATTGCACATTCAGGAAATAATCCTTTGCTTGAAAAAGATTGCCTATCTTTTGAATTGCGAAAGTCCGGAAAACCTGTAAATCCGCTGGATTATCTAAAATGAATATAGCCACAAAAACTTTATTCATTGGGAGTGTTTGACTCTGTCGAGCATACGCCGACGGAGTCGGCTACTCCACAAATAAATTTTATAATGAAACAAATTATTTTCAAAGATAGAATAGAAAATAGAAAAATCAAATTGGCCGCAAAAATTCTGATTGAAGATGGAATTTTAATTCATCCGGCAGAAAATCTGTATGGATTCGGTGCAATTATATCCGCCCAAAAATCGATCGCTAAAATTTCTACAATAAAAAAAAGAAAAAGTAAAAAAAGTTACATTGTTTTGATTGGAAATTTATCTCAATTGGACTTGCTTGTAAATAAAATTTCAAAAGTTGAAAAAAAACTAATTGATAAGTTTTGGCCGGGCGCACTAACCATTATTTTTCCTGCGAAAAAGAAATTCTGGAAGAGTCCAATTTGTCAAAATAAGACGGTTGCAATTCGTTTCGTGGGAAATGAGATTACTCAAAAAATAATCAATGAAACAAGAATTCCGATTATCAGCACGAGTGTAAATATTTCCCAAAAAGATGAATTTTACGAAGTGAATAAAATTATCAAAAAATTTGAAAATCGAGTTGACGGGATTGCGATTGACAAAATTCATAAATTTAGAAATTTGCCTTCTACAATCGTAAAAGTTGTAGATAAAAAAATTATGATTCTTCGCGAAGGTGCAATAAAGAAAATTAAAATTTTTGGCTGATTCTCAATCTCATTTTTGTTCGGCTGTAATCATTGTCTGAATCATCCTCATATTTGTAATCAAGATGTGAAATTTCTCCGCTTATAAATGTCTCTTTCTTAAACAAATTTAATCTACTGCTAATTCCAAAAGTGTAATAATTTTTCGTGTAATCCGAAGTTCCAGATGAGTTTGTTAATGACCATTTCAGATACGGTTTAATTCTCTCATCAAAAAGGCGATATTCGCCAAAAAGCCGAATAGTTTGATGTTCTCCTTCAATTTCATCTTTAAGAGAATCTGGTTCTGAATAATTTCTTGTGTTCATACTACTGAAAGATATTCTTGTGTTCAAAGGAATATCTTTAAAATCCGAACTCAAACTGAATTGATAATTTTGGGAATTTGCAGTATAGGAACCATACAAAGTCGTATCTGCACCTACCGAAGTCGTGTCATCAACTTCAAATTCATTGTCAATCGAATTTGAATTATAAAAACTTACGGATAATTTTGATTTTGCAAATTCAATCCACGGAATTTGATATGAAGTATTAACTCCAATTGAATTATTTACTTGGTCAATTTGATATAGATCATTAAAAGTTGTATCAATTATTGTATCAAGAGTATCCAAAACAAAAGTGGAATCCGGAATATCGTTTGTCATATTTGATTGTTGTAAGCTTAAATTGAAACTTGGAAAATTTTGGTTTTGGGGATAATATCCTATATTCCCCAAAAAACCATCAGAGGTTGTTGTGCCACTTGTTCCATCTTTTTCGCCACTTAGATTATTTTGATATTTGTGATACCCTGCCGTAAGATTTAATTGATTGTTCAATAATCTTAAAGTATTTTTGATATTCAGTCCAGATTTATCTTTCTGTAAGTATGGATTCGCGAGCGAGTTATAACTTCCGCCAACATACGAATAATTTACATTCAATAAATTATTCAAGAAAAAGGCACGAAAATATGCTTCACTCGCAATGGAATGCAATCCGGGCATTAACGGTTCCATATTTGCATTTATCACAAATATATCTTCGATATCTGCTGGACTAAACGGCAATTGTTCAACATCAATTCCCAATGTGTCCAATAAGGAATCTGCAATTACACCTGTACTAAAATTATTATTAAGTAAACTCGTTGAAATTTCTCCGCCAAAAATTAATTTTTGCCTGAATAATGCTAATTTCGTATCAAGACTAACTACCAGATTGTCTTTGGGATTTTCTGCAAAATTTTCAGAAAGAGTATCGTCTTTAACTTTAAGCACAGAAATTCCAAACGCAAATTTTCTTCCCCTTCCAAGTTGTAATCGCAGACCAGAACAATCTCTTTTGTATGTGCCAGTGTAAGTTGGTTCATCATCTAAATTGTCAACAAGCATTTCGCCTTCAATATTTCTTACAATTTGTCCATTAAATGCGTGAATATTTAAAAATCCAAAATTTAGTTTTCCGCCAATTCCTCTTACATTTTTTCCTGAAATAGTTGTATTAGAAAATCTTGGGCTGTGGTCTCCAAAATTCATACTCAAATGCGGAATGTGAGTTTCAAATGAATATCTATTCACAGGTTGGCTTTCGGCATCTTCATCTGATGAGAAAAACATTCTTCCATTAAATCTAAACCAATTCAAATTTCCTTTCAATTTCAATTGAGCATTATTTTTCTGTTCGTCATCCTTATCATAATAGTAAGAACTTGTATCCTTTGTTGAATATGTTTCAAATCTCGTTTTAGCTGAAATTTCTCCACTTATTGAGATTGGAAATTTTTGTGAAATTTTTCCTTTTTTCACTTCAACTTTCCATTTTCTTTCGCGATAAACAGAATTATCATTATTGAAAATAACGATTTTAATCCAATGAATTCCAGCCCGAACAGATTTCGGTTTGTAAACAAGCATATTACTTGTAATTGTGGAATTGGCCGAGACATCTCTGCCATCGAGAAAGAGTTTTATCGTCTTATTTTCAATCACATCTTCAATCGTGAAATATGAAATAGCAATCATAAATTCATCAGAAGTAAAATTAAATTCATCAGCAGGACTCAATTTTTGAAAGATTTTTCCTTGGGAGATTTTTTCAGGCATTTTAAGTTCAACATAATAAGGATTATTTATCGCATCTTCCGATGGAGAAGTAAATTCGGTTTCATTTATTAGAAAAATTCGGAAATAATATTCAATTGATTGGTCGATAAATTCAGCTGGAATTTTTATCGAGAAAAGTGGATTCAATTCATCCTCAAGAAACATTTTTTCTTGGATATAATTCTGATTTGATTTTTTGTAAAACAGATAGACCTCTTCAATTTGTTCAATTTTATTTAAGATTTCCATTTCGAGTTTCAACGATTTTTGATATTCAAGATAATTTGGTGGAAAATGAGTTATTTGTGGTAATTCGTTTGATTGTAGAAGTTGAAATGCAGATGTCAAAATTATCAATACAAAAATTTTACTTTTATAATTTCTCATTATTTTATCCTATTCAGAATAATAAATTTTTAATGTCTTGATTTCGCCATTTTCATTTTCAAATTTAATTTCGAGAACTTGTTCTTCAGTTTCTTCTTCAGTTTCTTCTTCAGTTTCTTCGATTTCCCCAATTTCTTCTTCCGTTTGAGTTTCTTCTGTTTCTTCTTCTACCTCTTCATAAGATTCAATCTCTTCAATAATTTCATCGGAAACATCACTTTCTTGAGTTTCTTCAACAGTTGGAACTTCGTCCTGAACCGCAGTTCCGGTTTTCCCTTTTGAAACATTTTGAGAGCCCATTTCAGTTTGCAATTCGACAATTCCTTCGAAAACAACAATCATTGTTTCACCATCTTCTTGAACATTCGTGTAGAACTCTGTTCCTTTTACAGCAGCAACTGAAGTTGGAGTTCTAATTTCATATTCACCTTTTTCTTTTGTGACTTTTGACCATAAATCTCCAATTTCCATATAAAGTTTTTTATCCAATTTATTTTGGTTTTTTTCAGAATTTATTGTAAGAATAGAATTTGAGAAAAGTTTTATTATCGCACCTTTGTCAACAAATCGAATCACGGCGATTGACTGTTCTTTTGAAAATAATTCATCACCAGAATAAAGTAATTCTCCGCTTTTCGCATTTCTCGTTGTTGTTTTATTTTCAACTTCTCGCTGAAGAATTATCACTCCACTTGATTTTATAATAACCGCAGTTGGAGAATTTTGCTTTGCATTTAGTGGATTCATAATACAAAAAACTAAAATTATAAGTAAGATATTTTTTTTCATTTTTTCCCTCTAAATTTATTCAATTTCTACTCTACTAACTTCATAATCGCCATTAAGAAAAGAATTAATTAATTGAAAAAGTTCATCTGAACTTATTGTTTCTCCATTGATAACAATTTCGCCTGTTGGAGAAAATCCACTGATATTAAGCAGATCTGGATTGATTATATCTACATTTGACAAATTTTCGATAAAATTGCTAATATTTACAATTTCAGGTTCTTCTATTCCTTCACTTCCAGCAATTTTGAAACACCAAAGTTCGCTCTCCAAATTACTTTCGCCCTGTGTTGTAATTACAACTCCAATAACTCGCCAAGCATAGGTCTTGTTCTCTTCTAAAATTGGTGAAGAATCTGAGTAACTATAAATATTTCCTGAAATATTTTCTTCTGTGAAGTATGGATCTTTATAGATAATTTCATCCGCATATTCGCCTGCTTCTACTTCGAATATTTCGAGATTGAATTTACTTGCTTCAGAAAACCAAGAAAATATTGGCAGATTTCCAACAATTTCTGGAGGATTGTTGCTGAATGGTTCTCCGGGAGAAATCAAATCGATGCTG
>JACKQG010007911.1_pt1 | contig 10526 bp, 7 predicted proteins | sample 8237621 | NCBI WGS metagenome assembly JACKQG01 (sample SAMN15677084, study PRJNA649215) | marine metagenome | biome: marine; feature: Black Sea; material: saline water; isolation source: suspended particulate matter (SPM) from the Black Sea western gyre | collected 2013-06-09/2013-06-10 | depth...
GTCGTCGTTGGGTTGCCGTCGCCCCAGCCTATCCGACACAGGAGTTGTCGTCCTGTGTCACGAACAGGACCTCGGGGAACCATGCGGCACAACCCCATCGTTGGCCGTATCGAGATGCCGGCCCCGGGTGCCCGCCAACCTGCCTTGGAGACGCACAATGCCGGCGACGCGCGCGTCATACCGATCATGCTCCGCACCGTGGACTGGAAAGGCGCACCGTTCTCACAGCTTCAAGCGTGAGGATGGGAGCCGGTAAACGAATGGCCTGATGAAGATGTAGCCTCGGCCGATGTTGCCGCGGGTATTCGGAGGGCAATCGACAACCCCGACCCGTCGCCATGAGCACGGCGGGTCAGCTCAGTTTGGCGCGAGACGTACAGCAGTGGGATACAACTCATTCTAGGATCGCGGTGTGAATTTTACCTTGTCCGTCCCCAATTGGTCGGCGAGCCACTCTCGCCAGTCGGCTTCGTAGCTGCTGCCGAGAACGTCGCTTAGTATCTTCTCCTGCATTGCGACGAAATCTCTCTCGACTCCAATTTGTCCTAGTCGTTCTGCAAGTTGGCCCAGCCTCCCTCCGTGTTCCTCTTGGACGAACAGGCAGAACATTTTTGCTGCCAGCGTGTTGCTCTCGCTTTTCCGAAGTTGGTCCCACGTCATCTTGGAAAGCTGACTGATCTCGGGAAGTGCATCGATGTCGAACTTGCCATTGGTGATCGGGAAGTCTTCCATCCGCCAGTGACCTAACCGGAGGGTGCCGACGATCGTCCCCCGCTTGAAGGCGAACTCCTCGAACAAGGAGGCTAAGCCTTCTTCGAACCAAGGCGGAGCGGTCGGCAGGTGGTTATAGATCAGCAAATGGACGAGCTCGTGACCAACTGTTCCCCCTCCGAGGTCCGCTCGATAGAATACCGTGTTATGAATGCCGACCGAGAACCCCCAGTTCTCATCCTGGTCTGCGGCATGCTCTACACCGTACACTTCTTCCAATAGGAAACGCATATCCGCCTTGTCGTTGGCAACAACAATGGTCACGTCCCTCGAACGGGCGTCCGCAAGGCCCAGCTTCCGCGTGAGGTGCGACAGCGCTTTGTCCGCCAACCTCGCGATTTCGCCAGCATTGCGACCGAGAACAACGACGCTGCCGCTCCGGGCACGTGGCCGATCCGTAGGTAAGCTCGGTTCCCGGCTGATCCAGCCGAGATTGCCGGATCCTTTCCCGGAGACAATTCCAAACAGAATCGGAATTTCTCTTAAGCGCCCCCCCAGTTCCCGCTTGGATCCGGCCAATTCGTGCTTCGCAAGCGTTGCTCTGATCGTCTCAAGTTCGGGACTAAGCCTGGCCGCAATCTGCGTGACCGATCTCAAGACGTTGTCCGCCTCCTGTCTCTTGCCTTCAAATACCAATCTCGCTACGTATCCCAGATAGGCACGGACCCGTTCTTCTCGATTATCGAGACGGTTGATCTCCCGCCGCAACTTCTCGCCGTCAAGGTCCTCGACAATCAGTAGTGCCGATATTATGTCTTTGAAATCACTGCTGAAATCCGGAGCAGCCGCTGCATCGCGTAGGAACAACAGAGTGAATAGAATCGCAAGAGGAAATTTTCTTTGTGTCATGGTAAATCCCCCGGAAATCTTACTTGGCAGACCATCCTGCGACTTACTTACTCTTGTCTTTTCCGAATTTCTGCTCGAGTCGAGACTTCTCGGAACTGTCGATTTCTGCGCCGCCTAACAATCCCTTCAAGAGTTGCTCAAACTCGGATCTTGACATGTCACCATTCGTTGAATCTGCAGCAGGGACGGTGATCGGAGATATCGCTTCGCCGATGGTGATAGGACGATCGGCAAGCAGAGAAACGCAAATCACCAAGCTGCCGAGGCATGCGAGAACGATTCCGGGTGAATTTGCCTTGAACATGACTTTCAGGTCAAGACGGGAGAGCTGCGCCTCCGTCGAGCTCCGAAGTTTGCCAAGCACAAACGTCGCGCCGACCATGCACAATGCCATTCCTGTGATGAAGCTCATGTACTGAACCCAGATGCGGGACATTACCAGGGCCCGCCCTTGGTGATAACGTTGATTAATCGAACAAGCATTAAGATACAGTTGGCCGGTCGTGGGGTCTAAATCTGATTGGAGCAGTAGCTGGGGATCAGCGCCGGTCACGTTCTGAACGGAGATCTGAACATAGATCAGTACGACGAGCGTCACCAGGAAAAAGAAGCTGGTGATACCCAACAAGACATACATCATTAGCCCCAGCAGCCGATCTTGCCAGGCGTTAATCTCGTCGGCCCCGTTGTTCCCGTTAGTATTTGATCGATCACCAGCATCTGTGGTACTGCCGGTGGCAACTTCACCGGAATCTTGAGCCTCCGGCGACACCCGATCCGATTGGCAGTCTAAGGGTGGGCTCGGTTGATTAACAGTCATTTACGGACCTGCTTCATGTTTGTTTTTTGGGGAATGTATATGAAGGGAACACAACACTCAGCTCCAATCGTCGTACACCCTCATGAACTCGTTCGCGACAGGCTCTTGAACTCATTTTCGCACAAACTTCCCGTATCTACAATTCCCGCGGCCGTCTGCATTGGACTTGCGTCGCGTCGCAGCACCAGGCGGAGGTGGCCGCACTCTGTCGTCAAGGCTGGGGGGTCGCCAAGAAACCTCCGGCGCAGACGCCATTAGTCATCACCACGTCCGCTCACACAGCAACCGTCAGCAGCTTCGTCCCCGGCGTGTTCGGTGGTGTAGCACTCGTTGTGCGAATAGGCATGCGTTTCCCCAATCTCTGTTTTGGCTTTTGCCATTCGCGGAAGACGCCAACGGCATGCCACGACTTGCAGACACGCCGGACAGAACGTCTCACGAACGGCAGTGCTTGCAGAACGAGATCCATGTCCGAGTGACGGTACGAAATCACGGTTCTGGGCCGCCCGCTTAGTCGCAGTGAAAGCGCACCGGTCGACGACACCAGCAGATCTAGAGGCGCCGACGCCGTTGCGCGCACCGCTCTAACAGCCCGCGGGCAAATGCTGTATGCCGCTTGCGCGCTCAGGCAAAACGTCCTGAGTCACCAACGTAGTCCGCCACGGTAGCCGACAAACGCAGGAAACTCACTATTCGTTGCTTGCATCGGTCTTCCCGCCCGATGCAGAAAACGGCAATCCGGGATGCGCGCTCGGTGGGGCACACCGAGCTCAGTTGTTCCGGAAGGCAAAGTTACGGAGGCCTCGCCGTCAGCCGCAGCGTGCGGAAGTGGGGTGGTCTTCTCCGCAGTTTTTGACTGCGCGAAACGTGCTACGGTCTGACTCCGGTACGCGGTGCGGTGTGCCGCAAATCGGACTTGCGAGGGCAAAGATCGAATTGGCCGCAGCCGTGCGTGGCGGCTGAGTGCGGCTTGCCCGCGGTCTGTGGACTAGGGTAATATAGTATATGGGCGTTGAGGTGGTATTATGAATCTGACGAGCGATCACGAAGTCGAAGCGACGCGTGAAAAAATCCGCCTTCTGGAGGCTCGCTACGAGGCACTCCGCCGAGAGCCAACGGACGACGCCCATGTACGCGAACTGACGCTCCGCTCTCTTAAACGCACGATCCATCAGATGCAAGAAGACATCCTCCGTTGTTCTTGCCATGCCGCATCGCCACGCGCGGTTTGAATCAGGGCGAATGTCTGGTCGAGCAGAAGGCCGGGATTAGCCGACGGAGGGTCCTGTTCGCTCGGATACGGAAGCTTCCGCTCGCGCTTGAGAAAATGAAACAGCCCGCCATCCTCCTGGTTGCGATTCTCTGCGTTCTTCGCGGCAATTCCGCCGCGGCGGACTCGCTGTTGAACGCCCGCTACCGGCTTGTGGTTGCCAGTGGTGGAGCGGTAACGCTACACGTGGATGGCATGTCTCCACAAGTTATCACGCCGGAATTCACGGTGGTGCACTGCGAGCAAGATCCACGGATCTTCCGAAATTTCAATCACCCGAACTACCTGCTTGCACCGCGTCCCGCTGTGCGATGGCTCGCTGTGAATGAACCCACCGATACGCTGAACGCATGGCTTGCTTCGCCCGCGATGAAGTCGGCTATCGGCTACGAGGCGACCGTGACTGACACGAAGGAAGGCCGCGTCTGGGGGTACCGCGACAAACGAGGCAAGCGTGTCCTGCACGTGAGTGGCCGACACAAGGATGGCACGACGCGGCCAATGGCAGTCGCTGAAAACAGGGTGCTGCGAGCGACGAAGGCCAGTGTCGATGGCGATGCCGTGTGCTGGGAGTTTCCAGCGAACGACGACTTCGCCTTCAGCGCGAAACTGCGATTGCCGCAAGGTGATGCCGATCCGGAGATCACTTTCGCGATTACGCCGAAGCGTGATGCGTTCTACTCGGTCGCTTTCACCGGCGCGCCATCGATCGCGCGGGAGCAGATGCTGCGCGTGCCGCAAGAATGCGGCGGACGTTCAGGACTCGGTGGCGATTTCGTTCTCTCCGAAGCCGATCTGAAACTGCCGCGCGTGCTCGTTGCCACGCGCGAAGGCTGCACCGCACTCGTTGCCGACCCACGCGAATGCCGCTTCCGGCTGCCAACGCTGGAAGATTCGCGATTCGGATTGATGCTTGCGTTCGATGCGAGGGATCAGGTGAAGCCCGTGCTGCTCGCGCCACTGTTCGGCGGTGTGGAATCGCAGATGCAAGCGAATTCGCCGTGGCGCTTCACGATGCGAATCGCATCGCGAGCTGGCGATTGGACGGCGATGCATCGTCACATTGCCCAGGACATTCACGGCCTGAGCAACCGGCGCGACAACTCCGGCCCTGGTTCGATGAACGCCACGCTGGAGCACGTTATGGACTTCCTTGCGGATCGCAACAGCCACAACTATGCCATGTGGAGCGACGAGCAAAAATACTACGACTACTTCACCGACCAGACCGGCGTCTTCAAACCATTTTCCCCGCTCTACGGTCTCGGCGCGGCCATCGTCACCGACGACGAGGACTTTTTCCGTCGGCGCGCGCGTCCTGCTGTCGAGTTTGCGCTGTCACGCAAATACAACCTATTCTCACCCTATGAAGGCATCTATCGCGCCATCGTGAAGTCCGCTGCGAGCGACCTCGGCGCGCCGTATGTCGGTTACGCGCAGCTTCTGAGCTTGCATCGCCTGCTGCAAGAGCGCAGCCCCGTCCTGCGAGCGTTGGCCGAGGCAAAAGGCCCGCAGCCCAAATCCATCGCCGACGGTCTCGCGCGCTGGCGGCTCACCGGCGATAGCACTGCGCTCGAAGCCACGGTGAAAGCTGCGGGCTTGGTGCGTATGTCCAACCGCGGTAACACCGAGCAGGCGCTCTCTGACTTGCTCGAACTCCACGACGCCACGCACGACACAGACGCGTTGAGTGCCGCTGTGGCCGTGGCCTATCGCAAAACGACGGAACTGAATCTTTACCCCGCGCCGCCGGACGAAGACATGCTGGTGGATGCCGGCGGGCACGCCCCCGTGCACAAGCATTCCTTTGGTCGGCACAAGAACGTCTGGGGTTTCCCCACACCACAGCCTGTACCCACGCCGGAACAGACGGCCCCCGCATGGCGCATCTCGCGTCTGGGCCTCCCGTCGCCTGCCTATCCAATGGAGTATTGGGTGAACTCGCATGCTGCGTTGTTGCACGTGTCCGCTTTGAGCCACGACGCGTTCCTGCGAGACGTCGCGTGCAACGGCATGGTCGGACGTTTCGGCAACTATCCCGGCGACAACCGATCCATCGTCTCGCTCATCGCCGAACGTGCCGATGCCGTAGAGGCTCCGCCGTGGGAGTGGAACTTCGCCACGGTGAATCCCGGGCACGCGTGGGACTTCGCCGGTGCCGTGATTGACTGGCTGGTGACCCAATCGTTCGTGCGTTCGCACGGCGCGGTCAGATTCCCCGCCGAAAGCGCCGCCGGCAGCAGCTTCCGCGTGCGCATCTACGGCGCCGCGGCCGGTGAGTTCTATGGCGACAAAGCCGTGCGGTTGTGGCTGCCGCGCGGCTTGGTGACCAGCGACAACCGACAGCTCGATTGGCTCGCCGCGCACGGCAACGGCCAGCTCTATCTTGCCTTGATAAACCAATCCGCGCGCGATGAGCACGCGACGATTCGCTTGAACCGCGGCCTCGTCGAATGCCGCGACGGCGAGGCACGCTGCTGGTGTAACAACCAAGTGGCTACGGCCGAGGTCGCCGGTAACAGGGTCGAGGTGACCGTTCCGGGCAAAGGAATCGTCGCGCTGGCCATTCCGGCCTACGTCAGGCTGCGTTTGCAGGCGAAGCTCTACGCCGCCGATGCGCCCGCGTTGCCCGCGCAAAGTTATGCGGACACGGCCGCGCCATTCGGCGAGGTCCACGCCATGCTTCTGACGGCGGGCCGCGGACTTACGAGCGCCTTCATCTACACCGAAGCCAAACCGGAGAACGTCATTGCCGCGCGCCTTCACTGGCGACAAGGCGACGGCGCGTGGTGCGAGCAGACGGACAGCATCTTTCCCTATGAGTTCTCGCCCGAATTGCGTGAAGACGATGGTGATTTTCAATGCGTCTTCGAAGTGGAGGACGCACGGCAGCAACTACTGCCTTCGCAGCTCATCACCCTGCCGCTTGCCAGCGGGCGCTCCGCCGCCGTCTCGGAATCGTCTCCCACCACATCATCGTTCATCGTGCCGGCCACCGCACCGCTGCCTGCGCCGCCCGCGGATTTCCACGTCACAGATGACTTTATCGCCTATCTCAAGACCGCCGCGAATCCGCAGCAACTCGGCCTCCGCAACGGGCGCTACTATTCTTACTCGACACCGCAGGGCCGACGCATTGCGTGGCGGTTGGCCGTGTGGGACAAGGCTCTGTTCAGCGACGGCTGCACGCCTGCCGATGCCGAATCGCAACTTCGCGCTGCTCTCGCCAAGGCCGAGGCGGAGTTGAAGCGACTGCTGTCCGAGCATGAGCCCGCCGTCGAGGCCGCCAGGCTCAATCAACGCCAGCGGGAGACCTTGCTCGACTTCGCTCTCAGCGAGGGTGCGGCGAACATCCCGCCGGCACTTCTCGCGGCCCTGCTCGCCGGCGACTGGCCTCGCCTCGCCCACGATCACCTCTACATTCGCTACAATGGCCCCGCACCCGACCACGCCCGCAATAAAGCCTTCGCCGCACGATGGAACATCGACTGACCAGAAAAGCATCATGAACGAGACCTATCGGCCGCTCAAGGCGAGGATCTTGTCGAGCACGATGAGCTTCGTTACTGTGTCGCTGCTCATTAGCGTCACCGTTGGGAGGGAGGAAGACCAACCGAAAACGGTCCTCAAAACCGAAAGGTTCGACAGAGATCCCGGCTGGGAGTCGCACAACAACCGCATCGTGCCCAAAGAGTATCCCACTGTCACGCAAGGTTTCGGCTACAGCGAGACGAATTTCGCCGGCAAGGCAACCGGCGAGATGGGCGGCCAGGTCTGGCGGGCATCCGAGCCCGCCTATTACGGCGACAGGATCCGCCCCAAGACACTCGACGACAAGCTCAGCGCTTCGGGGACCTTCGCTTTGACGAGCACCGCGCCCGGCAGCGGTATGTTCTTCGGCTTCTTTAGGGCCGAGCAGCCTGGAGCGGGCGGACGTCCCATCGGTTCACTGGGCATGAACATGGACTGTGAACGTAGCGGCGCTCGCCTGGCCGTGCGACTGATCACTGGCCAGAACCAATCGTGCGGCATATTCATCACTCCCTGCATCCCCGGCAAGGTCTACGAGTGGTCGCTAGTTTACGATCCGGCGGCCAACGACGGCAAAGGCGCCATCACGGCGACGCTCGACAACGAATCTGTCATACACAACCTCAAGCAGGGACAAAAGGCCAAGGCCAAAGATACCCGCTTGGATCGCTTCGGCATGTTCTCCATCGGCCCGGGCGGCCAAATCGTAAAACTCTATCTCGACGACCTGCAGTACACGGCCAAATGATCAACTTGTTTTCTTTCGGGGAACCCAAGCGAGTACATCGCGTCCACGCACAAGCAGGAGCCCTCTATTATGAATGCCATGAATGTCCGAAGCAGTCTCGCTGTTTTGCCGGTCTTGGCTTTCGTGCTTCTCTCTGTCGAGCGGCACGGCCATGCCTTGACGTTGGTCGAAGACGGCGAGCCGATCGCCAGGATCTACGTCGCAGCCGGTGCTCCTGACGATGAATGCGACGCGGCTGATGAGATGGCTCGAGTGCTGGCGATCATGAGCGGTGCGCGGTTGCCGGTGATCGAGGCGGCGGATCGCAGCGAGATCCACAAGACGGCGGTATGCGTAGTGCTCGGTGCCTTGGCCGAAGAGATGGGTCTGACTATGAACCGCAGCTCACGCGCCAGCGACGGCTACCGTTACCAGGTCAACGGCAATCGGCTACTGCTGGTGGCCGAATCGCCGCGCGGGGTTTATCTCGGCGTCAACAACCTTCTGGAGACGCTCGGCTGCGGGTGGTACGCCCCGGGAGCGATTGGCGAGGTCATTCCGCGCCGAGCGACCATTTCCGTCCCAGACGATTTGGACTGCACTCGAGTCAGCAATTCGATCAACCGGCGCTACTGGTACGGCGGGAAGAATTCCAAAGGCGAAGCCAACACCGCTTGGCTGCGCCGGCTGAACGGCGATTACATGTCCGGCAGTTGGTCTCACGCCTGGGCGCGGCTCGTGCCGAAGGAACTGTTCCAAGAGCACCCGGAGTACTTCAGCCTTTACAACGGCGAGCGAACAGCAAGACAGCTTTGCACGACAAGCAGGGACACCATTCACGTCGCCGCAGCCTCGCTGATCGATCGCATGCGCACGAAGGGAGCGGCTCGTCTGGAGCCGAGCGAGACCCTCGTCTATCCGGCAGGTCCCAACGACGGCGGCGGCCTGTGCCAATGCTCCGAATGCGCCGCGCTCGATACGCCTGGGTACGTCGAGCCTTCCAGCGGCAAGCGGGCCTGCAGCACGCGCGTGTTCCAGTTCGCGGCGGATCTGGCCCAGATCACCTCGCGCGAATTCCCCGAGAAGGATCTGGGAATCCTGGTCTACAGCGACTATTCGCGAGTGCCACAGAAAATGAAAAAGCTCCACCCGAACGTGTTTCCCATGATCGCGCCCATTCGACGCTGCCGGTTTCACGGCCTGGGCAATCCCAACTGCCGCTGGAGCAGTCTGTTGCGCGAGGAGATCCATGGATGGGCGAATGTCTCTTGTGGCAAGTTGGGATTCTACATCTACAACTATAACCTCGCTGACAGCCTGCTCCCGTTCAGCAAAATCACCTACTACAAAGAGCTGGTCGGCGAGGTCAACAAGCTGGACGTCGAGCAGTTGGCTTGGGTATTCGAGACGATCGACTCGTGGGCAATGCACGCGCCGCACATGTACTTGAGCGTACGTCTGAGTTGGGATAGCACCATCGACATCGATGCCGAGATGGATCGCTACTTCCGCGGCTTTTACGGCGAAGCCGCCGAGCCCATGAAAACCTATTGGCTGAACATCGATCGAGCCTACGCCCAGGCAAGCACTTGCACCGGCGCCTGCTACGGGCAACATCACATTTGGACCGACCAGTTGCTGGCGTCCTCGCGCGCCGACATCGAGAAGGCCAAACAACTGGCTCGCTCGGACCGCGTCAAGCAGGCGGTGGCAATGGCCGAGGCGGGATTACGCTGCGCCGAGCTGTTTGTCCAGATTTGGCGCAACGTGGGCGAATTCGACTTCCTCGCGGCCGCGGAAGCCAAAGACACGCTCAAAGACCATGTTGCTGCCATGTCGGAGAAACCCGAGCCGCATTGGGCCCACGAGCGCTACGCATTCGGTTACTTGCAGCGTTTCCTTGGTCTGACCATCGACGATGGCGCAAAGATACTGGCTGACGGCGGCAAGATCGTGGGCAAGTTGCCTGACGTCTGGAGGTTCAGCAGAGATGAGCGTGCGATGGGCACCGAGCTTGGCTGGTTTCGCCCCGGTTTCGATGACAGCCACTGGTCGAAATTGGCGACGTACTGGCAGAGCTGGGATGACCAGGAACTGGCCACCTACCATGGCGACGCCTGGTACCGGACCAGTTTTCTCCTGCCGGCGGACGCCAAGGGCCGCGACTTGCGTCTGTGGTTTGGCGGCTTTGACCACAACGTTGACGTGTATCTGAATGGGCATCATCTCGGAGAGAGACGCGGATTTGTCAAGCCTCAAGAATTCAGCGAGATTACCAACTGCCTCAAATTCGGCGAACACAATCTCCTCGCGGTCCGCGTATCCGCCGGGGATCTGGCCGAGCTGGGAACCGGCGGCATCATGATGCCGGTCATGATCTACGCAGCTCCGGCTCTTGGAATGCACGACGGGTCTGCAGGCCGTCCCGGGCAGGTTGCAGATTGATCGAAAAGCTGTCAGCGCCGGATCGTATCGGCGCGTGCGTCCGCAGCATCGTCGTCGACTGATTGCAGTACCTCGGATGTGATGAAGACGACTTGCCGGACGTCTTTGGATTT
>JACKQG010007912.1_pt1 | contig 10526 bp, 10 predicted proteins | sample 8237621 | NCBI WGS metagenome assembly JACKQG01 (sample SAMN15677084, study PRJNA649215) | marine metagenome | biome: marine; feature: Black Sea; material: saline water; isolation source: suspended particulate matter (SPM) from the Black Sea western gyre | collected 2013-06-09/2013-06-10 | depth...
AGACCAGGTCCAGTTCGCCGGTGCGCAGCAGGGTCTCCACACGTCGTGCGTCGGCCGGCGGGAGGGTGGAGTTGAGGAAGGCCGCCCGCAGGCCGATCTGGCGCAGGGCCGCCACCTGGTCCTGCATCAGGGCGATCAGGGGCGAGACCACGATGCCGACCCCCGGCCGCAGCACGGCCGGAATCTGGTAGCACAGGGACTTGCCGCCGCCGGTGGGCATGATCACCAGGGCGTCGCCGCCGCCGAGCACGTGGTCGATGATCTCGGCCTGGCGGCTGCGGAATTCCGGATGGCCGTAGACCGTCCTGAGGATGTCCAGGGGCGTCTTCACGGGATCAGCCCTTGCCGGAATCGTGCCCGGTGTCGCCGTCGACGGCGTCCACGGCGTTCCAGGCGACGGTGTAGCCGAGCATCACCTGCGAGAGGTAGTGCTTGCGGTCGTTCAGACGCGACCAGCCGGTGGGCAGGCTGGCGAGGTAGGCGGCCAGGCGGGCCGGGGCGCCGCCCGCGCGCCGGGCGGCGATGAGCCAGGGGATGGCCGACATGAAGGTGTGGCCCGAGGCCGTGTTGTCGTCGGCCATGGGACGCCAGCGGGAATCCCCGGGGGGATCGCTGGGCCGCGACGCGCCCCCGACCCGCTGGATGGTCCACAGGGCGGGCAGCCCCACCGCCATGGCCGCCAGCGAGCTGCGGCCCCAGCGCGTCAGGGCGCTGCTGCCCGACCAGGCGTCGGCCGCGGCGAAGGCGGCCCAGTAGAAGAACCAGAAGCGCTCGCCGCCTTCGCGGGCGACGTCCGCCGCATGATCGGTGGCGGGCGAGCGCACCTCGTCCCGGTGCCAGGCGTCCACCGCCTCGTCGACCCGCGTGTGCGCCAGCACCGCGGCCGCGGCGCTCGCCGCGCCCAGCCGCAGGAAACCGCGGCGGCTGTAGGCCCGCTTGTAGTGGGCGCCGGTGCGCTTCAGCGGTTTCACGCCGCGGGCACGGCTCCGGCGCGACCCCACGAAGGCGACGACGAGCAGGGCGGCCAGGACCAGGACCATCAGAGGGGTCATCACGACGGCGCCTCCCCCCCGTCGACGATCCCGGCCACCAGCTCGGCCAGGGCGGGCGCCGAGGTCAGGCCCGGCGAGTCGATCCCCACCAGGTTCACCAGACCCTCCAGTTCGCCCTCCTCGCGGCACAGATGGAAATCGGCGAAGGCGTCGTCCGTGTCGATCTTGGGCCGCAGGCCGCTGAAGGCCGGCGTCAGGTCCCCGGATTCCAGGAACGGCAGGAAGCGGCACGCGCCCTCGTGGAAGGATGCCGCGCGGGCGGGATCGACAGAATAGTCCTCGCTGCGCTTGGCGGACTCGAAATCGGGACCCAGGCGGAGCTGCCCCTGCAGGTCGATGCAGACGTGCACGCCGAGGGTGTCGCGGCCGGCCGGCGGCACGGGGTAGATCAGACGTGCGACCCGCCCGGCGTGGCGCGCGGCCACCGAGAAGTAGTTGCCCTTGACCCAGCGCTGGCGGGGGCAGACGTCGCCGGCGCCGGCCAGCACGGCCACCTCGTCCGCGCGCAGGCCCGCGCAGTTGACCACCCAGCGGCTGCGGTGGGTCCAGCCCTCGTTCGCGCCGCGGTCCACGACCACGCGCCAGCCGCCGGCTTCGGGTTCGAGGCCCGTCACCGCCGCGCCCGTCATGACCTGGGCCCCGTTCTCGCGCGCCAGGCGGGCATAGGCCACGGCCGCTCCCTCGGCGTCGAGGATGCCGGTGGCCGGGGACCAGAGGGCGGCCACGGCGGCCACCTCCGGTTCGAGCCGCGCCAGTTCGTCGCGTTCGATCAGGCGCAGGTCCTCCACCCCGTTCTCGAGGCCCCGCGCGTGGAGTTCGGACAGGGCGCCGCGCTCCGTCTCGTCGATGGCCACGATGAACTTGCCGCATTCCAGGTAGCCGACGTCGGCGTTGCGGCAGAAGGCCTTGAGCAGTCGGCGTCCCTGGACGCAGCAGCTCGCCTTGAGGCTGCCCGGCGGGTAGTACATGCCGCCGTGACCGACCTCGCTGTTGCGCGAGGTCACGCCGGTCCCGAGCTGGGGTTCGCGCTCGAGCAGCACCACGGCGCGGCCTTCGCGGGCCACCGCGGCCGCCGTCGCGCAGCCCACGATCCCGCCGCCGATGATGGTCACGTCCACGTCGATCAAGGCTTGCCGGATCCCGGCCGGAGGCATTCGTTTCGTTTCATGTGCTTTCCTTCGTCACGGTCCGGGATCGCCGGACGGCTCGGGCCACGTCTTGGGCCAGGGCTCGTGCCGCGGTGGCGGCGCCTCGAACGACACGGGCGCTCCGCCGACGGGATGCGCGCACTGCAGCCGCCAGGCGTGCAGGGCGATGCTGCGGTCGGGCAGTCCCACCGGCGCGCCGTACTTGAGGTCCCCCGCGACGGGGCAGCCCGCCGCGGCGAGCTGGGCGGGGGTCTGGTGGCGGCGGCCCGTGGCCGGCTCCACCAGCAGGACGGAGCGGCGGGGGTCGGCGGACAGGACCCGGTAGTCGAGCCGGCCTTCCCGCGAGCCGGTGAAGAGCGCATCCGCGCAGCGGGTGCGGCCCTGCGCGTCGGCCCGGTCGGCCAGGTGATGCGCGAGGGTCCCCCGCAGCGCGGGCGGCGCGCCTTCGACAACCGCCAGGTACGTCTTGCGGACGCTGCGCGCGCGGAACTGGGCCGACAGCCGCGAGGCCGCCTTGGACGTGCGCGCCAGCAGCACCACGCCCGAAACCGGCCGGTCGAGGCGATGCACCAGTCCCAGGTAGACGTTGCCCTGCTTGTCGTACTTGGCCTTGAGATACGCCTTGCAGACCTCCAGCAGTGTCGGATCTCCGCTGCGGTCGCCCTGCACGAGCAGGCCGGCGGGCTTGACGACCGCCAGCAGATGGTTGTCCTCGTGGAGGATCGTCGGCTCGGACGCGCTCATGGTCCGCCAAAGGTAGCAGAGACGGTCCGCGGGGCAAAGGGCGTACGTGACAAGGCGCGGCCAGGGCCGTATCCTGCACGCAGGCATCGAAACGGGGTGCAATAGCGCCCCCAACGGGGCCGCAACCGCGCCCCCGTCGTCTGCGTAGCTATCTATCGTGCCCCGCATGATCCCCTGAACGGAAGAGGTATCCGCCATGATGCGCCCGCTCCTGCTCGTCTGTTTCGCGGCCGTCCTGCTGGCCGGCTGCGGGGAGTCCTACACGGAGAGAGAGCCCATGACCTTCGTCTACCCCGAGTCCCACAAGGTCGAACAGGTCGACGACTACCACGGCACCCAGGTCGCCGACCCCTACCGCTGGCTCGAGGACGTGGACAGCGACGAGACCAAGGCCTGGGTCGTGGCGCAGAACGAGGTCGCCTTCGGCTACCTCGAGAGCATCCCGGCGCGAGACAAGATCAAGGAGCGCCTGACCGAGCTCTGGGACTACCCCAAATTCGGCGCCCCCTTCCGCGAGGGCGAGCGCTACTTCTTCTCCAAGAACGACGGGCTGCAGAACCAGTCGGTGATCTATGTGCAGGAGGGCCTCGCGGGCGAGCCGCACGTGCTGATCGACCCCAACACCCTGAGCGAGGACGGCACGATCGCCCTGGGCGGCCTGCGCGTCAGCCGTGACGGCAGGAAACTGGCCTGGGCCACCAACGTCTCGGGCTCGGATTGGCGCACCTGGTACGTGCGCGACATCGACACCGGGCAGGACCTCGATGACAAGGTCGAGTGGAGCAAGTTCTCCGGCGCGAGCTGGGACGAGACCAACGAGGGTTTCTACTACAGCCGCTACGACGCCCCCACCGAGGGCGACGAGTACGAGGACGCCAACTACTGCCACAAGCTCTACTACCACAAGGTGGGCACGCCCCAGAGCGAGGACGTGCTGGTCTACGAACGCCCTGACGAGAAGGAGTGGGGCTTCGCCGGCAGCGTCACCGAGAGCGGCGACTACCTGCTGATCCACGTCTGGAAGGGCACCTCGCCCATGAACCGCCTCTTCTACAAGGATCTGCGCGATCCGCAGGCCGAAGTCGTGGAGCTCATCAGCGAACTCGAGGCCGAGTACAACTTCATCGGGCACGACGGCACGATCTTCTATCTGCAGACCGACCTCGACGCGCCCCTGAAGCGCGTGGTGGCGGTGGACATCGGGAATCCGGCCAAGGACGAGTGGCACGAGCTGATCGCCGAGAAGGACGTCACCCTCGAGGGCATCGGCATGATCAACGGCAACGAGTTCGTCGGCACCTACATGAAGGACGCCCACTCGGTCGCCTACCGCTTCGATCACCACGGCCACCAGATCGGCGAGGTCGAGCTGCCGGGCATCGGCTCGGTCGGCGGCCTCGGCGGCCACCGCGAGGACACCGAGACCTTCTACACCTTCACGTCCTTCCTCTACCCGCCGACGATCTTCAAATACGACTTCACCACCGGCGAGAGCACCGTCTTCCGCGAGCCGGGCATCGACATCGATCTCTCGTCCTACACCACCGAGCAGGTCTTCTACGCGAGCAAGGACGGCACGAAGATCCCCATGTTCATCGTCCGCAAGAAGGACCTGAAGATGGACGGCTCGCACCCGACGCTGCTCTACGGCTACGGCGGCTTCAACGTGTCGCTGACTCCCTACTTCTCCATCTCGAGACTGGCCTGGGTCGAGATGGGCGGCATCTTCGCCCTGGCCAACCTGCGCGGCGGCGGCGAGTACGGCGAGGACTGGCACCAGGGCGGCATGCTCAAGAACAAGCAGAACGTCTTCGACGACTTCATCGCCGCGGGCGAGTATCTGATCGCCAAGGGCTACACCAACAAGTCGAAGCTCGCCTGCGCGGGCGGCAGCAACGGCGGCACGCTCGTGGGCGCCGTCTGCAACCAGCGGCCCGACCTCTTCAAGGCGGCCCTGCCCGCGGTCGGCGTGATGGACATGCTGCGCTTCCATCTCTTCACCATCGGCTGGGCCTGGGTCAGCGATTACGGCAGCAGCGAGGATCCGGACATGTTCCCCACGCTGCACGCCTACTCCCCCTACCACAACCTCGAGGACGGCGTGGACTACCCGGCGATGATGATCACCACCGCAGACCACGACGACCGCGTGGTGCCGGGCCACAGCTTCAAGTACGCGGCCCGCATCCAGGAGGCCCACGCGGGCGCCGACCCCGTGATCATCCGCATCGAGACCAAGGCCGGCCACGGCGGCGGCAAGCCCACCTCGAAGATCATCGAGGAGGTGGCCGACGAGTGGGCCTTCCTTTGGGATCAGCTGGGGATGCGATAGATCGTCGACGGACGACATGGCGGGAGGGGAGCCGGAAGGCTCCCCTTTGCGTTGGAATCAAGACGGATTAAAATGATATTGTATTATTATTTTTATTGTCATCTAATTATTGACATATGTTAAAGTCCATCGCGCTCCTCTCCCAACTCCTTGTGCGAGTGAGCACTCGTCGCCCCCTGTCGAAAGGTCCCCCATGAAAACCACGATCACGATGCTACTCTTGCTGGTCATCGCCACGACCGCGCTCGCCCAGGATCCCGACGCGGGCCTGATCGTCCTGTCCGCCGATCCGGCGGGCGAATCCTGCTCCGCCTACGATTATGCTCCCGGGCTGTTTACCTTGCATGTCGTCATACTCGACGCTAGCTGTCTCACCGCCTGTCAGTTCTCGGTGGCCCCCCCCCCCCTTATCTGATCTACCTGAGCGATACCGACGTCTTTCCGACTACCATCGGGAATTCGCCAACTGGTGTCGCGATCGGTTTCGGGGCGGCCTTGTCCGGGCCGATTCATGTCCTGAGCATCAACTACTTTGCACAAGGACTAACAGCGCCCTGCACCCTCATACAGATCCTCCCCGATCCCAACGAGCCGTCCGGGGAAATCGTGACGGTCAATTGCTTCAACGAATGGCTCGTGGCCTCCGGCCGCGGCCTCATCATCAACCCCACGCCGGATTGCGACGACTGCGGCGAGATCCCCGTCGCCGACGAGTCCAGCACCTGGGGCAACGTCAAGGGTCTGTACGCGAACTGAGCCTAATCACATTTCGGATATCTAGAGGGGCCCCGCGGGGCCCCTTTTTCGTGCGGCCCCTCTCCCGCATTGCCCGCCACAGCGCCCAGCCCCTATTATGGAGACATGACGAACGAGACATTCATCACGCAACGACCCGGATTGCGCGCCTTCATCGCGCTGGTTCTGCTGGCGCTCGTCGCCGGTTGCGATGTCCTCGATCCCGATCCCGTCAACCGGGCGCCGGTCATCGAGGAGTTGACCGCCTCCCCGCGGACCGTCTCCCCCGACAGCGCCTCGTCCGTCGCCGTCCAGGCCAACGATCCCGAGGGCGTGGCCCTGGACTACCGCTGGCGTGCCACCGCCGGCTGGTATGAATCCGGCTCCTATGCGGCAGATGCCGTCTGGCGGGCCCCCTCGACCACGGGCCGTTGCACGCTGACTGTGACGGTGGACGACGGGCGCGACGAGGTCTCGGCATCGGTGTCGGTGAACGTGGTGTCCTACGCCAATGAGCCGCATCTCGTGATCACGGCCGACGAGCGGCAGTTCGGCACGGCAGGCGAGCGCCTCCCGGTCCGCCTCGATAACGACGGCAATGCCGACGCCGACTGGACGGCCGTCTTCGGGGACGCCTGGGCCGCGCCGGAACCGGCCGCGGGCACCCTCGCGCCCGCCGCGGTCGACACGCTCTGGCTGGTGGCCGACCGGAGCGTCCCCTCCCCCGGCCTGCACGTGGCGGATCTCACCGTGCAGGCCGCCGACGACGCCCACGTGCTGACCTACGGCCTGATCCAGCCCTGGACCTACGAGGTGCTCGCCCGGTACCCCCACGACACCGGGGCCTTCACCCAGGGGCTGGTCTGGCACGAGGGCTGGCTCTACGAGGGCACCGGGCTCGAGCATGGCCGATCGAGTCTGCGGCAGGTCGACCTGGAGACAGGGCAGGTGATGTTTCAAGTCGCTCTGCACGACACCTGTTTCGGCGAGGGCATCACCGTCTGGCAGGACCGGATCGTACAGCTCACATGGCGGAACCACAGGGCGTTTGTCTGGAGTCTGGGCGACTTCGATCCGCTGGGCACCTTCTCTTACACGACCGAGGGCTGGGGACTGACCGACGACGGCGCGCGGCTGATCATGAGCGACGGCACCTCCAGCCTCTACTTCCGTGACCCAGACACCTTCGCCCTGACGGGCAGCGTGACCGTTTCGGCCTGGGGCACGGTTCTGACGCGGCTGAACGAGCTCGAGTGGATCGACGGCGGGGTGTGGTCCAACATCTGGTACAGCGACTACGTGGTGCGGATCGATCCCGACAACGGCGAGGTAACCGACGTGGTGGACCTGTCGGGCCTGCTGACGCCCGCGGAGGCGCTGCCCGCCAACGTGCTCAACGGTATCGCCCACGATCCGGCCACCGGTCGCACGTGGGTGACGGGCAAGTTGTGGCCCTGGGTATTCGAGATCGCGATCGTCGATCCCTCGTCGGACGGTCAGCGCTTCTTCTTCGCGCGGTAGGCCAGGGTCCTCTCGATCTCGTCGGCGGTGGCCAGGTCCCGCGGCGCGCCGCGCTCCCTGAGCTTCTCGATCCAGATGCGGCGCACCGGGGCCGTCTCGTTACTGCCGAACTTCACCTTGGCCGTCCAGGTGCCGCTCACACGGAACACGCCCACCCCGGCCAGGGACTTGGTGTACATGCGCCTGTCCGCCGCAATGGGTTCGAAGCCGCCCTCGGGCTGGTACTTCTCCATCAGCGCCTGTAGGCCAGCGGCCTTCTCGGCCGGGTCGTCCACGAACTCGCAGCGCCCTCGTATCTCCACCGACTTGAAGAAGTGGGTGGCCGGGCAGGCGTGCTTCGGCGCCGTCCAGTACGAGGGGATCAGGGCGTAGGGCATGACCATGCTAAGGCTGGTCGCCGGATCCTACAATCCGACATCTTTCCTGCCGAGGCGATCGCGTACGCGTTTGCGGGATTCTCCACTCCGGGTTATTCATGGTCTTGGTATCATGAAGACGTGATATCGATATCGCCGCCCGCGATCGGAGATGCAGATGCAGGCGGAACGCACATCATCGAGATCGCCCTCCACCGTTCCACACCCATCTATCCAGCCGACTTGTCGCCCGCCGGTCGATTCTTGCCGTCTGATCACAACGATAACGGGAGGTAGGTCCATGAAAATGTTCATGTACGTCGCGATGCTAGGCATCCTGCTCTGCGTTCCGGCCGCCGCCCAACCGCAGGTCAACTACCTGGGCGGGCTGGGCGAGATGCCCGTCATCGAGCATGGCCTGGGGTGTTGTTGCCCCATCGGCAACCTCGGGCAGCCCGCATCCATTCTCGAGGATGCCGAGACCTACTCATTGTACAACGCTCTCACCTTCGATCCGAACCTCTTCGGTTGCGGGTGCGCGGTCGGTTTCGAGATCCACAACATACACCTGGTCATGGCCAAGCTGGACGACGTGCCGCGCACGATAGGCCTGCAGGTCGGACTCGGCGATGCGCCTTTGCTTCCCGAGGAGCCCGGCCCCTGCTACGAGCCGAACATCTGCAGCAACTGGGAGTTGCCGGTCCAGTGCTGGACGCCCTATGCGACGGTGAGCGTCGCCGCGGCCGGCTACTACGAATTCGTGTTCCCGTTCACCTGCGAATGCGTGTTCCTGAACTACGCGCACTCGATCTTCTTCTACGGCTCCACCTTTCTCTACGATGCCGGGATGCGCTACGTGCTGGATTCCTCGCCGGATCATTGCCCGGACTACATCTGGGGCGAGGGCCTGATGGGCCGTTGCCACTGGTACCCCTTCGAGGCGGATGGCAACTACATGGTCTGGCTCGACACATCCTGCTGCGAGGGCCCGATCACGAACGAGTCGCGCACCTGGAGCGAGGTCAAGGCCATGTACAGGTAGGTTCGCGCTCACGAGGCAGGCCCGCAGCCCCGGCTCAGCGCGACGTCCAATCGAAGCTCTCGAGGTGTTGCCGCAGGTCCCCCGCGGTGCGGAATCGCTCGAGGATCAGGCCGCGCTTCAACCCGCGGCAGATGTCCTTGACCTCCGGCGGCTGCCCGGCGTATCGCCGCGCGCCGCCCACGATCAGGTGGAACAGCTTCACCAGGTTGACCACGTCCTCCTGGATGTTCGCCGCGCTGGGCGCCCCCCAGCGGTACATGTCCACCAGCTTGAGGTCGAAGCCCAGGCCCCGCCTCTGGACAAGCACGTTGTCCTCGTGCAGGTCGCCGTGGTATTCGCCCCGGTCGTGTATGAGCTCTATGCCGTCGGCCAGCGCGTGCAGCAGGTGCAGGGCCTCGAAGGGCGCCAACCGCCTGCCGGGCTGTCGGCGCAGGAAGATGCTCAGCAGTTCCCCTTCGACGTACTCGGAGACGAGGACCGTGAGGTCCACGTCGCCCAGCTCGATGCGTTCCTGGGTATGGTACTGGATGAGGATGGGACAGTGCCGCAGCTTGTGCAGCTTCTTGGCGTAGAACCGCAACGCGCGGTTGCCCGGGTTGCGGCCGGGATAGAAGAGCTTGGCCGAGCGCTCGATCCCCGTGGAGATCTCGCGGACGAGGTAGACCTCGCCCTCCCAGCCCGCGCCCAGCAGGGAGCAGACCCGGTACTTCCCGGCCAGGATCTCCCCGGGCGCCAGGCCGAAGTTGCGCTTTGACATCCCTGACCTCCTCGCACCTTTCAGATGTTCCGGTCGCGTCCCGCAAGGAACAGCGCCGACGTCACCGCCACCAGCCCGCCGAGCGCCGGCAGCCAGCGGGCCGACTCGCCGAAGACCGTCCAGGCCACCAGCACCGCCAGGGGGATCTTGAGGTTGTTGGCCGCCGCCAGGACCCCCGCGCCCACACGGCCGGCGCCCCGGTTCCACAGCCAGAAGGCCACACCGGTGGGCAGCAGACCCAGGTAGAGCAGCCTCCAGCGGGCGCCGGCGTCGAAGTCCGCCACCGCGCCGAGGCCGCCGCCCGCAGCCGTCGCCGCGCCCGCGAGGATCGCCGCTCCCAGGTACATCCAGGCCAGGTTGCCGGCCTCGCCGGCCGCGGCGGCCCCGTCCGCGAGCCGCCAGCGCCGGTAGACGAGCTGCCCGACGGCGAAGCAGAGGTTGGCGCCCTGCAGCAGCAGGATCCCGCGCCAGGCTTCGCCCGGCGGCAACCCCCGCCAGGCCACCAGGGCGCCGCCGGCCACGGCCAGCGCCGCGGCGAACAGATGCCGCGGCACCCGGCGCCCGGACCAGGCGTCGTCGATCAGGACCACGTAGAGGGGCGTGAACACGGTGAACAGCGCCACCGCATAGGCGGGCAGGTGGGCGTAGGACGCGATGTAGAGCACGTACATCAGGCCGAACTGCAGCGCGCCGAGCACGGCGTGGCGCAGGCGCTCCTGGCCGCCGCGCAACCGCGCGAGCCAGGGCGCGAAGAGGATCGCCGCCAAAGCCAGCCGCACCAACGCCCCCGCGCGCGGGGCGTAATCCGCGCGACGGGGCGTGATCAGTCCGGAGGAGAA
>JACKQG010007913.1_pt1 | contig 10522 bp, 2 predicted proteins | sample 8237621 | NCBI WGS metagenome assembly JACKQG01 (sample SAMN15677084, study PRJNA649215) | marine metagenome | biome: marine; feature: Black Sea; material: saline water; isolation source: suspended particulate matter (SPM) from the Black Sea western gyre | collected 2013-06-09/2013-06-10 | depth...
GAATACAGGTGATCAAACCAACATAAATATCAGGATTTACAATGTTCTTGGATCTGTCGTATACAGCGAAAGAGATGTGAATATCTTCAACAAATTAATCAAAACCCTTGATCTCTCATCCCTGCCAGGAGGTATCTACCACCTGCGTGTTGATGGAAAGAAGGGATCCGCGATCAAACGGATCATTATCGAAAGGTAACGAACCGGTTATCTAAAAAATGAGGCTGTCTCAAAAGTGAGGCAGCCTCATTTTTATGGATTTGTCCCTTCTTTTTTGTATCTTTATCACCGTTTAGAACCAAAAAAAGCAGCCTCAAATGAATTCATCAAGATTTTCTCGTGCTGCAGGCTTAATGCTGGCAGTTACGGTTTTGTTTTCTACATCCCTTCTTGGTCAAAAACTGACCTATCATGATGCTTTGTCATTAGAAGGATTTACCCTGAAGAACACTTCTGATCAGGGTGTTGCGATTGACTACTCTATCCACTCCTTTGAGATGGTGGATGTGATTGTCAATGGGGAAGCGATGAAAAGTGTCACTCTCCCCGGTTCCTTTCTTTTCAATGAAGAGGGTGCGCCGGATCTGCCTGGATACGCCAGGTATATAGCTATTCCGCAGGGTGCCAAGGCAAAACTGAAGATCATCACCATGCAATCAGAAATCATTCCGAATGTGAACGTTGCACCTGCTCCACGCATTCCGAAAGATAATGAAGATGGGCCTTTATCCTATTCTAAAAATCGCAGAATCTACAACAAAGACAGTCACTATCCCAAGAATCCGGTGCAATTATCCACCCCTCAAAAAATCAGGGGTGTCGATGTAGTGATGCTGGGCATCACACCGTTTCAATACAACCCTGTAACCAAAGAGCTGGTCGTATACCGGGATCTGAAGATCGAGATTCAATTTCAGGGAGGGAATGGCCAATTTGGAGAAGAGAGGCTTCGAAGTCGTTTTTGGGATCCGATCCTCCAGGATGCCATTCTCAACCATTCCTCGCTGCCTGTCATCGATTACAATGCCCGGCTCCAGGAACCTACCGAACTGACCGGATATGAATACCTGATTATCTGTCCTAACAGCACAAATTACCTGAATTGGGCTGATTCTATCAGGAGGTTCCGGATAGCGGAAGGGATCACTTCCGTTGTTAAAACGCTGAGTGATGTCGGAGGAAACACCACGTCTGCCATTGAGAGTTATATTAACACGGCCTACAATACATGGACTCCGGCCCCTGCTGCTGTGCTGTTGATGGGTGACTATGGCACAAACGCCAATATCAATGTGATTGCACCCATTTATAATAACTACTGTGCGTCGGATAATATCTATGCCGATGTAACTAACAACAGTATGCCCGACATTTGCTTTGCACGGATGACCGCCAACAATGTTACCCAGCTCGAGACGATGTGCACAAAATTCCTTGATTATGAACGCAACCCGCCTACTTCCGCATCTTTTTACAATAACCCTGTTACCGCATTGGGTTGGCAAACCTCTCGATGGTTTCAAATCTGTTCGGAAACGGTTGGCGGATATTGGAAATACGAACTGGGGAAAACTCCCACCCGTATCAACGAGATCTATTCAGGAACACCCTCTACCACCTGGTCAACAGCCACAAATACCAGCACGGTTCTCAACTACTTCGGACCAAATGGACAAAATTATATTCCGGCTACACCGAACGAGATGCCATGTTGCTGGACCGGAGGGAATGCCACCCAGATCAACAATGCCATTAACTCCGGTGCGTTTTGCCTGATGCATCGCGATCATGGTTCCAATACCGGCTGGGGAGAGCCCTCCTACAATAACAGCAATATTTCCGGACTGACCAATACCGATAATCAGCTTCCCTACATCTTTTCTATCAACTGCCTTACCGGCAATTATAACTGGGGCAACGAATGTTTCGCGGAGAAGTTCCACCGCTATAAATACAACGGAGCCAACTCGGGAGCTCTCGGTCTTATCGCTGCATCAGAGGTCTCTTATTCTTTCGTGAACGATACCTATGTCTGGGGAATGATGGACAACTTCTGGCCAGATTTTATGCCTACATACGGAACTACACCTGAATCCAGGGGATTTCGTCCATGCTTCGGGAATGCCGCCGGGAAATACTTCCTTCAGCAGTCCAACTGGCCTTACAACACCGGCAACAAACAGGTCACCTACCATCTTTTCCACCATCACGGAGATGCCTTCTCGGTGGTCTACTCGGAAGTGCCGGAGAGCCTCACTGTAACGCACAATACTTCTATTCCGGAGGGAGCGACTTCTTTTACCGTGACCGCTAACACAGGTTCATTCATTAGTCTGTCGCACGAAGATGAACTCCTTGGTGTGGCTGATGGAACAGGATCTCCGGTGGCAATTACCATCCCAGGAACACTGATTGTCGGAGATGATATGATTGTTACAGTCACTATGCAAAATTATTTCCGTTACAAAGCAGTGGTACCCGTCCAGGTTCCAGGTGGACCTATTCCCGATTTTATAGCGGATTCAACGGAAATCTGCGAGGGATTTAGTGTCGACTTCACAGACCTCACTACCAACGATCCTACCTCGTGGAACTGGGAATTCCCGGGGGGTACACCTTCCACCTCAACCCTTCAGCATCCGCAGGATATCGTTTACAATAACGCGGCTGCTTACGATGTGACCTTAACTGTTAGTAACTCGGTATATACCAACTCCCTCACCAAAATCGATTATATTTTGGTGAGTTCACCTGCAGGAACACCCGGCCTTCCATCTGGAGATACACTTCTCTGCCAGAACAATCCCAATACGCTCTATACCATCGATCCGGTATCCAACGCATCGAGTTACGATTGGACATTAATTCCTGATACTGCCGGCGTATTGACAGAAAACGATATTTCTGTCATCGTTGACTGGTCAGACACTTTCGTTGGATATGCCAGTTTGAGTGTCCAGGCAATAAATGGTTGTGGTGCCGGTAGCACCAGTCCTATTCTAATGATTCATCTTCGCCCCTTCCCCGAAATTCCGGAGGATCCCACAGGGCCAACAAGTATGTGCCAGGGAACACCCACTTCTGTTTATACAACCAACCCGGCAGTCAATGCCGAAAGCTATGAATGGAAACTTGAACCTGCCAGTGCAGGCACCATTGAAGGCTCTCAAACAACCGGCACTGTTACCTGGGATCCAACATTCTTCGGCTCTGCAGAGGTGAGTGTGAGAAGCGTTAACGAATGCAACATATCGCTCTACAGTAATCCCATTGATATCACTATCTATGGAAATCCCATTGTCAACCTAGGAAATGATACCACGATTCTCCAAACCGAAACCCTGTTGCTGGATGCGGGAAATCCGGGCATGAACTACCTGTGGTCAACCGGAGATACCAATCAGACTATTACGGTTGGATATACCGGAAATCTATCTGATACCTACTGGGTAGAAATAAACAACAACGGTTGTACGGGCTACGATACAATCGTTGTCTCTTTCGCAGATCCTGTTGGAATTCCTGAACGCTTTGGGGATATCACCTTGCTGATCGCCCCTAACCCGAACCAGGGTCAATTCAACGTGGAACTGACATCAGGCAAAGAAGTCACATTGAGTTTATCACTGATAAACTCGCTCGGATCAACTGTTTACCAGAAAGAGAAGCTTACCTTTTCCGGTAAACATACCCTGAAAATCAACATCAAACACCTTTCTGATGGAATGTATACCCTGGTGATCTTCGACAATAAACAATTCTTTTCCAAGAAAATTATTGTTCAGAAGTAACCTGGTTATGGATCAAGAGAAAAGGCTGTCACGTTACCGGCAGCCTTTTTTATTAATTAACTGATTATCTTAAGCAACTTGTTTTGATTATCTTTGTCCTATTATTATTTAGTCCAGATTATGAAAAAATATTTCCTTCTTCTGTCGATGGTTTTTCTTCTGCAGCTTCTTACTCCTGCACAGAACCAGGTTGGCACTCCAATATCATCCAACGACACAGCCAATTATCCTTACTGGATTGACATGATGCAGGATCCATCCGTGAACTTTTTCAGTGTGCAACGAGCCTTTAACCTCTACTGGGAGAATCGCCCCATAACGAGAGGCTGTGGTTGGAAAGTTTACAAACGATGGGAGTATATGATGCAAAGCCGGGTTGCCCCTGATGGTACGCGACCGAATCCCGAAGCAGTCTTCAACGCATACGAAGCCTTTATGGACAATCCTGAATCGGCAAGTGGAGAATGGCTATCGTATGGTCCTTCTCAGATTCCTGCTCCCGGACCTCCGGGATATCTTGGTCTGGGCCGGCTTAATGTTATTGCTTTTCACCCAACGGATACTAATGCCCTCTTTGTCGGAGCACCTTCGGGCGGATTCTGGAAAACCAGTGATGGCGGATGGAACTGGATGACAACTACAGACACCTTGCCTTCTCTTGGTGTTTCAGCTATCGTTGTGGATTACAGTAATCCGTCGAAGATACTGATCGGTACCGGCGATCGTGACGCCGGAGATGCCCCTGGGTTGGGCGTCTTCATAAGTACGGATGGAGGTCTTTCCTGGGCTGCCTCTACATCGGGAATGGGGAACAAAACCGTTGGGAAGATACTTCAGCATCCAACCATCTCTTCAATCCTCCTGGCGGCCACCAATGGGGGCGTCTACCGGTCGACCAACGGCGGAGCCTCCTGGTCGCAATCTGCAAGTGGCAATTTCAAAGATATTTGTTTCAAACCAACCGATCCAACCATTGTTTATGCCGCAAAAGGAGCCAACTTCTATCGCTCCTCAAACAATGGAGTCTCATTCTCCCAGATCACCAGCGGATTGACTTCCGGACAACGTGGAGCAATTGCGGTTACAGCAGCCAACCCGAATTATGTTTACTTTGTCCAGTCAAATAGCTCCAGCGGCTTCAAAGGACTTTATCGATCAACCAACGCTGGTTTGAATTTCTCTACCCGTTCTACCGGGCCAAATATCTTAAACTGGTCATGTACTGGTTCAGGATCCGGCGGACAGGGATGGTACGACCTGGCTATTACTGCCGATCCTACAAATGCCGAAACGATTTTCGTAGGTGGTATTAACGTCTGGAAATCTACTAATGGCGGATCCACCTGGGCGATCAACTCTCACTGGTATGGCGGGTGCGGTGTGGAAGAGGTTCACGCCGACTGTCATTATTTGACTTACTCTCCTGTCAACGGAACACTTTGGGCCTGTAATGACGGAGGTGTCTATTTTACCACTGATGGTGGTTCTACCTGGACTGACCGAACGGTGACGATGACCATCGGTCAGATATATAAACTCGGTCAAAGCCAAACAGTGAAAGAGAAGGTGATCAACGGCTTCCAGGATAATGGAACCTATACATACCTGGACACCGGTTGGGTACAAACAGGTGGCGGAGATGGCATGGAGTGTGCGATCGACTATACTGATGCCGCATATACCTACCATACAATCTATTTTGGACCTATCTTCAGGCGATACAACAACGGGAACCAACTTCGTATCGCTGGTAACGGTACTTTTGGCATCAACGAAAGCGGTGCCTGGATCACTCCGTTCATCCTGAGTGAATCGGATCCGAAGATGATGTTTGTAGGCTATAAAAACGTATGGCGCTGCAATGATGTACGAAATACTAACAACCCTATCTGGACAAAGATATCCAACAGCCTGGGCGGAAGTAACAGTAGCAATATGAGAGTACTGGAACATTCCCCGGCCGACTCAAGTATTCTCTATGCCGCCCGGTATGGAAATAAACTCTTCAGAACTGATGACTGCATGGTTGCAACACCTACCTGGACTAACTTGACTTCTTCACTTCCGGGAACAGGTACACCCAGCGACCTGGAAGCTCATCCTACCAACCTCAATACAGTATATATGACCTTCGGCAACGGGGTGTTTAAATCCACCAATAAAGGACAAACCTGGTCGAATATTAGCGGAAACCTCCCCTCCATCCACATGAATAGTATCGTCTTTGATGTCAATTCTCCCGAAGGCTTATATGTAGGGACTGATGCCGGTGTCTATTATAAAGATCAGACCACTGGTAATTGGATCGCTTTCAACGACGGGTTGCCTGCGAGTGCAGAAGTAACAGAACTTGAGATCTATTACGACAATGATACGGTTTCCTCAAATGTGATCCGGGCAAGTAGCTATGGCCGTGGGCTGTGGGGATCTACTTTATACAACGTTGACTCTGTCGACTTCGTAGCAGACTCAACGATAATTTGTGAGGGACTAAGTGTTGATTACACTGATCTGTCAACCGGTTCTCCATCTTCCTGGAGCTGGTCTTTCCCTGGTGGAACCCCATCTGCATCCACGGAGCAGAATCCTCAGGATATCGTCTACAGTACGCCGGGAACCTTTGACGTGACCCTTACAACCAGCTGGAATACCTTCTATATCACCAAAACGAAACCCAATTACATCACAGTAAATCCACTTCCGGAAACACCGGCGAAGCCACAAGGCGATACCAGTTTATGCATAAACAATCCAAACACAACTTATACGATTGACTCCGTTGCCAATGCAACCGGTTATACATGGGTGTTAGATCCGGATACCGCCGGCACTCTAACTCCCTCCGACACCTCCGTGGTTATCGACTGGGATGATGCCTGGTTTGGTTGGGCCGATCTTACCGTTCAGGCAACAGGGGATTGTGGAACCAGTGCATTTTCGCCAGTCCTTCAGATCAATCTCAAACCTCTTCCTCTTCAACCCATTGAACCATATGGCCCAACACCTCTCTGTGAAGGCTCACCTGATACAGATTACTCCACTAATGTAGTGTCCGATGCGACCAGCTATGTGTGGGAACTCTCACCAACTGAAGCCGGAACGATCTCCGGAACCGACACCACTGGTACGGTAACATGGGATGCTGCTTTCTCCGGCATAGCTACGGTAACCGTTAAAAGTGTTAATGAGTGTGGGGAAAGTATCTGGTCCGATCCTTTTGATATCACGGTCAACATCTATCCGGTTGTGAACCTGGGCAATGATACTACAATCTCATACATCGATACCCTGCTACTCGATGCGGGCAATCCCGGATCTGCCTTTCTCTGGTCAACCGGTGATACCACTCAGACAATCAAAGCCTATTATACAGGAAATCCAACTGCAAATTTTTGGGTAGAAGTCACATCAAACAGTTGTACCGGGAGCGATGAGATCCTGATTACTTTCATTGATCCTGTCTCTATCCCACTAAGAAATCAAACCCTGCAGATCAGGATTATTCCCAATCCCAACCATGGAGAGTTTACCCTGGAGATCACAGCTGAAATACCAGGAGTAGCTTCTTTCCAGATCCTCGATCTAACGGGAAGGTTGATCGCTGAACAAGAGAACCTGTACTTCAATAAAAAGACAACTACAGAGATTTCACTTCCGGATTTACATGAAGGAATGTTCTTCATAAGGGTTCAGAAAGATGACTATCTTTTTGTAAAGAAATTTTTGATTATTAACTAATTATCTGTGCCTGATCATGAAAAAATATCGCACATCCCTTCTCTTTATCATATTTATTTCGTTTACTGTTTACGTCTCATCGCAAAACCTGCCACATTTTCCGAAAGTTACTCCTGCTGGAAAAGGGAAAGTGAACACAAAAATCGATAACATAGGATACTGGGAATTGATGGCCAGAATGGGATATGTTGAGGTCAACCCATGGCGATTGACGGAGGATGCTGTCGAATCTTCATCCCTCATCCAGATTGACGGGATGCCAATACAGGATTCACCGGATATTCCGGTTGTTGATGATGGTGGGATCACACAAACTGAGAACTCCATCTTTATTGATCCTGATGATGATAACATCACAGTAAATTCCAATAACTCCAGTGACTGGAATGGCTCATACGCAGCAAATCTATATGGCTGCGACGGATATTGGTCATTCGATGCAGCTTCAACCTGGGGTGGGTCTTTTTATGGTGTTGGCCAGGTCAATATGGGAGATCCTGCTGTGGCAATTGGTCGAAATGGCTGGTGGTATGTAGGGAAGATCAACAACGGTCGGGGGCAATCAGTAGCCTATTCAACCAACCAGGGTCAAACCTGGATAGATGTACTGGTCTCCCCGGTATCAACCGGTTTTGGCGATCTTCTGGACAAAAACCATCTTTGGATTGACAACTCGGAAGATAGCCAGTATGAAGGATATCTCTATGCTGGTTGGTCGTGCTACGTGGATGGGTCGCCAAATGAAAATGAGATTGAGATCTCCCGGTCAACCGATAATGGATTAACATGGTCTGTCCCTGTTGGGATCAGCCACCATTGTAATGCCGGGGCACATAACCAGGGTGTTAGCATTCAAACCGGTCCAAACGGTGAGGTATATGCTGTATGGATCATTTATGACACCTGGCCGTCAGATGAAACAGCGATTGGCTTTGGTAAATCGATGGACGGAGGAGTTACCTGGGTTCCGGGGAACCGAATCCTGACTGACATCAAAGGCATCCGGGCCAGTGGCACAAACAAAGATATGCGGGTAGCCTCTTTCCCGTGCATGACAGTTGACCTGAGTGATGGTCCGAACCGTGGAACGCTCTATGTTGTATGGGCCAATATCGGAGTCCCCGGGATAAATACCGGTAGCGACATCGATATCTACATAAGCAGCTCCACCAACAAAGGAGATACATGGTCAACTCCAGTTCGGGTTAACCAGGATCCTGTTGGCATGGGGAAACAGCATTTTCTGCCCTGGCTTACATGTGATCCGTTAAACGGAAATCTTTGTGTGATCTATTATGACGACCGGAATGTCAATTCAAACCAGGTTGAGACATGGGTATCCTATTCCTATGATGCCGGAAACAGCTGGACCGATTTCAGGGTTTCAGATGTGGCCTTCACCCCTTCTCCAATCCCGGGGATGGCAGCAGACTACTTTGGAGATTACATCGGGATCAAAGCACAAAACATGAAGGTCTATCCTATCTGGACCGATAACCGGGCAGGGAATGCACTGACTTATGTCTCTCCATTTACCCTTGGACCACCACCCAATCAACCTTATGTCTCCTATTACTCTCATGAACTTGAATCCATTCCTACCGGATTAACCCAAAACATGAACTATGGAGATTCCCTCTACCTGACTCTGGGATTAAAAAATATCGGAGATCAGCCGGCGGATAATCTGTTTGCTGTACTCTCAACCGAATCGCCATTTATAATCATCACCGATGCCACTGAATCCTACGGTACAATGCAACCCGATGAGATTACAACGATTCCAAATGGATACTCCTTCAAGGTCTCGGACTCCATTCCTGATGGACTGAAAGTGAAATTCCATGTCACAGTATCCAGTGCAGATACCTCCTGGAAGAGTCACTTTTCCATCGAATCTCATGCTCCATCCCTCCGGATCCTGAGTATGATGATCCTGGATGAAACAGGTGGAAATAATAATGGGCGACTCGATCCCGGCGAGACTGTTGAAGTCAGGTTTAACAATGTTAACAATGGTGATTTTACAGCTTTCAACTCATATGCACTCCTTTCCTGTTCCTCGCCTTTTATCACCCTGCAATCCGACAGTGTTTTTCTTGACACCATGTATTTGGGAGAGCCCAAAACCGCCTCTTTCAGTCTGATCGTAGCAGATGAAGCCCCAACAGGCATCGGAGTGGTTCTGGCCTATCAGTTGCACTCTCAATCTCATTACCAGGAAGCAAGTTTCCTGGAAACCATCGGGATCATTGTGGAAGACTGGGAGACCAACAGCTTTACAAAATTTCCCTGGGAACATTGGGGGTACAAACCCTGGGAGATCACATCATATGCCCCCTGGGAAGGACTCTATTGTGCGGTTTCACCTAGTCTGATTGATTACCGGTCGGCTATATTACAGGTCGACTACACAGCAGGCGTCGATGATAGCATATCCTTTTACCGAAGAGTCTCTTCCGAGCCAGGTTACGATTTCCTGCGCTTTTATATCGATAACACCCTGCTGGAAATGTGGTCGGGGGAGACAGCCTGGGGACGTGTAGCCTACCCGGTCACCGCCGGCACACATACGTTTAAATGGATCTATGTGAAAGATATTTATATGAGCATGGGACTGGATAGAGCCTGGATCGATTACATTGATTTTCCACCACCTGTCCTGCCCGATATACAGGTGGGACCAAATGATACTATCTGTGCAGGAGAGCTTTATCAACTTACCGCTACAGCTTCCGGCTATGACAGCCTGAAGTGGTCCACTACCGGAGATGGTATGTTTACTGCAGATACACTCCTGGAACCAATCTATACCCCTGGTGATCAGGATATTATCAACGGAGAGGTCAAATTAATGTTACGGGGATTTGTCCAGTACGGAAGCACGATCAGTAGTTTGTTCCTGACCATTCATAATGGTCCTGAAGCCTCTATTACAATCGATCCGAAAGACACTCTTTGTTCCTGGCAATCGGGTATCCTGAGCACCGAAT
>JACKQG010007914.1_pt1 | contig 10518 bp, 15 predicted proteins | sample 8237621 | NCBI WGS metagenome assembly JACKQG01 (sample SAMN15677084, study PRJNA649215) | marine metagenome | biome: marine; feature: Black Sea; material: saline water; isolation source: suspended particulate matter (SPM) from the Black Sea western gyre | collected 2013-06-09/2013-06-10 | depth...
GTCATCGCCCCCGGGGTGGGTGGGTGTGGCGCCGGGGGGCAGGGGGGTGGGTTGCGGGCCCGCGCCGCCCGGGGGGGCGGGCGGGCCCCCCCTTGCGGGGCCCGCCCCGCCCCGACCCCCCTTTCTCCTCCCTCGCTCCCCCCCCCTGGGGGGGGTCGAGCCCCGCCGTGAAATGCTCACCGTGGCCGAACAGGATCCCGACATGCAAGTCGTCTTCCTCGTCGAGCCGCGTATAGGCGTCGCGCAGCTGGCTCACCATCCGCGGCGTCAGCCCGTTGCGTTTCTCGGGTCGATCGATGCCCATCAGGAGGATGTTGTCGCGCTGTTCGACGCTGATCTGACCGTCGGGATCTCGTTTTGCCATGGGAACCTCGGTGATTGGGGCGTGATCAGGGTTGGGGTAATGGATGGCCTCGCAGAAGAGCGGCCAGAGTCGAGCTTTTCAGCCGAAGACAATCGCTCTGCCGCAAGATTACGAAATGGCGTCTCGCCACTCGCTGGCCGCCTTCAGATGATCCTCGGGGCGCGCGAGCTTCGCGCCCATGGTGACGATGGAGATGTGTGTTGCGCCGAGTTCCCGCCAGCCCTGAGCGTGCTTGCGCCAGCGCTCGGGATTGCCGCCTGCGATGCGCGCCTGCGGTTCGATGCCGAAGTTCGCTGGGTCGCGGCCTGCGTCATCGAGATGTCGATGGATCTTCTCGACCGCGTCTTTGCCGCGATCGTCGGGCGGAACCAGGGGTAGCCAGCCGTCGCCGATGCGCGCCACCCGCTCGAGCAAGGCATCCGTTCCGCCCCCGAACCAGATCGGAATCTTCGTCTCCGGCCTCGGATTGATTCCGGCTTCCGGCACTCTGTGCCATCGCCCGTCGAAGTCGACGATCTCGTTCTCCCAGAGCGCGCGCATGACCTCCACCTGTTCTTCCTCGCGCCGGCCGCGATTCGAAAAATTCTCGCCCAAGGCCTCGTACTCGATGGCGTTCCAGCCGACACCGATCCCCAGTCGCAACCGCCCGTCCGACAACACCTGGATTTCCGCGCATTGCTTTGCCGCCAGAGCCGCCTGACGCTGGGGCAGGATGATTACGCCGGTCACGAGTTCGATCGTTTGCGTCAGACCCGCCAGATAGCCGAATAACACGAAGGGTTCGTGGAAGGGTGTGTCCTTGTCGTAGGGCCCCTCGAAACCGCCCTGCCGATTTCGATCGGCGCCCAGCACATGGTCATAGACCAGGAGATGATTGAAGCCCATTTCTTCGCTCGCCTGGGCGAAGTCGCGGATGACCGTCGGATCGTTTCCGATCTCGGTCTGGGGAAAGACGATGCCGATCTTCATGGGAAGTGCCTCCTGTTGGTGGCGATTCTAGCCTGCGTGCGCTGTGCTTTGCATGGGCCGATCTTCCCGGGCTCGAGCCGTTTTGGGAGCACGACACCGGGAAATTCGACGATCGATTGCTCGGGAACCGGGTTCGGGGCGACAAGCCCCGTCGGATCAGCTAGCCACGGTAGGCTCGTACTCTTTCGCCGCGCCAGATCAGATCAAGAATCGGAGGTCGCATGAAGCTCGGACTAATGCTGGGATACTCGGGCGCCGAGATGCGTCTGCCCGTCGAATTGGTACAGCGCGCGGAAGCGCTTGGATTCGATTCCGTCTGGACGGCCGAGGCCTACGGCTCGGATGCAACCTCGCCATTGGCCTATTTGGCCGCGGTGACGAAACGAATTCGACTCGGTACCTCGATCATGCAGCTCGCCGGCCGGACACCGGCGATGGCCGCCATGCAAGCGGCGACCATCGATGCGCTCGCCGGTGGCGATCGATTCGTCGCCGGACTGGGCGTGAGTGGACCGCAGATCGTCGAGGGTTGGTATGGCCAACCCTGGGGCAAACCCTATTGGCGAATTCGCGATTACGTTTCGATCATGCGCAAAGTCTTCGAACGCGAAGAGGGCGTGACCCACGATGGCAAGGAGATCTCGCTTCCCTATACCGGCGAAGGCGCGATGGGAATTGGCAAGCCACTCAAATCGATCCTGCACATGAATCCGAAGATTCCGATCTGGCTCGGCACCGGGAGTGAATCGAACGTCAAACTCACGGCCGAGATCGCGGATGGCTGGTTTCCGCTCGCCTTCGTGCCCGGCATGATGGACATGTACAAGCCATGGCTCGAAGAGGGTTTTCGCAGAGCCGGAGGCGGCAAGTCCCTGGACGACTTCGAAATCCAACCCGGCGTGAGCGTCATAGTGACGGACGCGGTCGAGAAAGCGATCAATCGGATCAAGCCGGGCGTCGCCCTCTACGTCGGCGGCATGGGGCATAAGAACAAGAACTTTCACAACGACATGATGGTGCGAAGGGGCTATCCCGAAGCGGCGGCCAAGATCCAGGAACTCTATCTCGCCGGCCGGAAGCGAGAGGCGATCGAGGCCGTTCCCGATGACTTCTGCGACGAAGGCGCACTGATCGGTCCGCCCGAGCGTATTCGCCAGCGCTACAAGGAGTGGGAGAACTCCGGCGCGACCGGGCTAACGCTCTCGTGTCGACATGTGGAAGGCCTCGAGTTGGTGGCGGAACTCGCCGGCAGTCAGGATCGAAGCTGAAGGAAATTCGTTTCGCTAGAGTCGACGGCGCGCTCTAGCTGACTTGGGTTGACTGGTTCACGTCGAGCGACTCCGCTTGGCCCATCGGTGGACAGGTTCCGGACCATGCCTAGCCCCAGCCGACAAGAACCTCAAAGCAGATCGCTATAGCTGAATTCCTCGCCTTGCTCATAAGCCAGCGCGTTGCCCGCCACGATATTCGCCGCCCCTTTCAGGCATTCCATCAAAGAGGGATGGGGCAGGATCGAATCGATCAAATAGGTGTAGGGCAGTTGGCGATCGATCATGATCGAGGCGGTAGACACGAGAGCATCCGCCTCTCGTCCCACCACGCGGACGCCCAGGATTCGGTCGTCGCCTTCGGGCGCGACGATCAGCTTGACGAAACCTAGCGGAGGCTGCATGGCATGGGCCCGATGGTTGCGTCCGTAGGGATATTTTCCGACACGGATCGCACCATGACGTTCGCGAGCCGTGTCCTCGTTGAGTCCTGCACCGGCAATCATCGGGATCGTGAAGATGATATAGGGAACGTGGTCCATGTTCTGTGAGGACGGACGGCCGAGAATCTTGTACGCGGCGCGACGACCCTCGGCTTGCGCGACGTGCACGAGGGCGAGATCGACCGGCGTATTGCGATGACCCACATCTCCCACAGCGAAGATGTGTGAAACGTTCGTGACCATGTCGAGATCGGTCGGGATATAACCGCGTTCGTCGATCTCGACTCCGGCCGCTTCCAAACCCAGGTTCTCGGAGCAGGGGGTGCGGCCGACCGACAGCAGGATGGCGTCCGTCTTCACTTCCTGACCATTCGAAAGGTGGGTTCGGATGCCGTCCGGCTCGCGAACCATCTTGTCGAAGCGCGCTTCGTGGATCACTTCGATGCCCACTCGCTTGAAGGCACGCGTAAGAAATTCACTCAGATCCTCGTCCTCGCTTGGAAGGATTCGGCTCTGCGAGTCGATCAAGGTGACCTCGGTATCCAGTTCGCGAAAAATGCTCGCGAACTCGCAACCGATCACGCCGGCACCCAGAATCAGCAAGGAGGGCAACTCCTCGAGGCCACTAATGTCGTCACTGGTGAGCACGGTTCGACCGTCGGGGACCAACCCGGGGAGCAGACGGGGCTTCGAACCGGTCGCGATCACGATGTGGTCCGCCCGATAGCGCTCCTCTTCGGCCTCCAGAGTGTGGTCATCGACGAATTTCGCTCGCGCGGCAACCATCTCGACGCCTAATACATCGAGCCGATGGGCGAGCGTGGCGGTCAATCCTTCCGCGCACGCCTCGATTCCGCGGGCGATTGCCTTGTACGGTAGGCGCTCGACGCGGCCGAACACGTCGGATCTAAGCGACGAGTACGCCAACTGTCGGCTGATCTCGAATCCCGACTTCGACTTGAAGGCTCCGTCGATCCCGTAGCCCATCAGAGGCCCATCGTTCAGGACGGCGACACGCTGGCCCTGCATCGCGAGGGTCTGGGCCGCGGTGAGTCCGCCGGGACCACCCCCCACAATCAAGGTGTCGTAATTGCGAATCGTCTTACCCCCTGCGCGGCTGCGCAGAATCGCGAAACGATAGCTCCGCGACCGGGTGGGAGTCGAGGTCGAAAGGAAGATCTGTCGGAGACGACGCTGCGTTCGTCATGGAGATGGACCTGGCTCGAGTTGCGAGCCACACCTTTCGCGATGCGGTATCCAGCCTGATGAAACATCACGGCAGCTTCGATCTGCCCTGGTCGCAGATCAATCGATTCCAGCGCGGGGAAATCGACGTTCCCATCGGAGGGGGTCCCGATGTCCTGCGGGCCGCCGAATCCGTCGTGCTTACAGAAGAGGGTCTCTATGTGAGTAGCTCGGGCGACTGCTATTTGATGTTCGTCGAGTGGGCGGCCGACGGCACCCAGACCGTGGAGACGATCCATCAATTCGGAACCGCGACTCTTGATGTCGACTCGCCCCACTATGATGATCAGGTCCCGCTCTTCCTGGGCGAGAGGACGCGTCGCGCACGCCTGGATCTCGAGGATCTCCTACCACACATAACAAGCGAGACGCGTCCGGGTCGATGACTAACCCATCATGCGGCTGAGCAGTATTCCAACTCCCCCGATCAGCGCGGCGAGCGACAACCAACCCGCGACGCGGACCGCAACAACCATGCGTCGAATCTGAGCCGCATCGTTGAGATGGGGATAGTCGTTTTCGGGAATCGGGACATCCAGGAAATCACAGAGTGGCCTCCAGCCATCCTTCGCCTCGAAGACCAGGAGCTTGTCGGGGGGCGCGATCGCCTTTACGTGGGCGATGTGATCGCGATAGATCTTCAAGGCGTGGTCGCGATCTTCGAACCGGCCGTCGAAAACGCCGTCCCAGATACTTGCCACGACCATCTTGTTGAGGCGAGCGATCGGCGGCACCAGCCATGCAAGCCACCACGGCAATAGAAACGTGGCCGGGTAGATGGTTTCCATCACGCTCTCGTGCCAACGCACCTCGTCGCGAACGGTGAGAATGATCTTCGCTTCCGGATAATGTCGGTGGAGTCGTTCCCAGTAGCTGCAAGACGGCCAGTCGCAGCTCGACTGAAAGCCCTCGAAGACTTCGTCCCAGTCCACCTGGCCGCCGTTGGCAAGGGTTTCCCAGTAGCCGACCTGCGCAGCCGACCGCATGACCTCGTCCATGTGGTGACATTTCGAGAAGCCGAGTTGTTCGAGAGCGGCCTTGAGTGAGGTCGTGCCTGTTCGACCAAATCCTGCGCCGATCACTTTGAGTGACATCTCGCCAGTGTGTCGAGTCCCGGACGGCTGGGCGAGTCAGCGCGGCGATCTCCCAGCCGTCCGGCGCTGCTTCAGTCGTTCCTTCGACATCTCAACACGAGACCGGCGAGCCCCAACGCGATCAAGAGCGCGCTGCCCGGTTCGGGGACAGTCGCCCAGAAATCGTTGGTGATGTCTCCGCCGTTAAACAGAGAGTCGACGCCATTGATCAGCGGTATGGCGAGCGGCGGCGGAGCGTGCTGCCAATTATTGTCGCTCGAATTGAAGACCTTTTCGATCGTCGCGTAGAATCCGCCGACGCTACCGGTGATGTCGAAGGAGAAATTGAGCTGCGAGTCGAAGGTTCCGTGTGGGGCTCCCTCGCCTGTATCGAAGATGTTCATCGTGCTCTGGGATCGTCGGGCTGCTGGTATTGAGCGTGATGAAGAGGTCTTCGAAACCGGAACCGTAACCGAGATCGACGGGAGCGGTGCTCACCAGAGACAGGGCAACGATTTCGATGTCGATCACCTCGTCGCCGCCGATGAGATCGCCGAGTTCTGTTCGTTCGACGATCGTGTCGGCGCTTCCAACATTCACGGCACCGCTTCCACAATCAAAAGTACCAAGGGGATTGCCCTCGAACTGCACGATCTGCGGGTCGAGCACAGCGTCGAGGAAAAACTGCGAGCCGGCCGTCGTTTGGAAGAAATCGAACCCCGCAAAGACGGTCAAAGCCGCGCCTGCGCTTCCCGCGAAGACGACGGAGGCCAGCAGACACAATACGGATGACAATGAACGAGTTGCGGCCGAGGATCCGAAGGACATATCACTTTTTTCTTCTGCCACGCGGCTCGCCGGATGCGTGATCAAGGAAACCAGTCCGACCGCAGTCTGCGCAGGAACAGCAACGCTTCAGCGCGATGGTTGCAGCCACTCCACTTCCCAGTGGGGTGATTATCACATGAGAATTTGCTCCGGGTAAAGAAAATTCTCCGAGACGCTGATCGTTCGGACCGGTGATGCGCGCAGTATGCCGGATGTGGCCCCGCTGAGAGCGTCTACGTCTGCCGAGCCCTCGAGCCCAGCGCTTCTCAGCGGCCAGTCCGTACTCCTGGACGCGAGCCTCCTCGCGGTCACCAGGCTGTACTCTTCCGACTGGCTGATTTAGCAGGGGACGCGATTGTTCCACTTCCGGGCCATCGAAGGGGCAGCGGAATGCCGAAGATCGAAGGGCCTGTCACCGAACCCACCCCCAGCGAGATTCGCCGCCTGCGATTTCCACCCCACACACCGGATTCGGGGCTTCGACTGGCCTGCCAGTGCAATGTATTAGGCGACGTCAAGGTGACAAAATTCGAAGGCATGTTTGGTCAGCACGAGAAGGAAGTCGAACGCTGACGAAGACGTAGCGATACGGGTCTTGGGATAGACTGATCCTTCACACATTACCCATTGCTACGCCGCGTGCGCGAAAGGGACCCACCCATGATTCCAAAAAGCCTGAGTCCGGATCTCGTCGGGACTGAATTCGAAGCCGAGAAGATCTCCTGGACCCGCAAGGATGTCATGCTTTACGCCCTCGGTGTCGGGAGCAAGCCCGAGAGGGAACTCGACTTCTTGTATGAACGCCGGGGCCCAAAGGTCCTGCCCACGTACGCAGTGATTCCCGGAATGCGCGCAATGGGCAATATCGGCAAGGCGATCGAACTCGATATCGCTCGCATGCTTCATGGCGAACAGTCCTTCGAGATCCACCGACCCCTACCGGCGGAAGCCGAGCTCCAGATGACGAGTCGGATCTCGGAGGTCTGGGACAAGGGCAAGGCCGCGGTCATTGGAATCGAAGCCGATTTCAGCGATTCCGGGGGGACCGTATTCACGACGCGGTCGACACTCTTCTATATAGGAGCAGGCGGCTTCGGCGGCGAAGCCGGACCGAGTACCCGGACCCTCAACCTGCCGCCCGAGCGAGATCCGGATCTCACCGTGCGCGATGTGACTCGAGAGGAACAAGGTGCCCTCTACCGGCTGAGTGGGGATCGCGTCGCGCTGCATATCGATCCGGAGTTCGCCCAAAAGGCAGGTTACGAAAGACCTTTCATGCACGGCCTTTGTACGTTCGGTTTCGTCGGCCGCGCGGTCCTGCAAGCTCTCTGTGCTGGCGAACCGGATCGCTTCGTTTCGATGAGCGGCCGTTTCTCCGAGCGCGTGGAGTTCGGCGACGAGATCGAGACGCGCATCTGGCGGACAGAACCCGGGGAGGCCGTCGTTCAGGCGGTCACGCAGAACGGTGATGTCGTGTTGTCCCAAGCGAGAGCGACCTTCAAAATCTGATGCCTGAATTTCTCGACGTCTTCGGCGGTCGCAGCGATCAAGGCACGCGCTGGTCCTTCGACCTCGACAAGCGGTTCAATGGCGCGTTTGGCGGAATCAATGGCGGCGTCCTCTCCGCGATATCGGTCTACGTCGCGCGTCAGAAAGCCGGTCGCCGCGCATCGAGTATCGATTCCCGATATCTCCGCGGCTTCCGACCGGGCGCGGCTCGCGTCGAAACGAATATTCTGAACGCTGGACGCACCCTCACCGTCATCGGGGTCGACATCTTCGATTCCGAAGACCGCCTGTGTACTCATTCGACCATTACGATGGTCGAGCAGAGCGCGCTGGCCGAGGAACTTCAACAGCCGAACCATGCCGGGCCATCCCAAGACCTCCGGGCCTGGGAAGACGGGAAGCGCTGGCGGCAGCCGGACGGGCACGACATCCCGCTGATCGAAACCTTCGAACCGCGCGCGCTCGGCGGTCGAGATCAGGAGACGACAACAGCAACGAAGGTCCTGTGGCGCGAAGCGGGCACCGCCGCCGAAGCCGCCTGCATCGCAGCGGACATTTCGGTGGGTCCGCCCGTTGCGCGTGCAGTGAGGGGAAGGGCATCGACTCCCAACCCCGACTTGTCGCTGCGTTTTTGCGGATCGAGCGATCCGGGCACACACCTCATTGCGTCCTGCGAACTGCAGGCGATTGCAAGCGGGCTGGCATCCACGCGCATCTCGGTCTGGAACGGAAGTGAGCTTCTGGCCATAGGCGTTTCGACGACGACCTGCCTCAGGCTCAAGGGCGTGCAAACCAGCGGATGAAGCTGCGGATCCTGGCGCGGTGGGACTTCGAGATCTCGGTGAAGTGAAGTCCGAAGTGGCGCCCTTCTTTTCCGCTGTCGGTCTGGTGTTTGATGATGCCGTGGGCGAGAAACGAGCGCTCTCCGGGAAGTGAGATCACCAACTCGATCTCGGCGGCGAGATCGCAGCCGTCGAAGCCGTGGGAAACGTAGACGCCAATTCCGGTCTCGCTCACGTTGCGCGCATTCAGCACGTCCAGATGACCTTGTCCCATGACCCCTGGATCGCAACGACTCTGATCCGACTTGAATCGGTCGGGGCCCATCGGGTAGAGGCGGCTCTTGTCCCGACAGGGGAGAATCCCTCCGAAGGGATCCCTCGCCGGGAGTCGCGCGACCCGGTAGCGTAGATCTTCGGGAAGGTTCTTCGCCTTCCTGGGTGCGCCAAAGAACCGAATCGATCAAGGAGACCCGCCGTGGCCAACGACTGCCCCGTCGCATTCGTCACCGGCGCCAGCCGCGGAATCGGCAAGGCGGGCGCGCTCGCGCTCGCCGACGCGGGCTATGACGTCGTCGTGACCGCGCGAACCCTGCGACGCGGCGAGTCGTATGACTACGCGGCCACGGTCGCCGATTCAGGCGATCCTGTCGCCCTGCCCGGTAGCGTCGAAGAGACTGCGATCGAAGTCGAAAAACGTGGACAGCGCGCCTTGCCACTGCGCCTCGACCTTCTCGATCGCGCAAGCCTCGACGAAGCCCTCGATCGGACGCTGGCGGAGTGGGGTCGCATCGATGTTCTCTACAACAACGGGATCTACCAGGGCGCGGGCGTAATGGACTCGCTGATGGATCTGCCTGAAGAAAAGCTCGCCCTGGTCTTCGAAGGAAACGTCTTCGCCCAATTCCATCTCACACGCCGAGTCCTCGATTCAATGCTGCGGCGCGGCGAGGGCACGATCGTCAACATGACTTCGAACGCGGGCCAATTCGATCCGCCGCACAAGCCGGGCGAAGGGGCTGGGGATTCGCATACGGCGCGTCCAAGGGTGCGTTTCATCGAATGGCGGGCTCGATTCACGTCGAACTCAACGAGCGCGGAATCAGCGCATACAATATCGACCCCGGTTATGTCCCGACCGAAGCGCAAAGGGCAATCATGGGCGAGGACAGCGCCATCTATAAGCGGTACAGCCAGCAGGGCGCGCCGCCCGAAGTGCCGGCTGCGATGTTGGTCTGGATTCTCACCACCGCGGAAGGTCGCAGCCGAAGCGGCGAGACGTTTCACGCGCCGACCTTCGTGAAGGAACACGGTCTCGTTTCCGGCTGGCCGCCGGCAAGAAAACAATGATGGGCAGTCTCGAGGACAAGGTCGGACTCGTCACCGGCGCGGGCAGCGGGATCGGCCGATCGACGGCGCTGGTTTTCGCTCGCGAAGGCGCGCGCGTCGTGGTCGCTGATCAGAACGTCGAGGGCGCGCTGGAAACCGTCGAGCAAATCGAGCGGGAAGGCTTTGAAGCGATCGCCGTCGAAGCCGACGTTTCCGACGAAGAGAGCGTCGCAGCGATGGTCACGAAGACGATCGAGCGCTTCGGGCGCCTCGACTGTGCGTCGAACAACGCCGCATTCGGCGCGGGCTTTCACGCGCTGATCGAACTCGACCGTGAGCGCTGGGATCGGTGTCTCAGCGTTTCGCTGACGGGCGTATGGCTCTGCATGAAATATGAAATTCCGGAGATGCTCGAGACAGGAGGCGGCTCGATCGTCAACATCTCTTCGCTTTCGGGCGTGAACGGCCAGGCGCGACAAGCGGCTTATGCCGCGAGCAAGGGGGGTGTCATCGCGCTCACGAAGACGGCGGCCGCCTAAAATGCCACGCAGGGGATCCGAGAGAACTCGGTCGCGGCCGGTGGAATCGAAACACCCTCGATGGTCGGCTACTTCCCTTCTGCGCCCCAGGTCCACGACGCTCCCGTCGCGCAGCATGCCCGGCGAAGACCAGGTCGACCCGCTGGGAGGCCCGCCCCCCAGATTCAACGCT
>JACKQG010007916.1_pt1 | contig 10515 bp, 4 predicted proteins | sample 8237621 | NCBI WGS metagenome assembly JACKQG01 (sample SAMN15677084, study PRJNA649215) | marine metagenome | biome: marine; feature: Black Sea; material: saline water; isolation source: suspended particulate matter (SPM) from the Black Sea western gyre | collected 2013-06-09/2013-06-10 | depth...
GTCTCCAGGTGGAAAACAGGCTTTTGTCATCGACGAACATATCTGTTGGAGGAATCCGAAGCTGCAGCAGGTTCACATCGATCACCACATCAGACATGATAAGGTGATTGGACGTATGCGTTTCGTATCCATTTTGTGTAACCGTCAGCAAATAATTCCCCAGATAAACGTTATCGAACGTTGCGGTTCCGGAAGCCGGAAGAGTAGCAGAATAGGTTGAGTCGTAATCGAGATTAAGCAAATCGACCACGGTTCCTTCAACCTGACTGGAATCGCATGAGAGATGTACATTTACTGTAACCTCAGCTGTCCAGCACTTGCCTAAACCGTTTGAGAAGGCTGCAGTACTAACACGGTTACCCGGATAGATCGCTTTCACTGCCCAGCGGTAAGGATTACATGGGAGCGACGGCCAGCTGTTATCGGTAATGTATGTATTAGCGGTTGTGCCAATCGACGTCCATGTTCCCGGATTGCCTTCGTCACCTTGCAGCAGGCGCCATACCTGGTAATCAATATCACCTGGAGGGCTCATCTGAATACCGTTCACAATGAAAGGCATTCCCTGAGCATAAGTCGTTCCACTCATAAGCGGGTTCCAGGCGCCCAGATATAACTGTATAGCATTCCCTGTCGTTGGCTGGCCGCTTATGGTAATCGGCGGAGCCCAGGGGCCTGAACCCAGCGTGCCGGTGGCTGACCACTCTACCCAATAAGAACCAGGGGTAAGTGACAGTCCTGGTGTCGAAGCAACAATCTGCATGATCGGACGGTTTGTGCTTCCGCCAGGACCGTTGTTGTTGCGATAAATGTTCGACCAGGTAGTAGTGGCAAGCAGGTTCGTAGTCTGGTCTCCCCAGATCACGCTTGAACCGGCAAGGCCAGGCTCACCGTCCCATATCGCGACAAAGATCCCGTCAAAGGAAGAGGTTGTCGGAGAACCTGTCTGATATCCGAAGAACTCCATTGAGGTTATATTCCAACCGGCGCCTGTAACGGTAAAGTCATCGGCAACGTGTATATCGGATGCATTCTGGAAACCAAAGCCATAAGTGGTCAATGGCGACTCCAGGATACTTTCATCAGCGCCGCCTGAACCTGTACCCGGGCTGTTTACCAGCGGGCCGTTGTCATACAATACAGCATCTGATGTGCTCAACGGAATCGATGAACCGGCAAAGTCGACATTAGTACCTCCATCAGCTACATCAACGGGTTCCTGATTAGGATCGCCGCCAGTAGAATAAGGCAATGGAGTATTGCTCGGATTGAATGTAGACCACTCAAAGTTCGCAAACCATCCCCGGCCTTCAACACCTGTTACCGTCTCCGGTTGGTGGCTGTAAATAGCGCCATCAATTTCTGAAGCCGTGATAGGTGTGTTATCGCCAAGAGCATCCAGCATCAGCGGTCCGCCCTGGCCCCATACGATTGCACGTAACATGAAATTGCCCGAAGCCGGGAGCCATGGTCCGCCCTGGTATTGGGAGTAACTACGAAGCTGCGGATCGTCCTCATCGATACAGATACCCGCTGCATCAGGAGCGTTGCCACCCTGGATCATCACCAAGTAGAAGTTACCGCTTGTAATATTGGCCCCAAATAATGCAAATTCAACCCAGCCAAAATCAGTTGGGGTAATTTCGAATGTATCACTAATCGCTTGTCCGGGAGTTCCGCCAGGACCACTATCGTCATAAATTACGATCCCGAAAGGTTGTAGTGGGTCGGAGCCCGGTGGATATTCAGCTTCGGTTCCAATATGAACGCTACCTCCATAAACTTCAGCAGGGTATCCAACCGGTGTGAATTTCACTGCATTCCCGTTACCACCTGCTGCCCATACCGTGAAATTATCACAAATACCATCATCATAGCGAATCTCCATCCAACCTCTTGGAGTCAACCAGCTGATATCCACGGCTGTTTCAGGTGCATTCAGAGCAGCAACAACACCCCATGGAGGTCGTACATCGCGTAACAAGCCAACATCCAAAAATGTGGTCTCGAACAGAACAAATACAAATGGCCCAAGTGTCTGAGTTTCAAAACCGGCTTTCGATACCACAACATCATGTGTACCGGGTGGCAGTTCTAAGAAGTAGATGCCGCCGGCAACAGAGTAACCGATAGCTCCGCCTGCTTCAATTTTGGCGCCAACAATCGGTTCGCCTGTGTCTTGGTTATACACAAGTCCTTCCAGAAATGCCACCGGATCTATCGGTGTAAAGGTAAGCTGCACGTTGGGAAGGTAATAGTAATTCAAACCAGAAGTAATTGAACAACCAGTGCTATAGTCGTAGTGACGGTGGTAAACCTGCCTCGGGTTGGTAAATGTATAGCGCACATAAGAGCTACTCGTATAGGATGTATTGTCGAAACAGATCTCTACAGCCAGATTACTGACTCCATCCCATAAAAATGGAGTCTGGAGGGTAATCGTTTGCCAGCCTGTTCCGGTAACAGCATAAGTGCCACTATAGACTGTGGTCATCCCGGATTCGAATGCTGTCGGCAGAAGAGTACTCGTGTTCTTCATTAAGATGTTAAAGCCGTTCATTGTTTGAGTATTATAGGACGACACATCGAATGCAATCGTGCTGAACTCACCATATGAACCACCTGCTGCAATAATATCAGCAGCATCCCAGATCATCAGAGACCTGGCGTCATGATAGAAGGTATAATACGGAATGCCATAGCTGCCGGTACCTGTACCGATCGTAATGACTGTAGCACCTCCGCCACCGCCGAGTTCCTTATCCCATGAATCTGCTATCTCAGCATCATCCAGGGGCCGGTTGTAAAGCCGGAACTCATCTATCAATGAACCGGCAGGCATACAGCTACTGCCTGAGTACCCACCTACCTTGAACGGACCGGATCCGTTGATGTTGATGGCGGGGTCAGCAACAGATGTTGTCAACACACCGTCTCTATAACCCCTAATCATGGCTCCGTCGTAGGTCCAGTGAACCACAGATGGTCCGGGGCCCACGCCTGTTACAGTACAGTCGGTCAGACCACCTCCACGCATGATGATATTCCCGGCACCGGCGACACCGCCGATAAAGCTCCGCCAGGAGCCTGCCGTGTTATCACCCCACATGTAATAGAGACTCGTGTTGACCGGGATGTTGTTCAGCCACAACGAAACGGTGAAACCCGGGGTTCCGGGCAGGTTTGCTGCCCAACCCGTGTTCACGTAGTTCGTTGAAGAAGATCCTCCAACTCCAATCAGAGCCCCGCCAAATTCGCCGGTACCCCCCTGGGTAAGTCCTCCCATAAGTGGAGCAGGATTTGTTCCTACAGGAGCTGATGCATCATTGGTCACAGTACTACCCGTTTCGTCGAATTTGTAGTACATGTACTCAGGTACGTCCTGCGCAATGGTCACCATCCCTGCAAGCATGAAAATAGCTACGAGTAGCCATCCCATGCGTAATTTTCCTGTAAGCATTTGTTTCATAATGATTTATTTGGTTAAAATTAGATGAATTGCTTAAGACATATTAATTATGTCCTGCTACAAAAATAGATAAGAATTCCAAATATCCAAAGAAATTTAGATAAAAAACACACTAATTAAATAAAAGGATTTCTATTTAGTTGAATATAAGAACTTTAAAGTACGATACCTGACTGTTTGTGCGAACAACCATCAAATACAACCCCGGGACCACCTGATCGGTCACAATTTGAATTCGATTTTGGGATTGGATTTCGTTGGAGAGAACAATCTCTCCTTGCTGGTTAATCAGCTCAATGTTCAGGATAGGTGTCAGGGATTCAACATGAAAAAGATTGTAGGCAGGGATCGGAAAAACCCGGATTTCCTCTTCTTCAAATGTCTGTTTGCGGGATGTTATCAGGTCCACTGTAATGGTGTCTGAGGATTCTGGTTGGATGCATCCGGACCACAGTGCCATCACATAGTACTGATACTCCTGAGGGGGGAGATTCTCATCCAGGAATATTGTATCCGTTACCGGAACCGTGCTGATCAGGTTAAAACCGCCGCTTCCTCCGGTTCTCCTGTATATGTCGTATGTTATGGGGCTAAATCCATCTGTCCCGATGGAACAGTCGTCGATCGCCCATGAGTACCATAATCCCTGGCCATTATTGTCGACTCCCTGCCAGGCGATATCTACTGTTTGCCCGATGTAGGAAGACATATCAATTTCATAAGGTGTTTCCCATTGATTGTACCCGGTTACGCTTGGATAAACAGGCAGTGAACTCAAATCAAAAAGGATATCCCATGTTGAGCCTCCGTCGGGCGAAATCTTCACATAATAATGGTCGTCATATGTAGAGCCCTGATATGCATAACTCCAGAACGTCAGATTCCCAGTCACATTTATATTCCGTGCGATCAACCACTCATCCTGATGGTTATAATCCCAGAGCAATCCGGCCGAAAAGTTTCCGGAATGAACTCCAAGGGAAGAGGATGCTGAGGTATGACTCCAGGTGGCTACGCTATTGGTAATGATCTGATCCCACCACTCCGGCGGGAACACGGCGCCTTCAAATCCTTCGTTCAGTTGCCTGCCGGTTCCTCCACATTGAGGCGGGCTCCATGTGAGATAAATATCCGTTCCCACGGCTTCGCCCTGAAGGTTATGAGCCGGATAACAAACAGGATAAACGGAGATATTGTCTACAGACCAGGCGATGATATCTTCCGAGTACAATCCCTCAGCACGAAAACGAATGCGGAAAGCTTTCTCTCCAACCGGGGAGATATCTATATGCCGGAGCTCCCAATCAAACGAACCTGTATTCAAATACCCGGTCATTCTGTGCCAACTGTTATTGTAATAGATCTCAATGCAGACCTTCTCTGATCCTGTTGCGTTTCTATCTTCCAACTTCAGATCAAAATCGAGCCAGATCTGTGAACACTCATAGGGTGTGGCATCAAGTACAGGACTCTCCAGACTATATGAATAATTGGATTGAACCGGTGACCAGGAGAATCTAGCGGAGGGAGGAGGAAGACCTGTATTGACATCAATCATCCAGTTTCCCTGAGCCGGATCAAACCGCCAGTCGTTAAACTGGAAGGAAGCCTGGTCCCAGGATTCGAAAAAGGGTAATGGCCGTCCATAGTTGACCAGAACTGTTATCGGACCCGCTTTCATCGATTCATCATATTGATCCGGGAAACCATAAGCTGTCAGATCATACCAGGCAGATATTTCATAATCGTAGATACCCGGTTCAAGTTCAAAATCATAATAATTGAGTGTGTCGGGATCATCGATACTAGTCACCAGAAGATCATTGCGATATATCCTGTATCCTTCTATCCCTGGTGGAGTGATAGAATCCGGGGTTTGCGGTTTCAGCCACTCCAGGTAAACAGCGTTTTCAATCGGGGTAGCATTAAATCCTCTGGGTGGATAAAGAAACTCACTTGTAAATGGGACACAACTCTTGGTGGAGTATCCGCTGCCGTATGATGCAAGCACACAAGCAGTATAACTTTGTCCATACTGAACCTGCGAACCGGGAATGAGGAAATTGGTATCTGTTGTAAAGCCGGCAAGCACATTTTCCAGGTAAAAATTATAGCCCAGGATGCAACTGGCTAATCCCGTATTTGTCTCGGAGGAGATGATCTCTATATTGTCAATATTCCAATTGTTCACGTAGTAAGAATCTTCTCCGTGAGCCCGGAACCTGATCCGGAACTCGATATCGGTATATGCTGTTAAATCGATCTGTTCGGTAGTCCATGGGATATTCCCATAAGCGCTGGTGTATTCATGAAGTAAATTCCAGGCTGATCCATCCCATACTTCCACCGCCATCTGATTTACCGAGGTCGTCCCGAAATTATCAAGAAAGATATCATAATTGCAGGCTAGTAACGGTGAGCGCTCCCCTTGAATCGGTTTGCTTGTCAGGGTTTGCTCATAAATAAGCACCTGCGGCAACCAGAAAAACATCGCGGATGGAGCAGGATTTCCCATCACCTGAGAGATGATCCAGTTATTTCCTCCTTCGATGGACCAATCCTGGGTTTGAAATGAACCACTCGACCAATCCTCCAAAAATAGCGTTTGCATATAGGTCGGCACCTCCCATCGAGCCTCCAGAGTTTTATCATCTACCTGCAGGTTGGTTGGCGGGGACTTCTCCTGCAAAAGATAAATATTGACTGTTGTATCCTGTGATAACGACAACGTGCCTGTATAATTCTGGTATCCAAATTTAGTTACCGTAAGTTCATAGGAACCTTTCCATACGGGAGAAAATGTATGGACTCCACTGGTGTCAACAGTACAGGTATAGATAGTGTCAGGATAGACCAGGTTTTTCAGGTAGATATCAGTGCCTGCTTTACTGGCCTCTTCGCAACTCAGATCAACATCCACTGTCAGGTCCACCGTCCAGCACTTCCCAAGGATATTGGAAAATCCGGCTGGTGACCAGCGGTTTGCGGAGTACTCTGCTTTAATGCCCCAAAGATATGGGCTGCATGGGAGGTTGAACCAATCCTGGTCTGAAGCAAAAAGGTCTGGCGTCGTTCCCAAATCGACCCAAACGGAAGGATTCTGCTCTTCTCCCTGTCGTAATCTCAAGACCTTGTACCGGATCAAACTTTCCGATAAATTGTCTGCATCCACCGGCCCACCCGGACCATGACAGAGAGCCCTTATTAAAAAGTTACCATTGGCCGGCATCCAGGGAAGCGCTCCCGTCACAAAACGTGATGCACTCCGAGCCTGGCTGGATGTAATGTCAATAGCCAGGCCTGCAGCATTCGGGGGATTCCCTCCCTGCACCATGGCCAGATAAAAATCACCACCGGAAAGGAATACGGAAGAAGGGAACGAAAACTCATTCCATCCATAATCTGTTGGGGTGACCTCAAAAGGACCGGCAATCTGGTTGCCCGGCATCCCCTCTGAACCCGTTGCATCGTAAACGATCACCTGAAACGGAACCAGGGGATTGCTTCCGGCCGGATAATTCGCCGGTGTCCCAATATGAATCGATCCGCCCACAATCGTTACAGGAAAATCGACAGGAGTAAATCGAACTGCATTCATATTTCCCTCTACCGCCCAAATTGTGAAATCGTCCTGGCCACCGTTATCATATAATAGTTCATAGTCTCCGTTCGGCAGTTCCCAGTTCAAATAGACAATTTGAAATGTCGTGTCAAGGAAGGCTGATACAAATCCCGGAGGATTCGGAGTTTCCCACAATGATTGATTTATCGTCACATGCTCCCCCTCCATAAAGACAACCGGAGAGGTGGTATAGGTGTCAAAGCCTGCTTTCAGGAATGTTACCGGGAAACTTCCGACAGGGTCTATATTCATAAAATAAACTCCACCGGCGAGAGACCAGGTTGATTGATCATTGACTGTAATTTTTGCCCCGATAATAGGATTCCCGGAAACGGCATTTGTGATCGTACCTGATAACGTTGCCGCCAAAAGGCTTGATGGGAAATCTTGCGAATATAGTGTAGCCGGCTTCCATAGAGAAAGCATCAGTATGAGAAACGACCAGCCGATCGCAAAGGATTTCATCCGGTAAAAATTATCCGTGACGAGTTTGTCATCGTATTCTCACTGATAACGGAGAACTCACCTACTTTCTTACAAAATTACTAAAATATCTCTTTTTTTGGACGTTTCATTTGCCTGAGTGAAAAAATTCATATCTTTGCACTCCCAAAATTGAATCTCAATTTGACAAATAATGTATGCAATTATTGAAATAGCCGGGCAGCAGTTTAAGGTGCGGAAGGATGACGAAATTTTTGTTCACAGACTGGATGGAGAGCCTGGTAAGAAGGTGGAATTTCAGGAAGTATTATTGATTGATGACAACGGCAAGATACGTATTGGGAAACCATTTGTCGAAGACTCAAAGATAACGGCTAAGATCCTGGAACATGCCAGAGGCGATAAGGTAATTGTATTTCATAAGAAGAGAAGAAAAGGGTACCAGAAAGCTGTCGGGCATCGTCAGGATTTTACGAAGATCCGGATTGACAGCATTGCAACTACCGCTGCCCCGAAAACTGCAAAAGTCAAGAAAGAGGCGGAGATAAAGAAAGCTGCTCCGAAGAAAGTCGCTCCAAAGAAAGCTGTTCCAAAGAAAGCTGCTCCGAAGAAAGCCGCTCCGAAGACACCTGCTCCGAAGAAAGTCGCTCCAAAGAAAGCAGCACCAAAGAAATCTTTAGTGAAGAAAACAACATCGAAAAAAGCAACACTCAAGAAAGCAGTACCAAAGAAATCAGCACCCAAGAAAGAGAGTGCTGAAAAGAGATAAAACGTTGAGTTATGGCACACAAAAAAGGAGCGGGAAGCTCAAATAACGGACGCGAATCACACAGCAAACGGTTGGGTGTAAAGATCTACGGTGGTCAGTTTGCCAAAGCCGGTAACATCATTGTACGTCAACGCGGCACGGTTCACAATCCGGGATTGAATGTCGGTATTGGGAAAGATCATACGTTGTTTGCACTTGTCGACGGTGTGGTAGAATTCAAAAAGCGGTTGAAAGATCGCTCCTGGGTATCGGTTATCCCCTCAGAAAACTCCGCAAACTAAGAAAGAATCAATCCATATAATTCATCCCGGGCAGAATCTGTCCGGGATTTTTTTATCCTTATCGTCCATTATTCACTACTTTTGTCAAGCAAAAATCACGTTATGTTATCCATTCAGGTTATCCGGGAAAACCAGCTAGAGGTCATCAGGCGATTGAGTATGAAGAATTTTGATGCTGCTGAACTTATCGCCAGCGTACTTGAACTCGACGAAAAACGAAGAGAATTCCAGAAGCAGCTCGATGAACTCAATAGCCAAAGCAACCAACTCGCCAGGGAGATAGGGATTCTGTTCAAGTCAGGCAAAACCGATGAAGGCAACCGACTTAAAGAGCAGACCGGTCCGTTGAAAACCCGGTCCAAAGAAGCTGAAGCAAGCCTGGATGCTGCGAAGAGAGAACTGGATGAACGGATGGTATTACTTCCCAATATTCCTCATTCATCTGTTCCAAAAGGAAGCAGTGCAGAAAACAATGAAACCGTTTATGAAGAGGGAACAATTCCTGAATTGCCTGATGCGGCGATTCCACACTGGGAGTTGGGACCACGCTTCGGCATCATCGACTTTGCTCTTGGGACGAAGATCACAGGAGCCGGATTCCCGGTATACCTGAATCTGGGCGCCGGATTACAGCGGGCACTCATCAACTTTTTTCTTGACCAGGCCCTCAAATCAGGATACACAGAGATCCAGCCTCCCTATCTGATCAATTCAGCTTCAGGATTTGGCACCGGTCAGCTGCCTGATAAAGACGGACAGATGTATTCTATCCCGGAGGATGACCTTTACCTGATCCCTACTTCTGAGGTGCCTGTAACGAATATCTACCGGGATGTGATCTTCAAACCGTCGGATCTGCCTGTGAAACATGTCGCTTATTCCGCATGCTTCCGGAGAGAAGCCGGCTCCTACGGCAAAGATGTGCGGGGACTGAACCGTTTGCATCAGTTTGATAAAGTGGAGATCGTACAGATAACGGAACCCGATCTCTCATACGATGCGCTGGAAGAGATGCGTGAATATGTGACCGGTTTAATACGCATGCTGGAACTTCCTTTGCGGGTCCTTAACCTCTGCGGAGGGGATATCAGTTTTGCTTCAGCAAAAACATACGATATGGAGGTCTACTCGGCGGCTCAAAAGCGATGGCTGGAAGTCAGTTCCGTCTCCAACTTTGAGTCGTTTCAGTCACAACGAATGAAACTCCGGATCAAGGATGACTCCGGAAAAACCAGACCGGCTCATACGCTGAATGGAAGCGCTTTGGCCCTCCCACGGATTGTCGCCGCGATCCTGGAAAACAACCAAACGGACAAAGGGATCCGGATCCCTGAGGTACTGGTGCCCTATACAGGATTTTCAATTATATCATGAATTAGATTGTTTTTATGTAAGTTTGTTCTAAACAAAATCTCCTTGCTATGAAGAAATATCTCATTATCCTCGCGATGGTTCTATTTTCTGTCTCCGTTTTTGGCCAGTTTACCATTGGTCCGAAAGTGGGTTATAATGCATCCAAACTATCCACAAATCTGGATACCATCACCTCCAACTTCAAATCCGGTTTTTCGATCGGAGTTTTCGTCAGAATCGGAAAACGATTCTATTTCCAACCCGAAGTTTACTATACTACCCAGGGAGGTGTATTTGAAAGCAATCCTAACGACTGGAAACAGAAGGTGAATATCGGCTCACTGGATATTCCGGCACTTGTTGGATTCAAGCTGATCAAATCCAAGGTTGTCAATCTACGAATCCTGGCCGGGCCGCTTGCATCATTTGTTGTCAATAAATCAGTGAAAGATGCCGGAGGTGCCTTAGGCCCCATAGAAAATGCGGACATCAATAGTGTGAACTGGGCCATCCAGGCGGGAGCAGGATTGGATGTGTTGTTTTTTACCCTGGATGTCAGGTATCAGATCGGCCTGAA
>JACKQG010007917.1_pt1 | contig 10515 bp, 9 predicted proteins | sample 8237621 | NCBI WGS metagenome assembly JACKQG01 (sample SAMN15677084, study PRJNA649215) | marine metagenome | biome: marine; feature: Black Sea; material: saline water; isolation source: suspended particulate matter (SPM) from the Black Sea western gyre | collected 2013-06-09/2013-06-10 | depth...
CCAACGATCACGCGGTGCGGGCCAAGGCCCTGGAGAACCGGGTGGAGACCGTTTACAGAGAGGCATTGGCCGAGCTATTCCACGGGCCTACAGACATAGATCACGTAATGGAAATGCTCAAGCTCAGGGAGATATATCGCCACCTGAGTAACGCAGCCGATCGGGGCGACGAAGCGGCCAATGTGATTGGGGACATCGTGGTGAAGATGACGTGAGGGGACGGTAAACTTGCCTGGGTGCTAGCACTACAACGAGGCTTTGTCATTCTGAGGAGCGAAGCGACGAAGAATCTCGTTTTGCGGTGAAGAATTGCCAGCCAGAAACGAGATTCTTCACTCCCTGCGGTCGTTCAGAATGACAGGTGACCGTGAAATCTCGTTGTAGTACTAGTTGGCCGTTCTTTCGTTTAGAGGGGTGGCGAAGCCAGTTTCTTCAGCTTTTCCAATGCCTCTTCTTGCCAGGTGATCCTGGACAGCCCTAGCTTCTGGCGCAGTTTGTCAGATGGCATCTTGGCCTTGTAGTCGCGCACGGCGCAGGTCCAGCGCAGGATCTCAAAGGAGATGGTCTCCAGGCCGGCCAGACGAGCCGCGTTATCCAGGACGTACTCTAGATTGCGGGCAGTGCACTCGAAGAGCCGCTCCTTGGGCTGGTACTCAGCCAGGTACTGCTGCAGGATGGGCACGAAATCGGCCGAAAGCCCTAGCTTGCGTTCCTTGTGTTTCATCTTGGGGTTGCTGTAGCGGATGTAGAGGACGGGCGCTTTCGGCTCTGAGGTATCAATGTCGTTGAGCTGGATGGCCATGCACTCGCCCTTTTTGATGCCCGTCTGCAGGAGGAAAGTGACCAGCAGGTGGGGGCGGGCATCGGGTTTATCAGCGTGCATGAGGCCCTCGGTAGCCTGCAGGAGCTTCTCCACCTGGCCCTGGTAGAGGATTTGGGGCAGGGGGGTGCTGGCCCGTTGGTGGATCAGCGGCGCGGCGGGGTCGCTGGGTATGATCCCCTCTTCAGCCAGCCAGCCGAAGAACACCTTCAGAGTGGTCATTCGACGGGCATAGGATTTGGGGTTGCAGGGCACGCCTCGGTAGTGGCGCAAATAGGTCATGAAATCGTTGAGCTCGCTGGTGCCGATTTGGCTCAGGGGGTGATCATCACCCAGGTATCTGGTGAGGATGCGCAGGTCGTTGAGGAAGGCTTTGATGGTGTTCTCCGTGAAGCCTTTGCGGATCATGTGCTCGTGAAAGCCGTTGATGGCAGCACTGAGGGGCGACTCCCTGGTCAAGCTAAAGAGCGGCAATTGTTCGACCGACATTGACAACCTCCTGGCGATACCTTTTCGCGTAGCCCTTGCTTTGACATAATTTTACCGCAAACCGGGTTGGATGTCAAATCATTGCTTCCCACACTGCCGCCCTGTTGGGCAGGACTGGGCATTGTGATTTGACCTTTTGGGTGGAAGTCGGTATAATATCAATCGTGTTCTCACTTGGGCCGCTAGCTCAACTGGCAGAGCAACTGACTCTTAATCAGTAGGTTGCAGGTTCGAGTCCTGCGCGGCTCACCAAATCAGCATATTCTCTGCTGGGTCGAGAAATCCGTCCACTGGGGGCGGATTTCTCCATAATAATCTTCTAGGAGGCGCTTCGATGCCATACGCACACGCTGGTAAGCTTCTTTGGGTTGATCTCGATTCGGGACAGTGGCAGGTGAAAGAGGTTGCTCCCGATCAGGTTCGCCATTATCTGCTCGGCAGCGGCTTGGCGGCCAGGATTCTTCTCGACGGGTTGCAGCCCCAGTTGGATCCCCTCGATCCCGCCAACCCACTCTTAATCGTGAACGGGCTACTGACTGGCACCTTCGTCCCCACCGCTTCTCGTGTGTCCGTCTGCGGGCGCTCACCGCTGACCGGCATCTGGTGCGAGTCGGTGGCCGGAGGCTACTGGGGGCCGGAGCTGCGCTTTGCCGGCTACGATGGCGTGGTGATCACTGGCCGGGCTGAAAAGCCCGTGTATCTGTGGATCAATGATGGCGACATCGAGCTCCGGCCGGCGGCCTCCCTCTGGGGCCTGGATTCCAACGAGACAGCCCAGCGCATTCTTGATGAAACCGACCCCAAAGCGTTGGTGGCCTGTGTAGGCCCAGCCGGTGAGAACGGGGTGCGCATCGCTGGCGTGATGTTCCTCGGCAACGGCGAGCGGACGGCGGGCCGAGGGGGGATGGGGGCGCTGATGGCCTCCAAGAATCTCAAGGCGGTGGCTGTCAGGGGGAGCCAGCGGCCAGAGTACCACGACCGGGAGGGGTTGCGTCGCCGCGTGCGGGAGGACACGGCCTGGATCAAGGAGCACTCCCTGGCCATGTCCGAGTTCGGCACGGCGGGTGGGGTACCAGCGACCGAGGTTTACGGAGATCTGCCCATCAAGAATTGGCTATTGGGTAGTTGGAAAGAGGGAGCCGAGAAGACCTCTGGCCAGACCATCGTGGCTACCATGCTCGACCAGCACTATCGCTGCTTTGCCTGCCCCATCGCCTGCGGCAAGGAGATCAAGATCACAGAAGGCCCCTATGCTGGGCTAGAGGGCCACAGCCCAGAGTATGAGACCCTGGCAGCCTTTGGAGCCCTGCTCTTGAACGACAACCTTGAGGCCATCATCAAGGCCGATCACCTGTGCAACCGCTACGGCCTGGACACCATCTCCACCGGGGCGGCCATTGCCCTGGCAATGGAGGCTTACGAGAAGGGGTTGCTAAGTGCCGAAGACACCGGTGGTTTGGAGCTCGAATGGGGCAACGCCGAGGTCATCTTGCAGTTGGTGGAGCAGATTGCGCGGCGTCAGGGGCTTGGCGATGTGCTGGCTGACGGGGTTAAAGCGGCCGCCGAGAAGCTGGGGGCCGAGGAGATGGCCATTCACGTCAAGGGGCTGGCTATAGCCATGCACGACCCGCGGGCTTTTGTAGACATGGCTGTCAACTATTCTACCGCCAACCGGGGAGGATGTCACCTCGAAGGGCTGTCCTATTGGCGGGGCTATGGCCTGGAATGGGAGGAGTGGGGCCAGGCAGGGGAGCACGACCGTCTGGACGGCGCTGGTAAGGCGCAGGTGGTCTACGACTTCCAGAATTATCTGAGCGTCTACAATGCCCTGGGTTTGTGCAAGTTCATCATCAAGGGTATGGTGGGGCCGGAGACAGTGGTGGAGTGGCTGAACCTGGCCCTGGGCTGGGATTGGGACACCGACGATCTCATCCGCGCCGGGGAGAGGCTGTTCAACCTCAAGCGCATGATCAACCTCCGATTGGGCGTCACCAGGGCGGACGACACCCTCCCACGGCGGCTTCTGACCCACCCGCGACCCACCGGCAGCGCGGCTGGCGTGCTGCCCGATCTGGAGCCAATGCTGGAAGAGTATTACCAACTGCGGGGCTGGACAGCGGAAGGCATTCCTACGGATGAGAAGCTGCGGGAGCTGGGTCTGGTCGTGAGACGTGGAGATGAAACGTGAATGAAGTCAGATTCTGGCCTGATAGACTTGTTTTCTCACCGGGCTCTCTTGCTCCGCTCTCTGTAGCCCTTAATGTACCGCATAGAGTACTCGTCGCGCCCCAGAATGAGGTCGGCTGCCAGGATAGTTGGGCGCACCTTGGCCGGGTCCACGATGGGACAGTTCACGCCGCTCTGGATGGCCACGGCCAGGAAAGCTCGGTTGATCACTCCCCGCTCCGGCAGGCCAAAGGAGACGTTGCTGGCTCCCAGCGTCATGTTGACCCCCAGTTCCTCGCGCACCATGCGGATGGCCTCCAGAGTGGTCAGGCCGGCTCGCGAATCAGCGCCCACCGTCAGCGCCAGGCAGTCAATGACCACGTCCTCACGCGGGATACCCATCGCCTCTGCCCTCTCGACGATCTTGCGGGCTACCGCCAGTCGCTTCTCCGCCGTGGGTGGGATGCCGTCGTCGTCCATGACCAAACCGATGACGGCTGCCTTGTACTCGGCCACCAGGGGCAGCACTTGCTCCAGGCGAGCCTCCTCGCCGCTGACTGAGTTGATGAGCGGCTTACCCTCCGGTGCCAACTCTTTGTGAACCTCCAGTGCGGCCCGCAGCGCCTCGACGTTGGGGCTATCTATGCACACCGGCACTTCGACCGTTTCCATGACCAGGCGCACGGCTCTGGGCAACAGGGCCACCTCGTCCACCGTGACGACTCCCACGTTGACATCCAGCACGTCGGCGCCAGCCTGCACCTGAGCCTCGGCCTCCAGGCGGACGATCTCCAGGCTGCCCTCTTCGAGAGCCGCAGACAAGCGCTTCCTGCCCGTGGGGTTGATCCGCTCACCGATGAGCACCGTTGGCCTTTCAGGGCTGATGACCACCGTCTTCTGCGCGCTCTTGAGAATTGTTTTCATCGGATTCCTCCTCGATTATGGGTTTAGAGATTATCACATTTTTCCCCTGGTTGTCAAGTTTTTAGCTCGGTACCACCTGGAAATTCAGAAGTTGACACCCGGCGCTCTCTGGTGTACAATCATATACCATTGCGACTTGGAGGCAGATAGCTTGAGTGAATTCAACTACGGCGGACAGGCGGTCATCGAAGGGGTAATGATGCGCGGGGCCAGGCATATGGCCGTAGCCATCCGAAATCCTGCGGGTGAGATCGTCATCCACAGCGAGCCTCTAAATGCTAAGATATACGGCGGGCTGATTAGCAAGCTGCCTTTCCTGCGGGGCATAATCATGCTGTGGGATGCATTGGTCCTGGGCATGCGCGCACTGCTTTTCTCGGCAGATGTGGCCCTGGAAGAGGAAGAAGTCGAATTCAAAGGGCCGATTGCCTGGGGTTCCGTGGCCTTCTCCTTCATAATCGGCATAGGAGTCTTTCTTCTGGGGCCTTTGCTCCTGGTTGGGCTGGTGGATCGCTACATTGCCTCGTCGCTGGTCAGCAATATCCTCGAAGGACTCATTCGCCTTGCTTTTTTCCTGATCTACGTCTACGCCATCGGCTTTATCCCCGACATCCGGCGCGTCTTCGCCTACCATGGAGCGGAGCACGAGACCATCAACGCCTATGAGAGCGGAGCTCCTTTGGAACCGGATGCTATCAAGGCTTACAGCACGGCTCATCCACGCTGCGGCACCGGGTTCCTGTTGATCTTTGCAGTGATCGCTATCCTGGTCTTCTCCCTGTTGGGACGGCCTCCGCTGGTGTTACGCATCCTCTCGCGCCTGGTTCTCATTCCCGTCATCGCTGGCCTGACTTACGAGCTGATCAAGTTCAGCGCTGCCCACCGTGACAACCCTCTGATCAGGGGAGTGATTCTAGCGCCCAGCTTAGCTCTGCAACGGCTGACCACTCGAGAACCTGACGAATCAATGCTGGAGGTAGCGATAGCTGCTTTGCAGCACCTGTTGGATATAGAAGACGAGGGCGTGAAGGGGCCAGCCAGTGGCGTTGCTGGGTGATCTAAGTTAGTTTGCGTTCTTTTCGGCTGCACGATAATGATCTCACCGACGATGGTGGTGATAGCGACTTGGAGGGGAACTCGGTGATAGCCCGCATCGGGGCTGTTTAAGGCTCCCCTTTTGCTCGTATTCACCTCATCGGGGGCTAGAAACCAGGTTTTTGGCTGAAGAATGTGACTCGTTGCGCTGCGGAGCGCCCCAAAATGACAGTTCGTCCATTCAGGTAGGGGAAAAACCTGGTTTCTCCAAAAAGAACAACACATAAAGGAGTGATAACTATGAGCGAAGAAGCAGGTGTTACGGTTTGGGCGGATCCCCTGTGCGATTTCTGCGCCCGGGTCTTCGAAAAGATGGGTGTGCCGGCCCAGGACGCAGTTGTGACCGCTGACGTTCTGGTGGCAGCCAATCTGCGCGGCATTGACTCCCATGGGGTGGCCCGCCTGAAACGGTACGTGGATGGCCTGCGCGACGGGGTGATGTTGGCCCGTCCGAACATCGAGATTGTGCACCAGACCCCCGGCACGGCCCTGATAGACGGCGGGGCCGGGTTGGGACAGCCGGTCGGTGTGCGAGGCATGAAGTTGGCCATCGCAAAAGCCCAGGAGGTGGGCGTCGGCTTCGTGGCGGTGCGCAACTCCAACCACTACGGCATCGCCGCCTACTACGCGCTGATGGCCCTGGAGCAGGAGATGATCGGCATCTCCATGACCAATGCTGCGGTGCTGGTGGTGCCGACCTTCGGCAAGGACGCCATGCTGGGCACCAATCCCATCAGCGTGGCCGCCCCGGCTGGCGAGGAACGTCCCTTCGTGCTGGACATGGCCACCAGCACCGTGCCGCGAGGAAAGCTGGAGGTGTACGACCGGCAGGAGAAGCCGCTGCCATTGGGCTGGGCCACGGACGAGCATGGGGTGGCCACCGCCGACGCCCACCGGGTGCTGGACAATCTGCTGGCCCGCGCTGGTGGTGGCCTGCTGCCGTTGGGTGGGGAGGGCGAGCAGTTTCGAGGTTACAAGGGATATGGCCTGGCGCTGCTGGTGGACATCCTGAGCGGGGTACTGCCAGGGGCCGGCTACGCCAACACCATCTATCCGAAGACGCCAGAGGGAAAGCCGCTGCCCGCCGACGTGGGCCACTTCTTCGGCGCCATCCGGGTTGATGCCTTCCGTCCTCTGGGCGAGTTCAAAGCTACCATGGACGACATAATCCGCCGACTGAAGGGCAGCGCCACGGCGGAGGGAGCGGAGCGGATTTACATCCACGGAGAGAAGGAGGCCGAGGAAGAGGAGCGCCGCCGGCAAGAAGGAATCCCCTTGCATCCCAAGACGGTAGCCACGATGCAGCAGATCGCGGGGGAGTTGGGGGTGGAGTACGATCTTTAGTGGTTTCAGGTTTCAGGTTGCAGGGTTTCAGGTTGGACATTGGCCATTTGTCGAACCTGGGTGAAGCTTGAAGCGTTGAAACATGAGATAGAGGAGGCAGAGGATGCCAACTGTCGAGCGTTTCGAGGATCTGGTCGTTTGGAAAGAGGGGCGGGAGATCGTAAAGGTGGTGTATGGATTGACGAGCAAGTTCCCCCGGAAGGAGCTTTACAGCTTGGCCGACCAGATACAGCGAGCGGCGGTCTCCACGATGTCTAACGTTGCTGAGGGCTTCGAGAGCGGGACGAACAAGCAGTTCATCAACTTCCTATACACTGCCAAAGGCTCCAACGGAGAGGTGCGTTCCCAGGGTTACGTCGCGCTAGATCTGGGTTACACCTCGCAGGTTGAGTGCGACGACCTGGTTAAGCGTTGCGACACACTCTCACGTCGTCTCTACAACTTCATCGAGTATCTGAAGCACACGCCCTTCGAAGGGCCCAAGTTCCGCGAATCCGGCCCTATCTGGTACATCAACGAACCCGAAACCTGAACCCACCTGAAACCTGAAACCCTGAAACCTGAAACCCCGAAAACCAGAGGTGAACACTATGTCTCACATCAAGCTGTTGTACGCACTACTGGCCATCTGGGCCGCGTTGCTGATCCTGGGCTTCGTCTTCGGAAGGCTCGACGAGGAGCGGATCAACCGCATCCCCCGCGTCAACAAGATACTCTCGTCGGCCATCCTGGTGGTGTGCGCGCTGATCTGGTGGCTGGCCGGCGCCTCCAGCACACCGCTGGCCGCTTATGCCGCGCTGCTTTTCTTCGGCATGGCCTTCTCGTTCCTCGGCGACCTCATCATGGCCCAACTCTTGCCCCTGCCACAGCATGTGCTCTTCGGCATGGGGGCTTTCGGCGTGGCCCACGTGCTGTACATCAGCGGCTATCTGCGACTGGGGGACGTGTTGGGGTTGCAGAGCGGCGGAGCGCGGGCCACCGGGCTGGCGACCCTCCTCGTCCTGGCCGTGGTGCTGTGGTGGACGCTGATCCGCTCGCCGCAGACTCCCGCCGTGCTCAACTACGGCTCGCTGGCATACGCGCTGCTGCTGGCGGCCATGGCTGGGCTGGCGGTGAGCCTGGCGTTGCAGGAGCCTCGCTTTGTGCCGCTGGCGCTGGGCGCGGCGCTGTTTCTCATATCCGACGTTTTCTTAGGGCACCGGCTGTTTCAAGGTGGCACCTTTTTGCTGGTGGGCGACCTGGTGTGGATGACCTACATCGTGGGGCAACTGCTCATCGTGTTCTCCACCGCGGCGGGGCTGCTATTGTAAGCAGGGAACCCCAACGCGGTGATAAAGCTTTTTTAAGGAGGATTTCCCAATGGAACCACGAGTCAAAGATTTGATGCGAGAGCTCCTCGAGAGCTACCTGAATTCGGTGGAGGCCATCCTGGACATGGACCTCACACCGGAGGACATGGGCAAGGTCGGCGGGGGATTGCAGCAGTCGGTAAGGCAATACTTTGCCGGATTGCGCTGGCACGACGACAACCACCTGCGTCAGATGCTCCACACCCGCCAGGCCCTGGACCCGCATTGCCTCGATCTGATGGAGGCAGGGCAGGTGAATCATGCCCTGAACCTGTGGAGCGAGGCACGGGGCCGGCTTATCGCCGAGTTGATCGGGGTCACGGCCGGGCAACTGGATGCTCATCCACTGGGCGAGGCAGAGTGGTCCATCGCCGAGATTGCCCGCCACGTGGCTGGGAGCGACGCCTGGTTTGTGGAGAACCTGCGGGCAGCAGCCGGGCGGTAGCGGCCAGAGTCATCAACAAAACAGCAAGGAAGGCCCAGGATGGGCGCAAAGGCACTCTCAGCGCCTCGGGGGCAGCCGCGACAGGAGGCCAGAGTTGCTCTGAAACCATAGGGGGGCGTGCAGGCGCAAGCCTGTTCATGGGGCGGACTCGCGTCCGCACTCCTCTCACCGGCTGTTCCAAGAAGTTGTTATGGGAGAAGGAACTGAGTTCTATGGCTACAAATGCCACCTGCATCAGCTTTAACCGGGGAATACCCTGTGTAGAAGCCTTTCCCACCAGCGAAATCCAGCAGTGTGCGGCGGCTGTCCTGGCCGCCGATGCCGCCACTGTTCTGCAGTACGGCCAATCAACTGGCTACATGCCGCTACGGGAGACCATAGCCAGGTGGTATGGAGCCGGTCCCGACGAGGTTCTGGTCAGCAATGGCTCCCTCCAAATTCAGGAGTTTCTCTCGGCACTCCTGCTGAGCCCAGGCGATACCGTCTTTGTGGAGGAGCCGACCTATGACCGGGCCATCACCATCTTTCGTCGGCACGGGGCCAACGTGGTGGGCATACCTCTGGAGCCCGATGGCCCCGACGTCGAATTTCTGGCCGCCCAGTTGCAGAAGGTGAGACCGAAGTTTCTGTACCTTATCCCCGATTTCCAGAACCCTACCGGAGTGACCACGTCGCTATCCAGGCGGGAGGAGATCGTACATCTGGCGGAGGAGCACGAATTCTGGATCATAGAGGACAGTCCCTATCGGGCGCTGAGATACCAGGGCTCCGACTTGCCGCTTATGAGAACCCTGAATCCCGACCGGGTGCTCCACCTCTCGTCATTCGCCAAAGTTCTGAGCCCAGGGGTGCGGATAGGGTACCTCGTCGCTCCTGAGCGCATCGTCGAGGCCGTAGCTGAGATTGCCACGGACACCTACGTCACCCCCGGTCTCCTCGCCCAGGGCATCGCCTACGAGTTCTGCCGTCGAGGATGGCTGGAACCCAACGTGGAGAGGCTGAAGGGGATCTACCGCCCCAAGCTAGAGGCTACGGCCGCAGCGCTGCGGGAATACCTGCCCGGAGCCGATTGGGTCGAGCCTGAAGGTGGCTTCTTTTTGGGACTCACCCTGCCCCCGCCGATGAACGTTGCCAATTTGCGAGAGAGAGCAGAAAAGGCAGGGCTAATCCTATCCGATGGTCGGGGCTTTTTCCCGCAGGGCGATGGGGAGAGATTTTTGCGCTTGGCCTTCACTGCCCTGTCAGAGTCTGAGATCCGTGAGGGCATCTCTCGCCTGGCCAGGCTGGTATCCCACTGAGCAGCAAGGAAGAATGATGTACAAAGTACCGTACGGAAAAGGGGAATTGACCTTTGACCTGCCGCCGGGGATGCGCGGCGCGGTGGTCGAATCGAAAAAGGTGCCACCCATCGCCGACGTGGAAGCGGCCATCGCCGAAGCGCTGGCCAAGCCGGTGGATTCGCCGCCGCTGCGGGAGCTGGCCAGGCCGGGCGATACCGCCTGCATCGTCTTCACCGACATCACCCGCGCCAGCCCGGATCACTTGCTGGTGCCCGCGCTGCTGGCGGAGCTGGCTGCGGCTAGCGTGCGGGACGAGGACATCACCCTGCTGTGCGGCATCGGCATGCACCGACCCAGCACGCCGGAGGAGAAGGTGGCCAAGCTCGGCGCGGAGGTGGTGGCCCGCTACCGGGTCATTGACAACGAGCCGCAGAACCCGGCCGCGCTGGTGGACCTGGGCACAACCGAAACTTGTCCTGAGCCTTGTCCTGAGCCCAGTCGAAGGGATAGTCGAAGGAGCGGCATCCCTCTCTCGGTGCACCGAACGGCCTACGAGGCCGACCTGCTCATCGCCACCGGCATCGTGGAGCCGCACCAGTACGC
>JACKQG010007918.1_pt1 | contig 10514 bp, 8 predicted proteins | sample 8237621 | NCBI WGS metagenome assembly JACKQG01 (sample SAMN15677084, study PRJNA649215) | marine metagenome | biome: marine; feature: Black Sea; material: saline water; isolation source: suspended particulate matter (SPM) from the Black Sea western gyre | collected 2013-06-09/2013-06-10 | depth...
CTCCGGTGCCTATTCCCGCAAGGAAGTGGGTAACACGATTGTTGGTTTGTTTCCAGATTTCCTTGGCAGTCGTTTCGTAATGGGCCTGCCAGTTGGAATCGTTGTTGTATTGATCGGGCATGAAATATTTATCAGGATCCTTTTCATAAATTTCCCGAGCCAACAATATGGCACCATCAGATCCTTCAAACGGACTGGATGTAACGATTTCAGCACCATAAAAATCGGCCATGAGCCCTTTTCTTTCTTTGCAGACGTTTGCGGGCATCACCAGTTTGACTTTATAGCCTTTTACTTTTCCGATCAGTGCGTAGGAAATGCCGGTGTTGCCAGATGTGGAATCGAGGATAATCTTATCTTTGGTAAGTTTTCCTGATTTTTCCCCATCTTCGATCATCTTAAGAGCAGGACGAGATTTTACAGACCCTCCAGCATTTTTCCATTCCGCCTTGGCGTAGATATCTACATTTTTGAATTCTTTGCCAATGTTATGAATTCGAATCAAAGGAGTGTTTCCGATTGCGTCCAAAACAGACTTGTCTGTGATGACCGGGCAGGTCGGAGCCTGCACCTCAAAGGGAATAGGAAAACTCAGTGGTTTCGATGACATAAAAAATCTTTAAAATTATTAACCCGCAATCCTTAACATTTTAACGGGATATGGGGTGATTGTTAAAGTTTTGTCAGCGTGATAGCCCACAGAATTCTTCGTAATCGATCAATTCTGTTATCGTGGGTTGATCACTACAGACAGGGCACTTAGGATCTCTTTTAAGTTTAAGTTTTCTGAACTCAGTTTTTAAGGCATCATATAAGAGCAGAGACCCTACCAGTGTCTCTCCTTGGTCTAAAATCAACTTCAAAGTTTCCACGACCTGCAGGTTTCCAATGATACCCGCTAAAACACCAAGTACACCACCTTCTTGACAATTAGGTACAAGGCCAGGTGGGGGAGGTTCGGGATATAAACAGCGATAGCAGGGACCTTCTTTTGGTTTGAATACGGTCACTTGCCCTTCAAATCGAAAAATGCTGCCATGAATATTGGTTTTTCCGGTCATTACACAAGCATCATTAATCAGGTAGCGAGTCGCAAAATTGTCTGTACCATCTAATATATAGTCATAGCCTTCAAACAGGCGCATGATATTTTCTGAACTTAACTTTTCGTTGAATACCGTAACATTGACATCTGGATTCAGGGCTGCAATGGTTTTTTTGGCAGACTCTGTTTTGAGCATTCCTATTCGTTCGGTGTTATGAATAATCTGCCTTTGTAAATTGCTCAGATCCACCGTGTCAAAGTCGATGATCCCCATATTGCCTATTCCTGCGGCTGCAAGATAGTAGGCGGCCGGAGAACCAAGCCCACCTGCACCTACCAGCAATACTTTTGACTCCAAAAGTTTGCTTTGGCCTTCTCCACCTACTTCAGGGAGAATGATATGGCGGCTATAACGTTCAACTTGTTCGTCTGAAAAATCGAACATCAGATGGCACCACCCGCAATTGCAGGAATGATGGAGATTTCGTCACCATCTTTTACTGCCGTTTTTTCTCCATCGAGAAATCGAATGTCGTCTTCGTTCAGATAAATATTAATAAACCTTCTTGGAGTGCCATCGGCTTCACAGATACGCTCTTTGATGCCTGAGAACTGGGACTCCAGGTTATTAAGGATTTCGGTAATATTAGAACCGTCAGCCATTACTTCACTCTTATTGTCGGTCAACTTCATTAAAGGTGTGGGTACTCTTACTTTTACTGCCATGCTTTACTCCTTTTAAACCGTTAAACTGTTTGCAAAAATTTCTTCAAAACTATTTACTTTGGGCTCAATCACAACTGGTGCTTCAAACTCGTCGGCCAAAGCTTCCTGAGTTTTCAATCCATTCCCGGTTATGCAGATTACAGTTGTTTCATCTGGCTTAATGCGTCCCTGTTCGATCAACTTTTTGGTAACTCCAACTGTGACGCCACCCGCTGTTTCTGTAAATATTCCCTCAGTCTCTGCTAATAGTTTCATGGACGCTACCACTTCTTCATCCGAAACATCTTCGCCATAACCGCCACTGGTGTTTGCTGTTTTAACACCATAATATCCATCTGCGGGATTGCCAATGGCAATGGACTTGGCAATGGTATTGGGCTTTACGGGCACGATATTTTCAGTGCCATTTTTTATCGCTGTGGTAACCGGGCAACATCCTGTGGCCTGCGCTGCAAAAATCTTACTTTGCACTTTATCTACCAATCCGAGCATTTCAAATTCGTGAAATGCTTTCCAAATTTTTGTGATCAGTGAGCTTCCGGCAACGGGAACCACTACATTGTCCGGTGTTTTCCATCCCAGTTGCTCGGCGATTTCATATCCATACGATTTAGAACCGTCTCCATAGTAGGCTCGTATATTGATATTTACGAAAGCCCATTTGTGGTTGACGGCAATTTCACTGCACAACCGATTGACATCGTCGTAGCTGCCTTTAACTGCTATCAATTGGGTTCCGTAAATTAGAGTGCCGAGAATTTTTCCTGCTTCCAGTCCATCTGGAATAAAAATACAACTTTTTAATCCTGCTTCGGCAGCGTGTGCTGCGACAGAATTTGCCAGGTTACCCGTTGAGGCACAGGATACGGTGTCAAAGCCAAATTCTATTGCTTTAGAAACCGCGACCGCAACCACTCTATCCTTAAAAGAGAAAGTAGGGTGGTTAACACTGTCATTTTTAATATAAAGGTTGTTGACCCCCAATGCTTTGCCCAGGTTTTTAGCACGCACCAACGGAGTATAGCCCGTATGTAATCCTACTTTGGGATCTTCGTCGATGGGTAGTAAGGGCTGGTAGCGCCACATAGAGGGAGGGCCGGCTTCGATAGACTTTTTACTTACGACCTTTTTTATTCCTTCATAGTCGTAATTGATTTCAAGTGGGCCAAAGCAATATTCACAAACGTGAATCGGTTCTTTAGCAAATTCTTTTTTACATTCTTTGCAGATTAAGCCTTTAACATAACCCATTCCAACAATTCCTCAAATTGGTAAACAAGCAAATAATAGAGCCCGATCTTTTAGTTAGGGCTTTGCTTGTTTGAATAAATTTATAATTGTATTAAAAACTAAAAATACTGGTTGAAGCTGAAGTAGCGTTCTCCGGTATCGGGTAATACGACGACCACGTTTTTACCAGGTCCCAAATCCTTGGCAACCTCATTAGCGGCACAACACGCTGCACCCGAAGAGATACCGACAAGTAATCCTTCTTCTTTGCCCAGTCTTTGGGCAAAATGAAAGGCCTCCTCATCTGTTACGGGCCGGATTTGATCCAAAAGGTCGAAGTTTAAAACATTTGGCCTAAAACCTGCGCCGATACCTTGAATTTTATGGGGGCCGGGCGGGTTTCCTGATAAAACTGCCGAGGTGGCAGGTTCTACGCCCACAATTTTAACTTGCCCATAATGCTGTTTTAAAACTTCCCCTACACCAGTAATAGTTCCTCCGGTGCCGATTCCTGCTACAAACCCATCTACCTGCTCCCCTTCCATCGCTTCAATGATTTCGGGGCCGGTTGTTTTTCTATGTATTTCCGGATTAGCCGGATTGTTAAACTGTTGCGGCATGAAGTAATCAGGGTTTTCCGCCAACAATTCTTCAGCTCTTTCTATAGTGCCTTCCATTCCAAATTCGGCACGACTTAATTCGGTTTTCGCACCAAAACTTTCTAAAATCATTCGTCTTTCAGCGCTCATGTTTTCAGACATGACGAGAATGACATTATAGCCTTTAATAGCTCCGACGAGAGCGAGCCCAATTCCCGTATTGCCACTCGTGGGTTCAATAATGGTGGAACCCGGTTTTAAAAGACCCTTTTCTTCGGCGTCTTCGACCATTGCCAGTGCAATTCGGTCTTTTACACTTCCCCCTGGATTAAAAAACTCCAGTTTGGCGAATATATTGGCACCATTGTCGGGAATAACGCTATTTAGTTTAACTAAAGGAGTGCCACCGATCAACTCTAAACTATTCACAAATTTGGATTTAATCATTTCTATTCAAGTAAAAGCGTGTAACTATCTGGTTTGTCACGAGCCGTCTAACCCTGTCATGCCTTTGAGGGGCGAACAAGGAGAAACTGTATCCTATAAAGAAACAATACTATGCTTTAGATCGCCCCTGAATTCAAGCCATTTATGGGGTTTTGCGAGGAGAAAAAATCAGCTTCGTGACTCGTTATTTTTACCTAGCCCACGAAGGCGTTTTTTGAATTGACGGGTCACGAATTTCGAGTCATCAGAGTTTGAAATAACATGAGGCGTGATGAAAATCATCAACTCGGTCTTTTTCAGGGTGGTTGACTCTGTGCCAAACAATTTTCCGACGAAAGGCAGGTCCTTCAAAAAGGGAACCCCCGAGATCGTGTCGGTGGTGTCGGTTCGCATAAGCCCCCCCATTACGAGTACCTGATTATCTTTCAGAACTACTTCCGTATTTACCTGACGGGTATTGAAAGAAGGGGTAGTGCCAACATCGGCACCTCGACTGGAAATCTCCTGATTGATTTTCAAATTCACAAAATTATCAGAATTAATTTTGGGAGTGATATCCAGTTTGATCCCAACACTTCGAAATTCTACGGTGGTTGAGGTTACCGGCTGGTTAGTGTTCGTGGTCAGTGTTGTCGAGTTAATAGGAATTTCGTCTGTTATAGAAATATTTGCTGCTTTGTTATCAGAGGTAACAAGAATCGGATTTGCCAAAACATTGGCCTTGGAGTCGGACGCAAATACCTGTAACTGAGCAATGACTTTTTCGGGGTCCCCAATGAAAAAGCTTCCGCCGGGTAGAAAAGAAGCGGTAGCGGTTTCGATGCCAGCACCGAGTAAAGTGTCATTAGCTCCAAGAGCTTTATTCGCGCCACCCGCAACAGTGGTTGAACCGGCTGTGCCTTTTGCGGCCCAATCCAAGCCAATCGCCGTAGACTCGTCGATGGAAAGGTCAACAATAAGAACTTCTATTAAAACCTGCTGTGGAAACAGGTCGAGTTTATTGATCAGGGCTAAAATGGCCGGGTAGTTTCTGGGGCTCGTCCTGATAATAAGGGAATTGGTGTCGGGATCTGGAATGATGGTAATTTCCCCCTCAATATCATCACTGATGCCCCCGGTTAACTCCAGGTTGGGACGACTTCCGCTAGTTGAAGCAGCTGTTTTGGTCGTGGCCCCCGAAATATTTGCTGAGGTTGCATTACTTGTGCCTCCAGTCGTCTTAGAATTATTTTTTGTTTCCTCTAAATTGCTGGTTCCAGTGAAAATCCCGTTTAACAAGCCAGATAAAGCAGAGGCGTCGCCATTTTGCACATAGTAGACAAAGGTACTTACTTCACCTTCTGATACAGGTTGGTCCAGACGGTTCACCCAGAATTCTATAGTCGGAAGGATTTTATCAAAAGCATTTACGACCAGAACGGAGTTGAGTCGAGTGAGCGAAAGAAAAGAAAGAGAATCTCCCAAAGCTTCTTTGTAACCCATGGAGGTGAAAATTTCTTCGAGTTCCTTAACCAGTGTTTCAGAATCTGCGTTACGTAACTTATAAAGTTGAATATCTGACGATGCTAACTTGTCAATATCAAGAGCTTGAACAACTTTAATGATTCGCTTTACGTTGTTAGCCATTTCAATCATCATTAGATTGTTGGTTTCAGGAATCTCAATAAAACTCGCATTGGCAGTCAACAATGGGCTGATAATTTTTTTCATAGACTCGACTGAGATATATCGCAGTGGAACGATTTGAATGATCATCCGTTCCTTGTCAGGAATATTCGGGTCATTGGAGTAGTGAATGCTTAAAGGTTTTTTGGCTGCATCGGGAGCCTGAAGAAAACGGTAAAAATTACCGCTCTTTACGACGGTAACATTATTCAGGGCTAAAATTTGTTCCAGAACAGAATATAAATCTTCAACAGGGATTTTATTAAAAGTCTGCAATGTAACTTTTCCTTCAACACTTCCTTCTATAACGTAGTCAATTTTTAGAAGTTCACAAAAAGTTGTGATGACATCGTAAAGTTCCGTTCCTTCAAAATTCAAGGTAATATGTTTGGCCTGAAGAAGCTCTTCAGGAAGTTTTGGTTCAACATCTACCAAGGTTTGGATTTGGTCGAGCGAAGCATCTTTCTTTTTTTGTAATTCGATTTTTTCAACTTTGCCTTCATGTCCACTATTGCCAGGAAACATGGGGGATTCCGGGTTGATGGAAGCTTTCTTGATGTCGGCTACTTTTTCGACTTTGGCTGTCAAAGCTTTTGCAATAAAAAATTTATTTCCCAAGCTGTCTCGAACGAGATACCAAGTTTTTCCGTTATCAAAACCTCTCTCCACCCGAACCAACTCAAACTCATCCCCTTTTGCAGCATTTCCAATTTTCAAGTACTTGGGCCCGGGACCTCTGCGCAAGGCAACCTTGTTTTCGGTGACACGAATTTTTTTCGCATCCTGTTGAGGTTGAATTTGTTTTAGTTTTTTCTTGTCAATGATATCTACGTTTTTGCCGGCACTTTGTGAGTCAGAAGCGGCTGTATTCTCCGGAAGCTGCATAGATTCTACGGAATCAGTTTTGTTTTTCAATCGATCCATTGTGGATTTTTTATTAAAACTACAACCCGGTAAAGCGAGAGGTAGAGATATCAAAATGGCAATGAGAATATTTTTTTTCATATTGGTTTTCCAGTCTTTGGTTCCAGCTCTTTGATGAACCCTGTGACCAGCAGGCGTGTTTGAAGGTCTTCTGGCTCCTGTTTGTTTATTCTTCTGGATCGAAATTCTTCCACGATTAAAAACTTTTGATGGTTTTCAATTCGCATTAAAAATAATGCCAGGTTTTTCAAGTTGGAACGAACCGTGATTTCTACTGGGATGGCAAGTATTCCAGAGATAAATTTTGGTTTTTCCACCCGGGTTTTTTCGATGCGCACTGCTCCGCTTGAGAACCCTTGTAATAATTTTTGCAGCCCCGCCGCAGCGAGCCCCTGTTCTGTTTCGCCTAAAAACTTATTGTTCAGGGTTGCTGTTATGTTTTTGTTAGCTGCATCCTTGGCTTGATAGTATGACGTTTGATTCAAGACTTCGTAATACTTCTCAATGAAATTTATTCTGTCTTTGATCTTTCCATTCATGCTGATCTGTTTTTCGTATATGGGTTGTGCGACAAAAAAGAATAAAATATAGCAGGCCACAAAAATTCCACCGCCAATCAAAAACTTTTTATCTCTTTGTTCTATTTTTAATGTCATAAGCTGGGTTCCAATTTTGCGCGAATCGTAAATTTTTCTCCTACAGTTTCCCTGATGATGGAGCCCACAAAGCCTGCCTTCTTAAAGCTGGGTGATTTCTCAATCAAAGGAATCAGCTTTGAGGCTGAAGGTGAAAAACCTTTTATTTCCATCTCACCTTTGTGAAATTTAATATTGGTTAACCAGGTGTCCCTTGGGAGCGACTGACTCAGTCTGCCCAGAAGGGGTAGCTTGGCTGGATATTGTTGGTCAATGGTATTGAGGGTATCTACATATTCCTGAATCGAAATATGTTCCAGATCAATTTTTTCCAGATTGGAAACTTCACCCTTTATTTCTTGCAGTTGGCTATCTAAAGACGCCAGAGTTTTATTGTTAAAATGGATTTGACTTCCAATCCAACCTACCAGAAAAAGCAACACTGTTGCGGCTAAAGCCATTGAGGTTTTGGGATTGATTTTTCTTCTTTTGGGTCGCAGGTTTTGGGGTAATAAATTGGTTTGGTGCTTTGGGTTCTTTAAACCCGCTAAAGCCAGGCTCAAAGCAGTCATCATATAGCTTGGTGAAAAAGATTTTGGCAGGGCAGGGGCAACCGATCCTGGAATTTCTACCTGCATAGTAGAAACCTCCGTTGTTTCTTCAATATTTTTCACAATATGTGGAGCGAGGGGGCCACCTCCTGCTATGTATATCTGCTCCACTGTTTCGTTTTCTTCTATTTTTTGACAAGAAGATAGAGATTGTTCCAACTCTTCTACAATTTTTTGAGATATAGATTCTGAAAGTTTTTCCGTAACGCCGGGTGGAATTTTTTTTCCGGAATATGCATTGTTTTCTTGAAAAACTTCCCATATTTGACTTCTAGAGAATTCAATAATACCGTTTTTAATTAAAGCGATATCCAGAGATCTTGAGCTTATGTCGACCAGAGCAGAAACACCAGAGTCCTTAGTTTCGAGAGGAATAGTAAGATTTGCATTGGCAAATGTTGAGATGTCCAGAACCGTGGGTTTTAAATTTAGTTTGTGAATGAGTTTGAGATAGTAATCCGCTATGTCTTTATTGATTGCTGCAGAGGCTATATGAAAGATATTCCCCGGTTTTTGTTTGAGATGATAGGTGTAGTATAAATTATCCAATCCTGCCGAAAAATGTCGTTCCAACTCAAACTCTACCATTGAATAAACCGCTTTAATATCTGGTGCAGGCAGTTCAAACGTTTTAAACATTACAAGACTTCTTGGAAGGCTCACTACCACCGACTCGGGCCAGGTGTTTTGCTCGATCAAGAATCGATTGACCTCATTTAGAAAATGCTTCTCTGCTTTTTCGTCTTTTCCAGTCAGTAATTTTAATTCGATAAAATCGCCGGCGATGACCTCAGCAATGCGAAGCTTTTTCCCAATTAGGGTGAGGGCGATAGAATCTTCGCGGATATCAATCCCTAAAGATTTCTCTATATATACAGATTTCATAAGTTCAGTACGTTATCGTTCCAATAGTGAATCACCAATTGTGGTTTTCCGTCCTTGATACTTTTTTCTATTACTGCTTCCACGCTATGTTCTGTGCGGCTACCTGTTATTTTTCCTGTCGATTTAATCCGAAAAAAACTCGACAGTGTATTGGAATGGAAACCTTTTGAAGCTATATTCGATACAATCTCGTTTACCTGGTCCGGTTGGAATAAAATATCCAACACCTCTTTGCTGGCTGTGTTGGGATTCACCGTAGGAATTTTATAAACGGTGAGATGGTTGACAATGCCTTTGTATTCTTTTTCTTCATCGTCATCTTCACCTTCTGACCCATAAAGGATTTCTTTTGTCATGCCGCGGATCTTCAATAGCTCATCTATGGTCTCAATCTTTCCGTTCTTGGCAAAATAGGGTGGACTTTGTTTGCGATAATAGTCATCTTCAGCTCCATTGAGCCTGTGATTTTTATCTGCATCAATCCAGTCCAATATCGAATCTGAAATGGTGCTTCGTTCGATTTTGTCTTCGACCCCTGAAAATTCGAGAAGTTTATTCAAAGTATTTTTATCCGCAGAATTAATTGAAATTTTTCCGTTTTCGTCTCGAATCGTATAAGTAATGGTCCCATTCTCTAATTCGATGTCTGTTCTATTGACGATGTCAAAATCTTGAACTGTTTCTTTTTCCTCCGTTTCATTCTCTGTTTCATCCTGATTCGCGGTTGTAGAAGGTGTTTTCGATTCCGTTGAAACCGGTATACCATTTCCAGTTATCCAGCCATGTTCTTCATGAATGGAGTGGAAGCGGGCCTCTTTAAAGAGCTCTGCCAAGGCCAAGTTTAGGCCCGCTTTCGATAAATAATAACTTTCCGTGTCCTCTTTGTAGTTTCTGGTGGTGTTGACCTCCATTTTCATGGAAAAGGCAAATTCGGTAGCCAAAGCGATCAGTATGACCAGAACCCATAGGACTGCCATCAGGGCAATTCCTTTTTGATTGTTCTTATGCCTTTTCATCGTTTTCTTCCTTCTTCTCAGGAAGTGCAATTTTCATTCCAGAATTGAGCAGAACTACGACAGGAGGCGAATAAAATATTTCCAGTTCCTCATCCGAATCTTCTTTGTTCTCACTCCCCTGCGGGATAATTCCAATGGTTATTTCCACTGCTCGTGGCAGGGAAGCTTTGTTAGCCTTTTCGAATGCTAGAAGGGGGTTGTTAGGTGTTTCCTGAGTGATCTGAAATGGATCCATGACAACTCTGTTTACCCATTTTCCGGTATGGGTTGGGCTATTGACCTCCTGAATTTCCTGCGGCTGAAGTTTTTTCACCTCGTAATACCTGAACTTTAATTCGGACACGTTTTCTGCAAGTAAAAAATATTTTGTGTTTTCGGCATTAGGGCTTATCCGGGAAAAAATATCTCCTTCTGAAATTTCTTTCTCCATGAGTATGATGCCTTGTTTTTCCGTATCAGGGTGTTTGCCTATATAAAACTTTACTTCATGGGTCCATGAGCCTTGACCGGTGGCCGTTATTGGCGAAGCAAATGTGACAAAGCGTAAAGAATTAGACTCTCCTTCAAACGCCAAAATTCTTTGAGAAGATGAGGGACTTTGTGAAATGGAAACACCGTCTTTTTGAGTCACAAAAACGGGATAAGTCGACTGTAGTTTTTGCGTGAGCTGTTCTGTGATGATGCGCAGGCGTTGATAGGTGTCGACTTTTTTCTCGCCGACATTGCGTGCC
>JACKQG010007919.1_pt1 | contig 10512 bp, 7 predicted proteins | sample 8237621 | NCBI WGS metagenome assembly JACKQG01 (sample SAMN15677084, study PRJNA649215) | marine metagenome | biome: marine; feature: Black Sea; material: saline water; isolation source: suspended particulate matter (SPM) from the Black Sea western gyre | collected 2013-06-09/2013-06-10 | depth...
TCAATATCAATGACAATTATTTATTTCAGCACCACTGAACAAAAACTGGATATATTATTTAAGATTATTGGCGGTGTTTTGCTTGTGGAACTCTCCATTGCACTATTGGAATCATTCACGAATTTTCGCCTGCCGATTTCACCTTATTCATCTTTATTGCCTTATTTTGGCAAGGATCCGGTTAATTTTTCTGACTTTGATAATTTGTTTGTCTATTCTGATTTTCGCCCGCCCACCGGATTTCATTGGAACACAAATAATTTAGCGATCGCAATGATTATGATCATGCCATTCTTTTTATGCAGCCATCAAATCACCGTTAAAGTATTAGGATCCCTGGCAATCACCGTTATAACAATAATGGCCGCTTCCAGAGCAGTATTTTTAGGGTTGATTGTAATTTTTTGTTTTTATTTATTGGTCGTTAAAAAAAAAATAGCTACCCTGTCCCTCATTTGGTTTGTTATCATTGGGTTGTTTTGGGGGATGAATAAGTTAAGTGAAAGTGAAAATCCCAGGATTAATGAAATTGCGAATTCAATTGAAGCATTATCGCTATACTTAAAAGGGGATATTGATGTGGGTGGTTCACTGGAATGGCGGCGGGAATTAATCAGCAATGGACTGGATGCTTTAGGCAAATCAAATGGTCTGGGTGTTGGTGCAGGTGGCTCCGTTCCAATTCAGGAAAAATTGGGCGGTGTCGCAGGTCGATTTACCAGCATGCATAATTTTTGGGTAGAACTCCTGGTAGAGGGAGGTGTTATATTCTTTAGTTTAATCCTTTTTTGGTATGCCAGTATTACATATAACTTATATAAGATTTCAAAATGGAAAAGAAAACCGGCCATTCAATATTATGCCTCATCTCTGCTCCTTTCAATGCTTGGGTTTATTCCGGCCGCAATCGCCGCCAGTTCAACTATTTATTTTTTCCCAATGTGGATAATGTTTGGTTTATCTATTTCAGTAATTTATATATTTAGAAAGATAAAAATTTATCCAGATATAACTTAATATTGACGGGTTATCAACATTTTTAATGAGACCAAATAACCGGAAAGTTTTTTTCGATAAATTGAACCGAATGGGCTCAAAAAGATAAAGAAAATCGATTTTAGAATAACCAATAGATAAATAGATAAAACCAAGAGAAATACGTCCATCCACCCTTGATGTATTTTGAAGTATTTTATTTTTGAAAGCAACCGGTTAGAAATAGTGACTACCCAATTTTTTTCTGAACTTTTTCCAATATAATGAATCAGCTTTGTTTGGGATAAATAGCAAACTTTATATCCCAAGGTTGAAGCCCTTTTACAAAAATCCACATCCTCCATCCAAAATAAATTATCGTTAAAACCCTTTAATTCAATGAATAAGGACTTCTTTAAGAAAAACGCACCACCGGATACGGAATCAGCATAGATGTATTTCGATTTATTTCGAAAGATATAGTTTTTATATTTGTTGAGAAAATCCAAATGATATATTTCTAATACTGTCGTCAATAATGTGGGAAATTTCCAGAACGATTGTTGAGAATCTCCTTTCTTGTTTATCAGCTTTGGTCCAACAATACACACATTATTATGTTGATTTAAAAATGAATAAAGAATTGATAAACTATCTTCTATCAACAACGTATCTGGATTTAAAAAAAATAAATGGCTACCACTTGCCATTTCTGCACCTTGATTAATGGCTCTTGAAAATCCCATATTTTTCTTATTTTTTACTATGGTTATTTCAGGAAATTTTGATGTTAATGCCACCGCACTACCATCTTCGGATTTATTGTCTATAACAATAATTTCATACGAGATTGTTTCCGGTGTCCACATTTTGATAGACTGGATACAATCAATAATGTATTCTTTTACATTATAGTTAACAATAATTATGGAAATATCAATCATATAGTGACATGAAGGTATAAAGCGAAGTTAAATGAAAATATTATTATTATCGGATGCGAATTCTTCTCATACCATGAAATGGGCATTTTCTCTTCAGAACCATGGTGTTAATATACTCCTCTTTAGTTTATTTAAACCAAATCAAGATGTAGCACAACAATATCAGGATTGCGGCATAACTATTGTAGATGCCAATCTGCAAGATAGGATTAACCATTTACGGCGGCCAAACCTAAGTAAGCTCAATTATATAAAATCTTTACGATTACTCACAAAAACTATTGACGCCTATCAACCTAATTTATTACACGCCCATTATGCATCCAGCTATGGCGTTTTAGGGTATTTATCAAAGTTTAAACCGTGGATACTGTCTGTATGGGGTAGCGATATCTATGATTTCCCCCAAAAGAATAGATGGAATAAATGGCTCCTAAATAAAGTATTAAATAATGCAGAAACTGTGTGTTCCACAAGTCAGACAATGGCAAATGAAGTCAGCCAGTATTTTGATCGGTCTAATCTAGAAGTTGTCCCCTTTGGGATTGACCCGGATATTTTTACCCCCACAAAAGAAAAGAATCAACCATTTACAGTCGGCACCATTAAAAGTATAGAAAAACATAATAATATGGATTGTTTTCTGGATGCAGTTAAAATAGTGATTTATGATTACAAATTAAGTAACTTGCAGTTTCTTATCGTAGGGGAAGGGTCCCAATTAGAAAAAATGAAACAAAAAGCAAAGGCATTAAATATCGATACAATCGTTACATTTTCTGGATTTATTCCACACAAATCCATCGTTGAATATTATCAGAAATTATCTATATTTATTTCAGTATCCACAAGAGAAAGCTTTGGTGTATCTGTTCTTGAAGCAGCCGCATGTGGCATTCCGGCGATTACATCTGATGTGGGAGGGTTGCCCGAAGTCAACCAACATAATCATACAGGTTGGGTGATGCCGCCAAGCAATCCCCGAGCATTGGCAGATGCCATTAAGAAACTATATCAAGATAATCAACTTCGCACCCAATTTGGGAAGAATGCAAGGCAGCGGGTGATTCAAAAATTCAATTGGAAAACCAATGTCCAAAAAATGATTAATATTTATTCTAAAGTGGTGAACCATCAATGAAAAATAAATGGAAACAATTTGTGATTTATTTAACCGGGTCAATCGGGTTGATCTTCCCGTTGTTATTACTCAATAGCTGTAGTAAAACAGGTGTATCCGAAGATCCATACATTGATCCCCATATTATTTTTACGTCGAGGCGATGGTGGAATTATGATATTTTCATCGCAGATGTTTATGGGGGACATATGACCCATTTAACCAAGAATAAATGGTTAGACTTTAATCCAACAATATCCAGTGATGGTTCAAAATTAGCATTTGTATCTGACCGAGATGGTAATCGGGAAATATATACAGTTGATTTGATATGGATGGATGGATACACCCAGTGGGAAGGGAGAAATTTGACCAATATTACCCAATCCGCAAATCACGACTGGACGCCCAAGTTTTCACCCACCAGTGAGAAAATTGTCTTTACGACTTATTTTCCTGAAAACGATAACTATGACGTATTTATGATGAATATTGATGGATCAGGTAAAACAAATATTACCAATTCTCCTGGATACGATAAATACCCCCAATTTTCCCCCGATGGTTCATTTATTATTTACCAAGCATGGCAAAAAGGGAAAATGGAAATTTACTTTTCCAACTTATTGGATGGGAATATTATAAACCTTACACGGAATACCACCGCTCACGATATTATTTCCCATGGGAATGCCATTTCGCCTGACGGGCAAAAAATTGTATTTACGTCAGAAAGAGATGGGGATAGAAATATATATGTCATGAATACTGATGGCACTGAGCAAACACAATTGACCCGTCATGCGTCCCATGATTATGAACCGGTTTTTTCTCCTGACGGCCTTTCCATTGTATTCACGTCCGAACGGGATGGGAATAAAGAAATATATATCATGAACAATGAAGGGAATAATCTTACTAACCTATCAAACAATTCCGGTGACGATTGGAACCCAAGGTATTACCCGGATAATAGAAAAATTGTTTTCCAATCTACCCGAGATGGGAATTGGGAGATATATATGATGAATTTAAATGGGTCTAAACAAACCAATTTAACCAATCACCCCAGAACGGATTATTCTTTTGTCGTTCTGCCACTTCAAAACCCCTAATAAGATAACGTTTAATGATGCATGTGTTATTAATAACACAATATTTTCCACCCGAGATTGGTGCCGCTGCCACACGATGGGGCGATTATGTCAATATTTTAATCCAAAAAGGCCATCGCGTCACCGTCCTTTGTGAAATGCCCAATTATCCTTTGGGGGAATATTTTTCGGGATATAGGCGTGAATGGGTAAAGCGAGAAACTATTTCACCAAAGTTAACCATAATCCGATCCTTTGCATGGGCAAACAACCGGAATTCTGCCATCAAAAAGATGGGACATTATCTCACATTTATGGTCAGCGGTTTCATTCATGCATTAAAACTAAAAAACTATGATATATTAATTGTTTCGTCTCCGCCACTATTTGTAGGTGTTATTGGCGCCATTATTTCAAAAATAAAGTCAATACACTATTTCCTGGATATAAGGGATATTTGGCCTGATTCTGTGATGGTTTTGGGAGAGGTAAAGACGAAGTGGATATTTAACCTTGGGAAAAAACTGGAATCATTTATATATAAATCAACCCATGGGTATATTTTTTCAGTGCCAGGGTTTAAGAACCATTTTAAAAAGAATTATCCAGATCAATTAAAAAAACCAATGATTAACCTTATCAATGGTGTAAGTAATTCGTTTTTTGATTTAGCCAAAAAATATGATAGAAAGCCGGAAAAAAGATTCACTGTTTTATATAGTGGGAACATGGGATTAGCCCAGGGGTTGGAGCATGTGATAAAAGCTGCAGGCATACTCCAAAAATACCCCATCGATTTCAAATTTGTTGGTAGTGGCGTAAGGCTGAATGTCTTAAAAAATCAAACAAAAAAAATGGGTCTAAAAAATGTAGTTTTCTTTCCGGTGCAAACAAAGGAAGAATTAATTAAAACAATTAAACGGGCTTCAGTTTGCTTAGTCCCCCTCAAAAATGACCCCCTTTTCCAAAATGCAATCCCATCAAAAATGTTTGAATATATGGCTTGCAGCCGTCCTGTGATTGTCAGCATTTCAGGTGAAGTAGAAAAAATATTAAAAAAAGCAAAAAGCGGTTCAATTGCAGTCTCAGAAGATGCAAATTCTATTGCAAAATCAATACTGTATTATTACAATAACAGGAACGAAATAAAAAATCAGGGGAAAAATGGTGTGATGTACATCAAACAAAATGTTAGGAAAGAAGTGTTAATTTCCCACGCAATGGAAAAAATCCAAAATGCATATTACAACAAGCCCTCTTAATAGAGGGGGCTCAACATCAATCGACAGCTTATCCGCCTCAGGCGGAGGGAGGCATACATTGACAAATATAATTGCCAAATCTTTTTCTTCCGAAAATATATGAATTAAATCCATGATTAATGGTAAAATATATAATCGAAGCCTCGTTGGTTTCCTTTTAGGGGCCGATTTAATATCAGGGTATTTAGCATTTTCTTTTGGCTTTAAAGTTAATATATTGAACGATGATTCCGTTCTATTGTCTTGGTTTATTTTTTCTGAAATATTATGGATTTCATTATTTGCCCTTTCTAATCTATATGATACCCGTGCGACTTTGTCGAGGTTTGAAGAAATTTTAAGGATAGTCCCCACGGTTTATTTTACCCTGATATTTTTAATTACCGGCCAGGTCATGAATGTTTATCTGCTCCCTTTCAGTTTTAAACAAATATTGGTATATGGATTTATATTTTCAGGATTCCTGATCTTTGGTAGAATATTAATACATACCATCCAGAAATTTTTATTAAAACAGAATATTGGGTTGAGAAAAGCAGTTATCTTAGGTGTAAATCGTCGTGGACTGGATGTGTATGAAAAACTGCAGGACAGCTACCACCATGGGTTATCCATTGCAGGGTTTATAACAGCAAAAGATGATCCACTCAAATCTCAAGAGATTGGCGTACCTGAAAATATTATAGGCAATGAAAAATCCATAAATGAAGTGATTGCAGATATGAAAATAGATGATGTGATCATTGCGTTGGATAAACCATCACCTGAACGCATAATGGATACAATCATGAGTGTAAATGGTAACCCCGTGTCAATGAAGATACTGCCGGATATGTATGAAGTTGTGACCGGGTTGGCTCGAACCAATCAGCTTGTGGGCGTTCCCTTGATTGATGTGAATTTGAATCTGGATACATTTTATTCAAAACATTTAAAACGGATAATTGACATTTTCGTTTCAACTATTTCTTTAATATGTGCCTTTCCATTTTGGTTGCTCATCGCATTGGGAATAAAAATAAATTCAAAAGGGCCTGTTTTCTATGAACAGGAACGAATTGGTATGAACGGGAAAAAGTTTTTTATTAAAAAATTCCGGACAATGGTTTCAAATGCCGAACAAGAAACAGGACCGGTTTGGTCGGGTAAAGATGATACCCGAATTACGACATTCGGAAAATTTTTGAGAAGATTCCACTTGGATGAAACACCGCAATTAATAAATATAATCCTCGGAGACATGGCGACAATTGGCCCAAGACCTGAAAGACCATATTTCATAGAAAGGCTTGAAAAAAAGTATCCATTTTACCATAGGCGGTTAAAAATCAGGCCCGGTGTTTCCGGATGGGCTCAAATCAAACAGCCATATGACGAAAAATATGAAGACGTTCATCAAAAATTAAAATATGATTTTTATTATATAGAAAATTTAAGTTTCAGACTTGATTTAAAAATCCTTTTAGGAACATTTTGGGTTACGTTTTTTGGCCACAGCCGATAACATTGGGCAAAAGAATAATCTTTGACAAATTGACCAATTCAGGTCTAAGTTCGTTTTAGCTATCAATCAGTATTTCCAACGAGGTAAAGCATGACCGGTGTATTGAGAAAAAACATTTGGCTTTTTGTTTCTATAGATATTTTAGTTATTTGTGCAAGTTTATATCTGAGTTATGCCCTTCGGTTTGACTTTGTAATCCCGGCACAATATTTTAATGATATACAATATGTATTAATCATTCTATTATTTTCAAAAATTTCTACCTTCCTATTTTTTAATTTGTATAAAGGAATGTGGAGATTTACCAGTATATCAGATTTAATAAATGTTGTAAAATCCTCCTCCGTCGCATCTCTATTTTCCCTTGCAGTAATTGTATTAGTTCTGCATCAAAATGCAGCACCTAGAAGTGTCCTTCTTATCGATTTTCTCCTCACGACAGTGGGTATTGCAGGAACAAGGGCAAGTGTCCGTATTTATGGGACAAAATTTTCACGGCGGCATAAGGTAAAAAACAATTTTCCCTCAAAAATAAAAACCCGGTTGTTATTATTGGGTGCAGGAAGTAGCGGAGAAAAAATTATTCGGGAGGTAAAGGAAAACCCATCCAGTAATTATAAAATAATTGGTTTATTGGACGATGATCCCAATAAAATAAATTCAACCATTCATGGTATTCCGGTTTTGGGAAAAATTGAAGCATTACATACAATTCTCATACCCTTCGATGAAATACTCATTTGTGCACCAACCGCAACAAGTATTGAAATGCGGTCCATCGTTAATCAATGTAAAGTAACTGGGAAGCCTTACCGTACAATTCCAACAGTGTATGAATTAATTGATAAACAAATTTCAATCAAAACAATTCGTGAAGTTTCCATGACCGATCTTTTAGGCAGGCAGGAAGTGCACCTGGATCGATCCCGTATTTCAAATTATATTTATGGGAAACGAGTTTTAGTCACCGGTGCCGGCGGCTCAATTGGCTCTGAATTAGTCAAGCAATGTTTAGGATATAATCCAGATCTTTTGATTTTATTTGACCAAAGTGAACACAATCTTTTTAAAATAGACAACTTATGTAAGGAAGTCAGTGATAATGTTGGTATTCAGCCGATTCTAGGGGATATCCGTGACAGGCATATGGTCAATTCTGTATTTAATTCTTTTCAACCCCAGGTTGTGCTCCATGCAGCAGCATATAAACATGTGCCCATGCAGGAAAACAATCCGTGGGAGGCAGTGATTACGAATGTTTATGGTACCTCAAATGTAATTGAAGCCTGTGAGAATAGTCATGTTGAACGTTTTGTTTTAGTTTCGACAGATAAAGCAGTAAATCCAACAAATATTATGGGCGCTACGAAACGGGTGGTGGAGATACTCATTCAAAGTAAAAGTAAAAATTCGAATGTGAAATATATGGCCGTCCGATTTGGCAATGTCATTGGAAGTTCCGGAAGCGTCATACCAACATTTCAGGAACAAATCAATAAGGGAGGCCCCATCACGATTACGGATCCCCTAATGAAACGGTATTTTATGTCCATTCCCGAAGCTGCCCAACTGATTCTTCAAGCCGGCTCCATCGGAGAAGGGGGAGAAATATTTGTCTTAGATATGGGGGAACCAGTATTGGTAAAAGATATTGCTTATGAACTCATCAAATTGTCTGGATTAGAACCAGAAGTGGATATTCTAATAAAATACATTGGATTGCGCCCAGGGGAAAAAATGTTTGAGGAATTGGTTATTTCTGGTGAAAATATTGTAGATACATCCCACGAAAAAATAATGGTATTAAAGAATGGAATAGATCACAGTTGGGATCATGTATTATCTAAAATTGAAGAAATAACCCAATCAGCAAAATCATATGATTCAAATATCATAAAAAATAAACTAAAGGAATTTGTTCCAGAATACCAGCCATCAGAAAAGGATGAAATTTTAAGGTTATCTTCGTCTGGCAGAATTGTATTGAACTGAATAAACCCACCGATAGGTTTATCCTTTTTTATCCCTAATTTCCCGCAATGATTAACAAAATCTTGCGGGTTTTTATTTATCAGATGATTCTGATTACAGGAAGTTTTGCCCAGTTTGAATACCAACTTCACACAATCAGTGAGTTTTCTAATAACAGGATAGATAATATCCCATTTTGGGTTAAAATGAATAGATGGGGAACGCCGACTGCATATAAAAAGAACACGTTTAATTCCGTAAACATCTCCCTTCTAAGAGATTTATCCCAAACCACCCAATTCATTGTTGGAATAGAAGGTGCAGGTTTAGGGCAAAGAAACCATTTTGTTAATTCTGAATTATATATTCAAGTCTCACATAAATGGTTAACCCTGTTGGGAGGTCGGAGAAAAAATACACTAGGAGAAAACGATTTACCTCTATCTTTAGGTTCAATGGTTGTAGGGTCCAATGCCCTTCCAATTCCACGAGTTTCATTGTCAATTCCAGAATACCTATTATTTAAGATAGGTAAAATTCCCTTAAAAATAAAGGGAGGGTTTTCCCATGGATGGATGGACAAGGGAATGTATTTAGAAGCGCCAAATCTTCATGAAAAGTGGTTATACCTCTCCTATGAAAAAGATAATTATTCAGGCCATTTGGGGCTGGTTCATGAGGCAATATGGGGGGGCAGCACCCATACATTTGGCCCCCAACCCACATCATTTGAAGATTATTTACGTGTATTTTTTCTTTTAAGCGGATCTGGATCATCAACATCCAAAGAACAAACCAATGCTTTAGGCAACCATCTGGGCATGTGGGATTTGGGGTTCAAGATTAAAAAGGACAATTATAATTACCATCTCTATCTACAACATCCATTTGAAGACCAAAGCGGTGCCAGATGGTTATTGAATTATCCCGATGGCCTGTGGGGGATGTCTATCCATTCCAAAAATAAAAAAGCTGGGGTGACTGATTTTTTGTTAGAACTATTATATACCATGCATCAAAGTGGTTCAGAAGAGGTATCAGATTCTACCTATGGGTGGGATGATTATTACAATAATTATTTGTACAGGGGAGGCTGGGTATATAAAGGAAATGTAATCGGTAATCCAATGTTAACACTGGGACAAAATGAAATTCGGGACTGGACACACATCGTAAACAATAGAATCATCGCTTTCCATTCTGGAATTGAAGGCAATATTTTAACTTATTTTCAATATATGGTTTTATTAACCTACTCAAAGAATTACGGGAATTACCATGACAGGGATCGATCAATGAAAAGAGGTATTGAATACGATTATGAAGGAGGATTAAATCAATTATCCTATCGGGTGGATCTCAAAACAAACAAGTTTTTATCTAAAAATAACATGACAGTGACCCTATCATTCATAGGTGATCGTGGCGATTTATATGAAGATAATAAAATGATAATGATTGGGATAGATTGGTACTATTCTACAATAACCAATAAACAAAGAAAATAATAAACAAGTGGATATAATGAATTTGTATGAATCTTATTCCGATGAGATTTTAGACTCTTTCTTGTTAGTTATGATATTGTAATTACCTTAAATTCCCCGCCATTATGGTGAACAAAAATCCCCAAAAGGACAAC
>JACKQG010007920.1_pt1 | contig 10511 bp, 10 predicted proteins | sample 8237621 | NCBI WGS metagenome assembly JACKQG01 (sample SAMN15677084, study PRJNA649215) | marine metagenome | biome: marine; feature: Black Sea; material: saline water; isolation source: suspended particulate matter (SPM) from the Black Sea western gyre | collected 2013-06-09/2013-06-10 | depth...
ACCATATAGTTTTCAAATTCAATTCGTCCTTTATCTTTTATCAATTGTATTCCCGCTTTTCTGCTTGTTCTGGAGACAAACTCACCAAAGCGAATTAATAAGGGATTGAAAATTTTACAATCTGATACACTGTCAAATTGTTTACAATCAGCACAGCTTGTATAGTTATTTTCCAAATTACATGGTTTTACCTTACACCACGATGGATTATTTTCTTTACATCCATTACATTTTCCTTTTACAAATCTTGGGCAAGCTCCACAGTAAAGTCCACAATAAGCGATTAAATTTTCATCTTTTGTTATATCAATTTCTTTTTTCATAGGGGACCTTCTATTTTGATTTTTTGAATCGCTTATTACTCTCTTTATCCATTTTTTCAGTTGCATACCTTATAATCAATCTTCCACAATCATCCTTCCATTTCAGCAGAAAATCCTCGGTTTCATCCGGATATTTTTTCCATAATTCACGAAGTAGTGTGCCAAGTCCTTTCTGAACATCTTCTGATTCATCAAGCATCAATGTTTCTATGACGGGTAAAATTGTTTTTGAAATGAAATGAAATGTATTGCAAAAGCAATTTCTTCAAATTTCCCCGATGAAACTAACTTATCTCCAATATCTAAATAATCTGAGATTGTTAACTCATCTTTCCATGCTTCCAACCAACAATCACGTTGAGATATAAGCAGTTTATCTTTAATACCATACCCGTCATACCCCTCTTTGAAATATTTAGAATACTTTGCAACGACTGCAGGGTCTGAATTTCTGATACAAAAGTTTCGTATCTCTTTTATTTTTTCTTCTATCATTTTTGTCCCTCCACATAAACACTGACCACATACCCTTCAAGAGATTCATCCTCTCCCAAACCATTTAAAATAGCTCTGCCTATCGGGTCTTTTGTATTAGGATCTATGCATGCATAAGAGCCTTTGATTAAGATTTTAACATCTCTCAACCCAGACGCTTTAACGATTTTCTTGTAATCCTTAACGAGGATTGCTCCACCGACGCAACCCACATACGCCTCAACGCTTTCACGAATTTTCCCAGGAAGCTCTTTGAGAAGGGCAATATCAGAAATCGCTATTCTCCCACCTGATTTTAAAACCCTATAAACCTCTTGGAAGACTCTTGGCTTGTCAACCGATAGGTTTATGACACAATTACTTATGACAACATCAACCGAGTTGTCCCCCACAGGCAAATTTTCAATCTCGCAAAGTCTAAACTCAACATTTTCAATACCGTTATTTTTTGCATTGTCTCTTGCTTTCTCAACCATTTCGGGTGTCATATCCACTCCGATTATTTTACCATTTGAGCCAACCTTGGCTGCAGATAGAAAGCAATCAAACCCGGCACCTGAGCCAAGGTCAAGTACAACCTCGCCTTCTTTGAGGCTTGCCACGGCTGTTGGATTTCCACAACTGAGAGCCAGGTTAGCCTCATCAGGGATAGCTTTTAGTTCTTCTTCTGAATAGCCAATAGATTTAGCAAATTCTCCAGTGTCTGGTCCACAAGTGCCACATCCACAGCCTTCTTGCCCCTGAGCAATCTTACCATAGGCTTCCCTCACGACTTTTAGTGTTTTCTTCTTGTCCATTTTATTACCTTTTTATCATTAATTATATCAATAAATATAAAACTTTCTAAAGCCCCCGCCCGAAGCGATTTCGCCTAACGATCCGCTAATATGGGTAGTGGTAGAGCCTTAGCGGAGCAATTTACTATATTCGCAGTTGTGTTTAGTTCATTCACCTTCAATTTTCTGCTATTACTAACATTTCGAAATCTTCTGTTGTTAATTTATCATTTCTACTAAATGCCCCCAGTTTCGCTCCGTATATATCAATCTGTTTATAGTCTAATGATTTTAATAACCATGTTATTTCTGAAGGCACATAATATCTTTCATTGCATTCAAGCTCAATTTTATTTCCATGGTCGTCCTCTAAACAAGTAGTATTGAAATCACGAAATGTCATTAAATCAAATGTATTGTTATCATAAGTTGCATTGTCATCTTTCGCCGATTTTGCGAGAAAATCCTTTACAGAATGAAAAAGGGGAAACAGTCCGTTTAATGTTGTGAAAATGAATTTCCCTTTTTCTTTTAGCGCTTTTGATGCATTTTGAAGTATTTGAAAGTTCATTTCATCGGTTTCCATTAAGGGAAATGCGCCTTCGCATAGCATGATTACTAAATCAAATTCTTTTTGTAATTTCAAGGTTCTCGCATCCTGTCTTTGAAAATCAATTTTCAAATTCTCTTTTGAAGCTTTTTCCCTTGCTCTATTCAACAATGATTCCGACAAGTCAATTCCAGTTACTTGATATCCTCGTTTTGTTAATTCAATCGTATGTCGTCCGGTTCCACAGCCAATATCTAAAATCCGAGTTTGTTTACTAAAGTTAATTTCATTTTCAATAAAATCACATTCTCCGATAGTCCCTTGAGTAAAACTCTCATTGTCGTATTTTAATCCGTAATTTTCAAATAATGTTTCGTACCATTGTTTCATGTTCTGTCTTTAATTATGGTTGCCAACAGCAGTCTGTGCAAAAACCACCATTGATTTTTATTATTCCGGTCAAAATTACGAAAAACAAGCTGACCTGACAAATACAAATTTTTGGATTTGGAAAGATTGCATGGAAATTTTTAGTATTTTTTCGACAAGCCAGGTCCCTACCACACAGGCTTACTTAGACCTGGCGTGTCTAATGATGGCAAAACATAGCAAGTCGAAGGTGGATTTGCCCTTTGCTCATTTCAGTTTGCAACTGAAATGCAAGCAGACACCTGCAATTTGTAACTCTAAAATATTTTAGTATTAAATTGGATTGTACCTGTCTGCCCTGACTGCCGTCAGGCAGGCGACAAGGCAGGAATCCCGGTGTCTAACGTCCTTGAAGTTACAAACTTCAAGGTGCAGGGCAAGAGATTAATGCTACTTCACAGAATAATCCCTTGATTTATGTTATACGCTGTAAATTTTTCTTCCATATTTCAAAACAAAAAATACAAAAACGACAATAAACGTTATACCAGTAATTAATCCTGGCATATATTGATGTAAATAGATTGACCAACCAATATGCCAAATTCCATTTAATAGCATCAACACTAAAAAAACTCGTGCAATATTGATAGCCCATACTCTATTATGCCACAGATATACCCAAACCGGAATAAGAACTATACTAACAATTACATTAAAGATTATGAATACACTCTTTGCCATATCATACAAGGGGAATACTTCCCAAAATTCGTATATGTATTCCTCTATTTGATGGAGTATGAGGACCATATACATCAATATTGCAAGATGTTTCAGATTCATAGTATTACCTTAAGAAATTTATGGCGTATAACGGCTGTCTGTGCAAAAACCAACAACTAATTTTTTAGTTTCGGTCAAAATTACGAAAAACAAGCTGACCTGACAAATACAAATTTTCGGGTTTGGAAAGATTGTAGGGAAATTTTCAGTTGCGTATATCTCTTTAAAATAAGCCGAGGTAATATTCGTCAGACCACTGCGCACGAGGCAAGCACACCTGACAGTGGTTAGATGAATGAGTGAAAATTACCTTCCATCACAAGTCTTGTCCAAAAACAATTCATCCGAAATTCTCAAAACTTGTCCGTATGGATAAAATTATTGAAAGTCAATATAATGCCGGGTTACGTTCAACAAAGCAAGAGATTAATGCTGCTTCGCAGAATAATTCCTTGCTTTATGTTGTGGGCTGGGTTTCATTTCCTTTGCTTTATATCTATCCTTTTCATTAAAAAATGTTATATCAGAATATCCTGAATATATTTTTGCGGAATGTTCAACGCCATCCGGAATAAAATATTTATCTCCTTTTCGATATTTTTCTTTATTTCCATTAATTGTTAAATCTATTTCTCCTTCAAGAACAATTCCCCATTGAGCTTTGTGTTTATGGGGTGGAATTTCAACGTCATGTTCAAATTCCATGAATAGAATTTGATTATTGTATTCTTGCGCAAGATATGCTTTTAATCCTTCAATTGGAATTTCAGCTTCTGGTAATTCTGTAACTATCTTTGGAAATATACTTTTCATTTTCACTTTGTCGTTTTGTAAACAGAATACATACCTGGACTTGAAGTTGGTCTTGTTTTAAATCCGAATTTATGATAAAATTTTTCAACTCCCTCAGCTGCCATTAAGCCGATAAATGAATTATGGTTAGCATTATCATCTAAATATTGTATTACTTCATTCATTATAATTTTACCCAATCCTTTTCCTTGATATTCTGGAATTACAATAATATCCTGTATATAAAAATATATTGAATCATCACCGACTATTCGACCAACTCCAATAAGTTTGTCAATGTCATATAGGCAAACGGAAAACAAAGATTTTTCAAGCCCTTTCTCTATTGTTACTAAATCCAATTTATCCCAACCTGTTGTATTCCTGATTTTATCATATTCAATTGGTGTAGGATTTTTAAACTCAATTCTATAACCTTTTGGTAAATCCATTTCTTATTCCCTTTTCATTTGTTTCTTCACCTTGCCCATAACGGTTTGCGGTATGCGCAGTGCGGGTTTCAGGGTACTCATCTCTCGAACCGTAGTATTTAGATTAGTATTTATTATCCAATTTGAATTGAAAAAAGCAATCTGGTGGATATGTCACTCCGACGCGGAGAGATACTTTTCTTTTAATTTGTCATACACCGAGATTAGCTCAGTAGCCTGTTCGTTCCGGTCAAACAGGCCACTTCTCCAGCCAAGGGGTTCCCAAATGCAGGCACCTTTTCCCATGCCGTCGGGCAGGCTGAATATAATATCATGCACCTCACGCTTATAGTCGGAATATTCCACCACATTCAGCGGTTTGTTATAGCGTTTTCTCAGGTCAATCAGGTTGCTTTTTAGATCATCCAGAGTGCCATGCCAACGCGGATAATAAGAGAGACCGATAATATCAAACCGCACTCCACGGGCGATCATATTGTCCAGCCAGAATACTGCCTCGTCATTCTGTCCCCCAAGGGCAATATGCATCATCACAGGCAGATTGAGGTCTACAGCCTCCACGCCTTCAACACCCGCTTTAAGCAGGTCTGCCAGTTGGTCGGGATGGCTTATGTGGCCATCGGGCCAGAGTATCCCGTGGTTGATTTCATTCCCGATCTGAATCATAGCAGGCAATGTACCCTGTTGTTCCAGAGCAAGGAGCACATTCGTGGTATATGTTTTCAGGGAATCCTTCAGCGTTTCAAAATCCAGATCTGTCCATGCATGGGGTTTGTATTGTTGCTGCGGATCAGCCCAGTAGTCGCTGTAATGAAAATCCAGCAACAATTTCATTCCGGCATCCCTGATCCGTCTGGCCATTTCAAGGGTATAGTTGAGCCCACAATATCCCTGGCCCGGTGAATATCCCTTTTCGTTTTCCGGGTTGACAAAGATCCGTAATCGGATATAATTGAATCCGTGGTCGCGTAACAGTTCGATGGCATCTTTCTCTTCACCGTTTTCAAAAAATTTCTTTCCCTGGTCCTCAATCTGTGGAAGGAATGAAATATCGGCTCCAATCATCCTGTCGATGGGTTTGGTAGTTGGCGGTAGCTGATCCGGCTCCGGTTTCATCATGACCAGGTCCGCCGGGAGAGTATGGATCTCATGGGATCCGGGCCAGAGCTTTCCCGACCTGACTTCAACCTTTATCCTGTCGGGTTCGGTACCGGCAATGAACAAAAGGTGACAAGTTCCATTCACCAATTGCCATTCAGCATATTTTTTACCAGACGTATCTGTCCGAAGAACGAGGTCGCTCCCGTCAGCGGCTGTAACCTTTCCGTCTCCGGCTACAGTTATATGGATGGAATCAGTGGCTGAGGTGATCTCCCGCCCGCTGCTATCCGTAACGGCAATTCTTAAACGGGTCCGATCCCTGCCGTCGGCAAGCAGGGTGGTGCTGTAACTGGTCAGCATAACAGATAAGGGTATACCTGATTCAACCCGGCTGACTGAGGCAAATTCCGAAGTGTTCGTTTCCAGTGGATTACACTGGATCAATAATGCGATTCCCAAGAAAGAAATAAGTTTAAATAATTTCATGATAATAATTATGTAGGAATAAATAAATGCCAATGTTTTGCAAATATGGCCCGTAGCCGTTCCTTTGCAGGATGTTTGTTAATTACTCGTATGTTTATGTTTCTACTCATGTGTCTTGATGAACGTAAAGCGGCTATGGGCTATGATTTGCTGTTAGGCACTGGTTTTTTATAATAGTCAGTCCCAAATATTTTAATAATATTCCTTCTACAAGAGCTATTAAGGATTGGAAAACAATATAATAATATTTTCTTTAACCCTCACAGGTTTTCCGTTAAGCTTACCGGGAATCCATTGTGGCATATTTTCAACAATTCTTAGTGCTTCTTCACTACAGCGTTCGCAAAAACTCACCCCGCTTCGTATTTTCAAATTGGTTAACGAGCCATCTTTCTCCACAACCACCGATACAATTACCACTCCCTCAGGATAAAGTCTAGTATCTTTTTCTGGATATACACGAATTGAATCGATGAATTGGATTTCTTTTAGATGACCTCCAGGAAACTCTGGTTCATATTCAACCTCCTCTGGCAAGAAGATTGGATTTAGTTTTAGATAAGCTGCATTTCGTAAATAAAGTAATTTTGATTCCTTTGAAATAATTTCTAATTCGGATTTGTTAAGCCCGTGTAACAATCTTGAACAGACTTCTTCAATATCAATTTTTCCATAATGGTATACTGAAAAATCAGCTATGTGGTATCTAACACCTGGACGAAGTCTCAATTCACTTCTATACCATGTGTTTGAGTAATATTGTTGAATGACCATCTTATCGAATACATTTATATATTTTACATTAAAAGAAACAGATCTCCATTTCAAGTCATTAACATAAGCGACATTGTAGTCAATCTTTAGTGATAAATCTCTATTATATTTTTTTAATGTCGTATCAAGTGGAATAACCTTTATAACAGCAACTTGGGCTAGTATCGGTTTTTTTTCCTTGTTTTCATTAATTAGGTTAATAATAAAATCATAGTTTTCTACTGAATTGAGATTATTGAGTGCAAATATTCGCATCAAAGTGCCATATTCTTCTTGCATTACAATTCTGATTAAAAACTCTTGATTGGTTATTAACGATAATGCTTTAATCTTAATCTTTTCATTTTCATGAGTCAAAGCAATATTTTCAAGTTCTTTACAATATTCTAATTTCCCTTTGGAACACTTTTTTGATAATTTTTCTAAATCTTTAATATAGATCTGTGCAAAAGAAGAATTGTGAAGAATAAATATCGAAATAAGAAGTAAGACCCTCATATTTGACATCATTCTAAAATTTTTATTATAAGTCCACATTGTTTTTTGATTTTTAGTAAATTATATGTTTTCTTTATTTCGGACGAGTCAAACTTGTGCCTAACGGTTTGGTATATGAAATGTTTGGCAATCAAGGCGTTTCGCTATCAAACCACTATTAAGTTTATTAATTGCACTGACCTCAAATATAGCACTTTCTGCCAAATGTTTTATATACCGTGTTACCAACTGGGCGTTTTTCATTCTTCTAATATTCATTTAAAGGTTCTGCCATGTTTTGCACGACAGAACCTGTTAATAATTGAATTTTATTTAATTCCAAATGGGATTTTAAGATTTATACTAATATTCCTGCCAATATTAAAATAGCCAATTCCCTTTAATGTTGATAAATGGTCTATGTAAGTTTCATTTAACAAGTTATTTACCTGAACAGACAAAGATACCATCTGATTTGCCCATTTTATATTTGTTCCTATTCCTGCATTTAATAAAAAATAGCTGTCGGTTTTCGTTTCAAACATTGCAGGATTATTTTGCTTTGCGGCAAAAAGTCCTCCAACTTTGAAAAAAGTATTTTTCAGGAAAGACAATTTTTGCTTTTGAAATTTGAGTTCAAACCTCAGTTTATTTTGAGGAATAAATGGCAGATAACTTCCGTTATCTTGTTTGCCAATCAGATAAGCATAGCTTGTTTTAAAATTTAACCAGTCAAACGGCAAAACATCAATAGAAAGCTCACCACCATAAATTTCAGAATTGGTTTGCGAGTACCGGTAGATTTTATCGCCACTGGCAATTGTATCGTCAGTTGGGGCAATAAAAATATAATCGTTAATACTGTTATAAAAACCGGAAACATCAACCATCATAAATTTTGAATGAAAATGGGCACTTAAATCGGCTTCGTAACTACGTTGTGATTTTAATTCGGGGTTTCCCTGCTCGTATCTTGCTCCGTGCATACCATTTTGCGTTAATTCGGCAATGTTAGGTGTTCTGTAAGCAGAAGCAAAATTTGTGCGCAACAAGATATTTTTGTTTACTTCATAAGTTGCACCGAGGGAAGCACTTACATTTCCATAATCAGTATTAACTGCCTCTTTGTTTGTTTCTGCCTCTGTTGATATGGAACGGAAATCATATCTTATACCGGCTTGGGCTTTCAGCTTTTTAAAAAAAGTATGTTGAGCTAATCCAAAAACAGAGAAATCATTCACATCGGCATCGGGCAATACATGATTTGGGGCTTTATTGTTTCTGTTGGTTTTATTAGCTCCCTGCAATCCTACAATGTATTCCGAATTCGCTGTTGATGGCAGATAAGTCTTTACTTCATAGGAAAATGTGTTCAAGTCCATATCAACCATTTCAAAAAAAGGCTTATTCTCATCGGTCTGCAATCGCCTGTTGTTCATTTGGTAAGCTGCATTCAAATAAATTTTATATTTTCCAAGGAATAAGGTATTTCTGGTAGAAATGATATGATTGGTTAAATCCTGATACCAAAATTTGTTTTTCCTTCCATTTTCGATTGTTAACATAACAGCATCACCTACACACATTCCAAGTTTAGGTTGGTTGTAATCATAATACAACCGGAACAGTCCAAAGGATTTATTTATACCCAAATTGGCTTTAAAACTGTTTTCATTAAAGCGGGTATTGGGAACATAATCATCATAGCTATCTCTATAATCAGTATGGCTTTTTATCCCGCCACGTAAGCCCCAAAAAAAACTTTCGGAACTTCCTTTTATACCAAGATTACTAACAATTCCTTGTGTGTTTGAGTGGTATTGTATATTGTAATCACCAAGAATTTTACCTATTGGAGCAGGTTTTTCTTTCAGCACATTGATAACACCACCAACAGCATCAGAACCATAAAGTAATGAAGCAGGACCTTTTATTATCTCTATACGATCAATACCAAATTCATCAATAAGAAAGGGATGGTTTTCTGAAAACTGAAAATTTTCCATTTTTACACCATTGTTAAGCATCAAAATATTAGTCATTGATAAGCCACGAATAACAGGTTTAGCAACACCTGTTCCTTTGGCAATCATATCAACTCCAGGTATGCTGGTGATGGCTTCAGTAAAAGTAGGCGTACCAATAAAAGTAATTCCTTTGCTTTTAATCAAATCAATTTTAATAGCATTTTCGTGTTGAGTTGAATACGTCCCACCCGAAATAACAACTTCCTCAGCTTGTAATACGGCTGTTTCCATTTCAATATTTAATATTGTTTCCGTATTATTGGCAAAAATAGTTTTAATAATGGTTTTATAACCTATATACGAAAACTGAATTTTTAATTTTCCTTTGGGTAAATTGGTCAATACAAATTCACCATTTTTATCGGTTAATGTGCCTTTATTCTGTTCAGGAAGATAAACATTGGCAAAAGATAAAGCCTCATTATTTGTTTTACCGGTTACTCTGCCTTTGATACTGTTTTGGGCAAAACCGATTTGGTTCATCATTGCAAATAGCATAATGATAAACCATGAAATTTTTACTTTTTTCATATAAGTTTAAATTTTTAAAGTTGGCTATACGTTGCATAACCAACAACCTGTTAATAAATTAATGAATTAGAATAAATACTATAACAGCAATTAATTAAACTGCTATTGTTATGAATTAACAGGTGGTGCTCGCAGGTAAAATGAGTAGAAGGAAATTATTATACATGCACTTTGGCTGTATAAAGCATAATAATCTGAAAAGAATTCAGGTTTGCCAGTATTTTGCGGATTTTTATTATCAATAAATTCGACAAATTCGAAAGCACAAATCGGGCAGTTTTTATGCTTTTCATTAACTTTCGGTTTGTCTGAAAAAGAAATATGATGATGCTCGTGGTGTACATACAGAAAATGTGTTACTCTTATCAATAAGGGGCTGAATAAAACAATCGTCAGGAATATTGAAAGGTATTTTCTGTATGATATAGTTTTATTCATTATTTTTCAATCAAATCCCATTTTAATCAAATGTTAATTTTCTTCAATAATGCCATTTTCTTCGCCTTGTTGGTAACGGCAGTTTGTCTAAAAACCCTCCGTTTTATCAGAATTCAGGCAAATATAAGCCGATT
>JACKQG010007921.1_pt1 | contig 10510 bp, 11 predicted proteins | sample 8237621 | NCBI WGS metagenome assembly JACKQG01 (sample SAMN15677084, study PRJNA649215) | marine metagenome | biome: marine; feature: Black Sea; material: saline water; isolation source: suspended particulate matter (SPM) from the Black Sea western gyre | collected 2013-06-09/2013-06-10 | depth...
GGAAAACTGAAATCTCAAGACGCCTTGCAAAATTAGCAAATGCTCCTTTTATTAAAATCGAAGCCACTAAATTTACTGAAGTTGGTTACGTTGGTAGAGACGTGGAACAAATTATAAGAGACTTAGTTGAAAGTTCTATTCTTATGGTTCGCAAAAACATGCGAGAAGAAAAAAAAGCCTTGGCTGAAGAGGCCGCTGAGGAGCGAGTAATAACCGCACTCGCGGGCAAGGATGCTAGAGAAAATACTAAAGAAATGTTTAGAAAAAAACTTCGGAATAATGACTTAGATGATAAAGAAATTGAGCTTGATTTAGCTGATAACTTTAACCCGCTTCAAATGCTTAATATCCCCGGTCAACCAGAGGGCAGTGGTGTTGGAATGATGAATATTGGCGATATTTTTGGAAAGGCGATGGGCAAAAATACAAAACGCCGAAAAATGACAGTCGCAGAGAGTTATGATATATTAGTAAGTGAAGAAGCTGATAAAATGTTAGACCAAGAGGCTGTTAATCAAAAAGCGATAAAATTAGTTGAACAGTCTGGAATTGTATTTTTAGATGAAATTGATAAAGTTTGTGCGAGGTCAGATGCTAGAGGCGCGGATGTGAGCAGAGAGGGTGTTCAAAGAGACTTATTGCCCTTAATTGAAGGAACGGCTGTCTCTACAAAATATGGTACTGTAAAAACTGATCATATATTATTTATCGCATCTGGTGCGTTTCACATAGCTAAGCCTTCTGACCTTTTGCCAGAATTACAAGGCAGACTTCCTATAAGAGTAGAGCTCAGGGCTCTTACTGAAACAGATTTTATTAGAATACTTACTGAAACAGAAAACGCTTTGACTAGGCAGTATTCAGCACTTCTAGAAACTGAGGGTGTTAATGTTAAGTTTACTGAAAGTGGCATCGCTGCAATAGCAAAAATAGCAGCTGAGGTAAATCAGGCCGTAGAAAATATTGGAGCGAGAAGACTATATACCGTTATCGAACGTGTGTTTGAAGAGCTAAGTTATACAGCTCCAGATAGAGTTAATGAAAAAATTAAAGTAGATAAAAAATATGTTTTAGAAAACCTTGGTGCCTTAGCAAAAGCTTCTGATACAAGTAGATATGTACTTTAAATATAATTTAAGCCATTAATCATTATAAAAACACTTTATTGAGATTTTATGTCTTTTCTAAATTTTCTGACTAAAAACAAAAACTGGCTTGGTGCGGGGGCATTATTAACTCTCTCTTCAAGTTATGGCCAAACTTTTTTTATCTCTCTGTTTGCTGGTGAGATAATGGAAGGGTTTTCTCTTACTGATGGACAGTGGGGTAGTGTTTATGCGCTAAGCACAACATGTTCTGCAATTGTAATGGTTTGGGTTGGCGCTTTAACTGATAAATATAGAGCAAGAACTTTAGGTGTTATATTTCTCTGCATATTGGCTTTTACTTGTTTTTTAATGTCGTTTGTAACGTCTTTTTGGGCCTTACCTATATTAATATTTTTGCTCCGCTTTTCAGGACAAGGTATGTTAAGCCATATAGGGTCTGTATCTATGGCGAGGTGGTTTGTCGCTTCACGGGGAAAAGCATTAGCTATTGCCACATTAGGCTTTTCATTTGGTGAGGCCATACTGCCTATGACCGTTGCTTTTTTTCTAAGTTTTTTATATTGGCGGTCCATTTGGGTTGCTGCAGCTATCGTTTCACTAATCACAATTCCAATCCTAATCAATTTATTAAAAGTCGAAAGAACACCTAAATCGAATTCCGAAAATGCCGAGACTGTAGGGCGTTTAGACAATCTTCATTGGACCAGAAATCAGGTTTTATCACATTGGCTTTTTTGGCTTTATTTTCCATCAATAATGTCTATTGCAATGTGGGGAACTGCCCTGTTTTTTCAGCAAGTCCACTTAACAACAGCTAAAGGCTGGTCCCTGTTACAATTTACCTCTTTAATACCTGTTTATACTTGTTCCACAATCCTAGCTATGATGTTTTATGGCTGGGCAATTGATCGCTACGGCACAAGTAAACTTCTTTCCCTTTATCAAATTCCAATGGCCGTATCATTTTTCTTATTTGGCATAAGTGACTCTCTTTTTATGGCAGGAGTAGCTTTTGCTTTATTTGGAATAACTCATGGGGCAAACTCCACTATTCCAGGCGCATTTTGGGCAGAAAACTTTGGTACAAAAAATCTTGGCTCAATCAAAGCTATGGCAACGGCCGTCTCCGTTCTGGGCTCAGCCTTGGGTCCAGCTATTAGCGGTATTTTGATAGATTATGAAATACCTTTTTCAAAACAAATGCCCTTTATTTCAGTTTTTGTAATTATTTGCTGTTTTTTAAACTGGGTGGCTGTAAATAAGATCAAACGTGTTTACGGATAAGTTTTTTATTTTTTTTCAGATAGACATATAGGGCCCCTGAGCCCCCATCCTTCTGATGTGCTTCTACAAAATCTAAAATACAATCATTAACAGGTTGCAGTCGAAGCCACTGAGGAACTTTCTTTTTTAAAACCCCTAAACTTGATGAGCCGTATGCGTTATCGTTGTTTTTTTCGCCCTTCCCAGTTATTACTAGTACCAATCTTTTATTTTGTTTATAACTATTTATTATAAAGGGCATTAGAACCCTATGGGCTTGTTCAGATGTCAGTCCATGTAGGTCCAGTTTAGCTTCTGGTGTGAACTTTCCTTTTTTTAATTTTTTTAATGCTTTTTGGTCCATACTTTTCGAACCATTAATCGCAGTTTTTTCACTAGTAATAGAGTGTGGAGACCAGACAACAGGATTAACAACTATACTAGTCTCTTTTTTTAAGATTTTTGTGTTTTTTTCTTCATTTAATGTCTTATCAGCATTACCTTCTTTGGACTTTTGAACTGATTCTGAAACTTTATTCCATAGTTTTTTCTCGTCAAGATTTAGTATTCTACCCTTTTTCACAAGTGACCCTTTTTATCTACGACCCTGTTTCAATTAATAACCAATTTGGACTTTCAGATCCGATATTTCTTGAAAACACCCAAACATCAAATTGCTTTTTAATCTCTGTGTTTTCACCCTCTATAACGTCACCATCTTTATTCTTAACAACAGACTTTATATCAGCTAAAAATGAGACGCTAATTTCAGCAGAGCTTTTTTTATCATTAAAAACTACACTTTTTATAGCTGTGTCACGCATGCCAATAAAGTCTGATTCAATTATTAACCCTTTTAGTTTTCTATCACTTATAGCAGCTTCAAAATTACTTTTCACTTCAGCCCCTAATAAGTTGTTAACTGATCCGATATCACCTGCTTGAAATGCCATCAGGATCATTTCATATGCGCTGGCCGCACCTCCGATAAACTCTGTTAAAGAAAACCCCAGTTCCTGTTGCTTTATCTTTTTTAATGCTTCAGCACTATTTTTGTCACCAGGAAGGTAGTCTATAATATCCTCAGTCAAGTCATCATTAATAGTTTCAGGGTTTTCTTTTGCCTCTGGCTTTACATCTTTGTTGTTCTCATTCGTTGGCTCAAAACCGTCTCTTGTGCCTAAAACGTTTCTTAGCCTAATTATTAAAAACAATGCCACTCCTGCCAAAACTAGAAGCTGTATTATTGTATTATTCATTATTTAAACCTTAAAAATTTGTTATAGATATTTTTCTAATTAATACTTATGTAGGAGAGGAGAGGTTTTAAGTCCACCTAAACTCAAAAAAGAATAAGGAAAACGAATACTAATGTGGTTATTTGTTCTATTTATAGCAGTTCCCATTATTGAAATAGCCCTATTTATACAAATTGGGGGTTTCCTGGGGTTTTGGGTGACTATGTTAATTGTCATATTAACTGCTATCATCGGAACACGTTTAGTAAAATCACAAGGCTTAAATGCTATAAAGGATGTTCAAAACTCGTTTATAAACAGGGGAAACACTGCAAACAGCTTAATTAACGGAGCGCTGATATTAGTAGCGGGTGTTTTGTTGTTAACTCCGGGATTTTTTACAGACTTTATTGGCTTAACTTTTTTAATTCCATCAACACGATCATGGTGGATTAAATATGGGACAAAATATTTTAAAAACCGTGTTCTTTTTAATGCTGGAAGCTATCATGAATCCCAGGCTGAAAGCACCTCCACACAACAGGATATAATTGATGCAGATTATACTGATTTAGATAAATAATTTTTTTAAAGATACTAATGCAAACTAAATAAAAGAGAATAAGAATGTCAGAAAAAAAACAAGAAGTTTCGACAAAAATGCAGGTTTTAGGTCAGTTTATAAAGGACCTTTCGTTTGAAAACATTGCGGCACAAGAGAGTAAACAAGGTACTGGAACACCAGATATTGAGGTAAAAATTAATTTAGGTGCCTCAAAAAGAACACAAGATGATCAATACAATTCCTCAATAAAAATTAGTGTTGAATCCAAAGATACAAAAACAAATAAAAACATCTTTTTACTAGAATTAGATTATGGGGGTATATTTAAAATTGAAAATATTCCTGATGATCAGTTGCATCCATTTTTAATGATAGAGTGCCCACGAATGTTATTTCCGTTTGTGCGACGTGTTGTACATGATGTTACTCGTGACGGAGGATATCCACCACTTAATTTAGATTCTATTGATTTCTTGGCCATGTATAGAGCGGAAGTTGATCGTCTTTCGGCAGAACCAAAGTTAAACTAAAAATCAACAGTAGTGTTTTTTCCAAATACTGTCTTCACCCAGGGCCTCCACAAACTTATTATGCGCTAACTCTTCTTCTTCTGTTATTAAGGTATTAAGTTGAGTATCTCTTTCTCTCTGTAAACCTCTTGGCTTCTCAAGACTGTTCAAATTAAAGTCTTTAGGTTGTTGCTCTAAGATTAAGTCTGGCTGCCGCCCTCCTATTAACTCTAAGTAAACATCTGATAATAATTCAGAATCTAAAAGGGCCCCATGTTTTTCTCTAACGCTGTTATCGATGCTAAAACGCCTACACAAAGCATCTAAAGAATTTTGCGCCCCTGGAAATTTTTTTCTTGCAATCATTAATGTATCAATGGCTTGATCTAATGGATAGGGTCTGCCCCCAGCTTTTAACAACTCTGCATTTAAAAACTTCATATCAAATGCTGCATTATGTATAACCATCTTTGACTCACCAATAAAGTTTGTGAAATTTTCCATTATTTGCCTAAAAAATGGTTTGCCTTTTAAAAAATCGTCAGACAAGCCATGCACTACAAAAGCTTCTTGAGGCATTTTCTTCTCAGGGTTTAAATATTCATGAAAAAATTTACCAGTAGGCATATGGTTAAAGAGTTCTATCGCACCAATTTCAACAATTCTATCACCAGATTTTGGATCAAGGCCCGTTGTTTCTGTATCTAAAACTATTTCACGCATTTCTTACTTGCCTTTCAAGCTGAAAAATAATCTCTTGAACTTTACTTTCAGCAGCCTCTATTGTTTCGGTCGGTATAATAAAATCCGCTTTTCTTTTCTTTTCTTCGTTAGATACTTGTTTATCTAATATTTGAGTAAACATTTCTTCAGTCATTGATTCTCTAGCTAATACGCGTTGTTTTTGCGTGGTATAATCTACTGTAACAACAGCGATATAATCCACTAATTTATAAAACCCAGTTTCAAATAATAATGGGATATCTAATACAATCAAAGGCGCATTATATTTTTTAGAATTTTCTATAAATGTTAATCTATCTTTTGCCACAAGCGGGTGAACTATTTGTTCAATCTTTTTTAAGTTATTAATATCTTCTTTAATTAATTTCTTTAAAGCAACTCTACTTACTTCTCCGTTTGATACTGCAGAAGGGATTTCTTGATTAAAAAACTCAACTGCAGCTCCATTTTTTGCATATAACTTATGCACTGTTGAATCTGCGTCCCAAACAGGAATACCTTGCTTTAAAAACATAGCAGCAGTTGTTGATTTTCCCATTCCAATCGAACCTGTTAACCCGAGTAACACTGTTTGCTTCAAACTCATTGGGTTAAGATTCTTTTTCTTATTTCATTAGTAATTTTAGGCTCAACACCAAACCATTCTTTAAACCCTGGTGTTGCCTGATGTAATAACATTCCCAACCCATCAATTATTTTACACCCTTGTTTTTCAGCATTTTGCAATAAAGTTGTTTTAATAGGATTATAAACCAAATCTAACACTATTGTACCCATATTAATACTTGAGAGCGATAAATCTAAATTTTCACACCCTAACATCCCAAGGGTTGTCGTGTTTACTAGAGTGTTTATCTCTCCTAAAAACTGTTCTTTTTCATTCCATTTAATAACATCAATTTTTCGATCAAAATATTCTTTTAGTTCATTCGCTCTTTCATGTGTCCGGTTTGTGATTACTATTTTCGACACACCTGAATTTAGGAGTGCTGATATAACTGCTCGCGAGGCACCACCAGCACCAATAATGAAAACTTTTGCATTTAAAGGATCCCACATGGATTCATTTTCTTCCAAGTTCTTTAAGAAACCATAGCCATCTGTATTGTCTGCTTTAAATCCACCACAAGGCAGAAAGGTTAACGTATTTGCCGATCCAATTTGGCTGGCACTTTGAGTTATTTCATTTGCGATTTTTAACACACTTTCCTTATGGGGAACAGTAACATTAACCCCGGAGAAGCCCATTTTTGGCAGTGTTTTTAATACAAGTTCCAAATCAATCTTTGATACCTTTAAGGGTATATAGTGACCATTTATATTGTTTTGGTTTAACCAAAATCGGTGTAAAATGGGGCTCTTGGAGTGCAATATAGGGTCACCAATAACACCCGCTAGTAAAAGTTTTTTTTTCATATTTATATTTCACCACGGATACATAGAAAATCTAAAATTGGTAACAAGGGGATACCTAATATAGTAAAATAATCACCCTCTATTTTCTTAAAAAGCCTGATGCCCTCTCCTTCAATCATATAACAACCTGTTGATCTTACAATTTGATTATAGTTTCGGTCGATATATTCATTAAGATAGTTATCATTATTATTTCTCATTTTTAATATTGCCTTAGTTGTCGTACTCCATATTGGTATATTGTCTTGATAAATTACTGCTGAAGAAAAAAGTGTGTGTTCGTTGTTGTTCATACTTTGTAATCTATTAAAAACATCAGTTCTATTTTTTGTTTTTGACAGTAATTCATTTTTAAATATTAAAGTTTGATCACATCCTATTACCATCACACCAGGATACTTTGAGCTAATTTTTTTTGCTTTATAGTCTGCTAATATATTAGATATTTGTTCAAGTTTTATATTTTCTATTAAGCAGCTTTTTTTGATACTTTCTTCATCTATCTTCGCGGGCACAGATTTAAAATTAATATTAGCGTTTGTTAAAATTTTTCCTCTAATTGAAGATTCGCTTGCTAATATGAGTTCTGTTTTCATGTGAATCCTTTATGTATAGATTTAACAGTTTTTACCAATTATTATCATTTAAGTATTAAACAGCTCTTGTTCTATTTTAATACATTTTTATTCCATGTTTATAACTATTTATTTATTTTATTTTTTTGAGAGTATCACAAAGCCTTTTTTTTTAATTTTTTTATCAACACCAAAAGTTTTTTTATGTCTTTTTAAGTCTTTGTTTTAAAGTTGTAATATTTTTTATCAACAGAGTGTTAACTGTTTAGTTCGTTTTTAATTTATCCCCAGTTTTATGTTTATGAAAATCTAATAGCGTTAATCCACAGTATCCACGGGTACTACTACATCATCTACTTTCTTTATAAATATTATTTTATTAGTAAGGTTAAGTTTTTCTTAATCTTTGACAAAACTGATTAATATCATCCCAATTTGTAAATTCATATTCAGTAGAAGTATTTGTAGGTCCCTTAGTTAACCACATTATTAGTTTTATCATTAATTTATCTAGTAGTTTATATTTTGGATAATTTATCTTCCCAGCAAATACAGCCACATGTAATGGTTTCCATATAGAAGTTTCTAAAAATTTTTTCATGTAAGGATTTGTTTCTGGTTTATTTTTTTCTAAATTTCTAGCAACGGCATTTACTGAAAAAAATGCAGTTTTTACATTATTTAGTATGTTTATATTTTCTTTAATAAATTGGTATAATTCTGGCTTATGTTTTCCATATCTAATGCTTGCACCAATAATAATCATATCAAAATGGTTTAAATTTAATTTACCTAAGTTATCGAGCGAAATTAATGTAGTATTAAAATCTTTTTGTAATAAAGATTTAATATATCTACATATAGCTTCAGTATGGCCATCAGTTGTTGAATATATAATTAAGTTTTGTTTCATAATAATTTATGCGCTTACATTTATTATATAAAATATACTAGGAAATAGCGTATACATTGCTATAAATTTGACTTTTGTTATAAGAAAAGTCTATATGAGACCTTGCCATGCCGTCCGGCTATACAGGTGATTCCAAATAAAACTCAAGTTATAGGATATACTATTATGCAAACTTCTTTGTCGTTAGCAGAATTAGAAGGAAAAAGCCCAGCAGATTTATTATCCATTGCTGAAAAATTAGAGATAGAGAATGCATCAACCATGCGTAAAGGGGATATGATGTTTTGTATCCTAAAAGAAAAAGCTGATGAGGGTATTGAAATATCTGGTGATGGCGTGCTCGAGGTAATGCAAGATGGGTTTGGATATTTAAGATCACCAGAATCTAACTATTTACCTGGTCCAGAAGATATTTATGTTAATCCCGACCAATTAAGAATGTTTAGTTTAAGAACTGGGGATACAGTCGAAGGTGTAATTAGCGCTCCACAAGAAAACGAGCGGTACTTTTCATTAATAAAGTGTACTAAAATAAACTTTGTAGACCCCAGTAAGGCTAAACATAAAGTTCATTTTGACAACCTAACGCCACTGTACCCAGATGAGCGCTTAAGAATGGAAATAGAGGATCCAACAATTAAGGATAAGTCCGCCAGAGTAATTGATTTAGTTGCTCCTATAGGTAAGGGACAAAGGTCACTAGTTGTAGCACCACCAAGAACAGGTAAAACCGTAATTTTACAAAATATTGCGCATTCAATAGCTGCCAACCATCCAGAGTGTTATCTAATTGTTTTATTGATTGATGAAAGACCAGAAGAAGTAACAGATATGCAAAGGTCTGTTAAGGGAGAGGTTGTGTCATCAACTTTTGATGAGCCCGCAACAAGGCATGTTGCAGTAGCAGAAATGGTAATAGAAAAAGCAAAAAGATTAGTAGAGCATAAACGAGATGTTGTTATCTTATTAGACTCGATCACACGTTTAGGTAGGGCCTTCAATACGGTTGTGCCTTCGTCAGGGAAGGTTTTAACGGGTGGTGTTGATGCTAATGCACTCCAGAGACCAAAAAGATTTTTTGGTGCTGCTAGAAATATAGAAGAAGGTGGTTCTTTAACAATTATTGCAACAGCACTGATTGAAACAGGTAGTCGTATGGATGAAGTTATTTTTGAGGAGTTTAAAGGCACTGGTAACTCTGAAATAGTTCTAGATCGTAAAGTGGCAGATAAGAGGGTTTTCCCATCAATGGATATTCTTAAATCTGGAACACGAAAAGAAGAGTTGCTTGTAGATCAAGCAGATTTACAAAAAATGTTTGTGTTGAGGCGTATATTAAATCCAATGGGCACCACAGATGCAGTAGAGTTTCTGATTGGAAAGCTAAAACAAACAAAAAATAACGCAGAATTTTTTGACTCAATGAACTCTTAATATATTTTTAATTTGAGGTGGTGTAATAATGGATACGATATTCGCCCTTACTACGCCGGAAGGAAAGTCGGGTGTGGCTGTTGTTAGAGTGTCTGGTCAGAGGGCTTTTGATTGTTTCAAAAATTTTAACTGTATGCCTGTTAAGCCCAATAAGAAGGGTCTTCGGAAGCTTTACTTTAACGATAAATTGTTAGATGAGGCTTTGGTTCTGTGTTTTAAAAGAGGGCATAGCTTCACGGGTGAAAACACAGTTGAAATTCATCTTCACGGTAGTTTAGCAATTATTAAGACCTGCTTAAGTTATCTAGGTAGCTTCGATGGTTTTAGAATTGCTGATCCTGGAGAGTTTACAAAGAGAGCATTTGAAAATGGGCGTTTGGATCTTTCGCAAGTTGAGGGTTTAAGTGAGTTGATTGATGCTGAAACATCGGTACAGCTTGACCAAGCACAAAGAGTTTTTGAGGGTTTTTTGGGTAAAACAGTTGCAGTCTGGAGAAGTGAAGTAATTGATTGTAAAGCACTAATTGAGGCTTCAATAGACTTTGTTGATGAGGATGTGCCCTTAGATCTATCTGATGAGATACTGAAGAAACTTTTAAGAATAAAAACTTCAATACAAAAAGAAATTGATGGTTCTTTTGTTTCTGAAAAAATTAAGTCTGGCTTTGAGATAGCAATAATTGGTGCCCCAAATGTAGGTAAGTCTACGTTACTAAACGCGTTAGCAGGCCGTGAGGCGGCAAT
>JACKQG010007924.1_pt1 | contig 10508 bp, 7 predicted proteins | sample 8237621 | NCBI WGS metagenome assembly JACKQG01 (sample SAMN15677084, study PRJNA649215) | marine metagenome | biome: marine; feature: Black Sea; material: saline water; isolation source: suspended particulate matter (SPM) from the Black Sea western gyre | collected 2013-06-09/2013-06-10 | depth...
TTAATTGTCCGTTTCCGTACCATGCTTTTTGTTTCCCTGTTCCGTTAATAAAATCGCCAATTCCCACAATCGCCCCGTCATCTTCATAATACAACCACTGTCCGTCGAACATACCTTTGATGTAAGCTCCTTCAATTTTTATTTGCCCTGAAGGATAATACAGGAGATACAAGCCATCAAGCGTGTCGTGGTAATAATATTGTTCTGATATTAGGTTTCCGTTGAGGTTGAACGATTTAACCAAGCCATGTAAGCAGTTGTCTTTGTAATTTTCAGCAGAGTGTATTTTGCCATTTATAAACCATCTGACTGATTTACCCTGAAGTGTGTCGTTTACATAATTACATTCGTGTTGTTTATTTCCGTTGGAGTAATACCATGTGGCTCTGCCATGATACTTTTTCCCTTTTTTTTGTATCTCGGATTTTAGCGTACCATCATCATAATAATCTCTTTTGGTTTTTGTGCAAGCGGTCAGCAATATCACAAAAACGAAAATCAGAAGAAAAGTAAATCTGGTCATAAACAATGTTTGCGTTAATCAATGAAGAAAAATTATTTATCATTGCAGTTCAGATAATTTTTATTTATTATCTCTTCGATTGCTTTATCTCTCTCTATTAATTTCTCTGTCTTATTAATGAAATAAAAGGCTATAAAGGGCACAATATTTATCATTATTATGAAATTATCAACATTATGTTTTATTTCAAAATTGAATCCAGAAATCATTGCTTTAAATTGAAAATTAAAATTATTTTCGATATCTAATCCAGCCGCTAAAGAGAATCCGGATGTGTATTCGTACTTAACACCTTGAATTGCAATAATAAAAATTTGCAGGAAAAAGTTCAGACTAGATAAGTCAAATCCATATTTTTTATCTTTTAAAATCGAATATCCACAATATATAGAGAATGCGTAAAGTATTAGAACCAGTAATAAAATCAGTAACATTAGTCCTGTTATAGTGCCGATCTGTGCCAATACCCATATAAATATCAGGTATCCAAGTACTCCACCAATAATTTGGTAGTATCCAAGAATATTTTTATTTCGATTTATTAAATATTTTATTTCAAACCTTTCGTCCATTAAATTGCATTTTTGCTAACGTAATAGTTCATAAGCTTCGGGATGCAAAATTCAAAAATAGATAAAAAAGTTGAAGATAAAGGGGAAATTTATTTAAAATTCAACCATTTAGCCATATAACCATTAAATCATCGGTTTCTTAATTTTATTGGAGATATGCCGAACCTCTCTCTTTATAAATCCTGATGAAATTTTCTATTGACCTGTCATAAGTGTGTTCAATATCAGATGGGAAATAACATGCCGGCAATTCATTAATTCTCCTGTGATAGCTTATACATTCGCAGCAAATTCCCTTCTTGGAGCATGGATAAGTGCAGTTGCAATTCTGTTTGTTTTTTTCAAATGTGCATGTTTTCATTTTTTAAAATTTTTATAATCTTTGTTTTACAACTTCAAACATAATGATACCTGCTGCAACCGAGACATTAAGCGATTGAATTTCTCCATCCATCGGTATCTTTACTATTTCATTACACAATTTAAGATATTCATCTGAAATTCCTTTTTCTTCCGAGCCTAAGATGATTGCCGTGGGTTTTGAATAATCAATATCATAGTGATATTTTTCGGCTTTTTCAGTAGCGGCAACAATTTGTAATCCGCTGTTTTTAATGTATAAGATGGTTTCTTTCAGGTTGGAGGTGCGGCAAACAGGTATTTTATGCAATGCGCCTGCCGAAGTTTTAATTGCATCTGCATTTATTTGCGCAGAGCCTTTTGAGGGCAGAATGATGGCATCTGCACCAGCGCACTCAGCGGAGCGGGCAATCGCCCCAAGGTTCCTCACGTCGGTAATTTTGTCTAATATCAATAAAAAGGGCGCTTTGCCCGATTCGAATATAGAAGGAAGTAAGGTTTCAATATTTGTATATTCAACAGGGGAGATTAGCGCCACAATTCCCTGGTGATTTTGACGGGTGAGTTTGTTCAGCTTTTCTTTCGGGACAAACTGGAACGGAATATTATATTCGGTAGCAATTTTTTTTACTTCGTTGATCTTATGTGGCAGGATAGATTTTTGAAAAAAGATCTTATCAATTTCTTTGCCTTCTTTGATAGCCTCAACAACAGGTTTAAGTCCGTAGATAATATTGTTTTTACTCAAAATGTTTGAGATTGATTTGATATAGCTGCAAAGATATACTGAATTCAAAAAGATTTGTGAAATATTTTACTATATTTAACGTGCGTTTTTGTGTTTCTGTCTGCCCCGTAAGAAAGAATGACTGTATTGCGGCATTTAAGTGGATAAAAATATTAATTGCCACAAAATCACTAAATCACAAAATTTCACTAAAAGAATAATAAAATTTGCAATCGTCATAATATATTTTATTTTAATATCCTTCGTTTTCACTTATATTCTATATTTTTACGCCTAAATTAAAGGATAATATCACTGCCTTATGCAATTTGTTAATCCCGGTTTTTTATATGGTTTATTTGCTGTTTCAATCCCAATTATAATTCACCTTTTTAATTTCAGGAGGTTCAAAAAAGTATATTTTACTAATGTAAAATTTATCCGGGAGTTAAAGCAGCAAACACAAAAACAATCGAAACTAAAACATCTGCTTGTTCTTTTATTGAGGATTCTCGCCATTGCTACTATTGTTTTTGCTTTTGCTCAGCCTTATATACCTGTTTCGCAAAATATAATTAAGCCCAATGAAAAAAATGCAGTAAGCATTTATATTGATAATTCCTTCAGTATGCAGGCAGAATCAGATAAAGGCACTTTGCTTGATAAGGTAAAAGATAAAGCATCGGAAATTGCTTCCGTATATAAAAGTTCCGACCTTTTCCAGCTTTTAACAAACGATTTTGAAGGCGGTCATCAGCGGTTTGTCAGCAGGGATGAATTTATTAATCTTGTCGAAGAAGTCGGTATATCGCCTGTGGTAAAGACTATTCCCGAAATAATTACAAGGCAGGAAGATTTGTTTTCTGTTAATCCTGCCAAAGTAAAAACGGCTTATTTTATCTCTGATTTTCAAAAAAGTATTTTTACGGAAGATTTATCAATCGAAGATTCATTATTAAATGTATATCTGATTCCCGTAGAAGCATTAAATTCGGATAATCTTTATATTGACAGTTGCTGGTTCACGGCTCCGGTTCAGCAGGTAAATCAAAACGTTGAATTAAAAGTCAGGATCAGGAACAGCTCGGGCAATGATTATGAAAAGATACCTGTTAAGCTGAAAATCAATGGTCAGCAAAAAGCTGTGGCAAGCTTTGATATTAAACCTGGCTCGGAAGCCCTGGTTAAGTTACCATATACCAATTACGAAACCGGGATACAATATGGCGAACTGGAAATTACAGATTATCCGGTTAGCTTTGATGATAAGTTTTATTTTTCCTATAACGTATCTCCGGTTATACCTGTGCTTTGTATAAACGGAAATGGGGAAAATGTTTATCTCAACTCCTTATTTAAAAACGATACTTCTTTTTTGTTCAGGAATATAGAAAAAGGAAATATTGATTATTCCGATTTTGTATCCTTTCGTTTGATTATTCTTAACGAACCGGATAATATTTCAAGCGGATTAATACAAGAGCTTAACAGGTTTGTTGCAAATGGCGGAAGCATTATGATATTGCCTTCCGAAAACATAAATTTTGAAAGCTATAAAGATTTGATGAGTTCGCTTGAAACAGGTTATTATGTCGAACTGGACACTACTGATACAAAAATAAGTTTTATAAACCTTGAACATCCTTTGTATGTGGATGTTTTTGACGAGATACCGGAAAACATCGATTTGCCGGTGGTTTTTAAAAGCTATGTTTTGAGTGAGAGAACTCACACAAAGCAGGAGTCGCTTCTTGAGTTGCAAAATGGCAATAATTTCTTAAAGACTCAATATTATAAAAACGGCAAAGTGTATGTTTTTGCTGCACCGTTTCAAACTGATTTCAGTAATTTTCCAAAACATGCCATATTTGTTCCCACATTATATAAAATTGCTGTTTCCAGCGCTCTTGATGACAAACTTAATTACACGATAGGAGAGAATGAGCTGATTCGTATAAGCAATGTCAGATTAAGTGGAGATAATGTTTTTCGTATCAGGAGCAACGAATCTGATTTTGAATTTATACCGGAACACAGGAGAATTAATTCCCATCTTGATATTTTTACACACGGGCAGGTTACATTTGCAGGGAATTATTTTTTATATGAAGATGATGTTCCTTTGAAAGGTATTTCGTTTAATTATGACAATAAAGAATCCGAATTAACCTTTTTCTCTGTTGAAGAAATAAAAGAGATTTTAAACGAGGCGGGAATTAATAACATAAAAGTTCTGGAGCCGAAGGATAAGCCCTTTGTGCAAACCCTTTCGGAGCTAAGCCAGGGAAAAAAATTATGGAAGTGGTTTATGATTCTTGCCCTTGCTTTTTTATTAGCTGAAGTGCTTTTGCTCAGGTTTTGGAAGTAATTTATCTCAATCAAACTATAAATGCTTAACAAGAATGGAAACGGATTTTAAATTATAAATCAAGCAGTTAAAAAAACAGAATAATTTTTATAGTAGAAATAAACGTAATACTTATATTTACAAGTTACCAACAAGCCTAAAAAAGACAGCGATAGAATGAAACATGACAGTAAAACATATAAGGACAGAAAAGAAAGACTAATCGGAATGACTGCCAACCACAACAGCCTACCCGATAAAGTTTTATTTTTTGCCGACCCGCATTTTTTGTTTTTTAATTTTTTCGCCAAACCACATTGCACACATTTGCCTTTGCTTGCTTACGCACCGGCCAACCCAAAAGCAAAGACAAAAGAGTGCAATCGCCAACGTTTTATTAACTTGACTTAATGCAACTACAAGCAGGATACATATATGACTTCGTTAAAAACAAACTACTGAGTGAAAATAAATCCTCAGAAGTTTTGTCCCTACTTGAATATCTATCTTACTTTGAAGTTGATTCTGACTTAGTTGAAGAAAACGAAAATGACAAACCAGAATTAGCAGTAATCAACAACTTACTTTCAAGAGGGCTACCGACACGACCAAGTTTGTTCATGGAGAAAATGTTTTTGAACGCACTTGAAATCGGTGAATCCCAAACAGACATTTTAGGAAACATTGAATCGGAAACAAACAATTCATTCAATTCTGTTGCTCAATTTCTTTTCAAAGCATTACACATTATTGACCCGAGAATAACTCACGACAGAACAAGGTTTCAACTTCAACAGAGTTTTGAGTTTGACAACATCGGTAGCCGTTACGAAGAAGATTTTCTTTTTTCTCATGTTCCAAGAATACTAGGCGCAGAATGGTTTCAACTTTTAGAATCACAAAGAGAGTTCACTTCAATCGTAAATCTTGACAACAACTTTACAAGACAGCGAACAGATTTCTCAATCGAATTTCCTTTTCCACTCATGGACAAGAAAGGGATTATTATTGAAATTGATGGACCCCACCATTGGGAAAATGAAAATCAAAAGATTTTAGACCAACAAAGAGATACAGCAGCAGAAAATATGGGTTGGCTCAACACCTTGAGAATTGAAACAAGAATATTTGATAGGATTGAAAGCAAATTTTCAGGACTGAAAGAGTTAGCAAGACAACCATTTTTTCAAAACATAAAACTCAACTATCAAACCCCTCTCTATTTTGACAAAGAAGGATTGAAAGCACTTCAACTCATTTTATCTCCATTCGCCATTGCGAGGATTCAAAAGGTTTTGATTCAATATTTGCTGCAAGGCAAACTCATTTTGTCAGCAACAAAATGGAAGATTGGAGTAATTGAAAGAGATGTTCCGTGTGCTGCAATTGCCATTGCAGATTTGAAACAACATCTGCAAAACATTTTTTCTTTACAAGACAAATCATTCAATCCTGAAATTGAGCTTACTGTTTTTACCACACAAGAATTTCAGCCAGCATCTTTGAACAAAGTTGATTTATCAAAACATTTTTCAGTAATTAATTTCCTTGATATCACTACTCAAAATGCGAATTATGAGTTTGATATTTTGATTGACATTTCTGTTTTGCAACGAAAAGGATATTCAGGAAATGAAATTTTTATTACATCAAATGAAAAATGTGTTGTGCGTTCCGCACATCACAAACACAGCACACGCACCTTTCTCACTTCTGATATAATCGACTACTCGAATTTTGTTGCGGCTAATGAACAGCAACCCGAACAAACTTCTATTGATGAAGAAAAGGTTGTGTTACTTGAATATTTTCTTCAAAATATTTTCAGGAAGGAAAAATTTTGGGCAGGTCAATTAGAAATCCTGAACAAAGCATTGCAAGGAGAAAGTGTAATTGGTTTGCTTCCTACCGGTGGCGGCAAATCACTTACTTATCAACTCGCAGCAATGTTGCAACCTGGAATTTGTTTGGTGATTGACCCAATTAAATCTTTGATGAAAGATCAGTATCATAATTTAAGAAAAAATCAAATAGATGCTTGCAATTTCATCAATTCATCTTTGAAAACACGTGAGCAGAAAACAAAAGAAACAGCAAAGTTCAGGAATGGTGAAGTTCTTATTTGTTTCGTTTCACCGGAACGACTTCAAATGAAAGAGTTCAGAGATACTCTGAAAGAAATGAAGGAGAATGAAATTTATTTCAGCTATTGTGTTATTGATGAAGCACATTGCGATTCGGAGTGGGGACATGATTTCAGAACATCGTATTTGAGTTTGGGAAAAAATGCCTTTGAGTTCTGCAAAACAAAAAACAAAGAAACTATTCCTCTTTTCGGTTTGACAGCAACAGCTTCGTTTGATGTGTTATCAGATGTTCAAAGAGAACTTTCAGGCAACAACGAAAGATACAAGTTAAAGGAAGATTCAATTATCCGATTTGACACAGTGAACAGAGAGGAATTAAACTTTGAAATCATAAATGTATTCGCTGACTTGCGTGACACAGATTCAGAGTGGAGACTGAAAGAAAAATTAGGAACGCAAAAGCAATCAAAACTCATAAATCATTTAAGCAGTTTCCGTTTTGATAATCAAAATAAATATTCTGGAATTATTTTTTGTCCGCATCGTGGGTGGTATTTCGGTGTTACTGACAGATACAGAAATGATGATTTAAGAAATGGAGTTTATGATGCAATACAAAGAGCAGCTATTCCGAGTTTGCGAATAGGTTCGTTCATGGGTTCAGATTCTGATGATGAAAGAACCGCAGAATTGATTGAAGCAGATTCAATTCAAGCACAAGAAGATTTTATTGGAAACAATTTGAACTTGCTTGTTTCAACAAAAGCATTCGGAATGGGAATTGACAAACCAAACATTCGGTTCACTTTTCATGTAAATTATCCAAGTTCAATTGAAAGCTTTGTTCAGGAAGCAGGCAGGGCAGGTAGAGACAAACAACCAGCAACTTCTTTTATCCTTTTCAATGATGAGCAAATTGAAAAAGGAGACAAGATTCATGAAATTGATAGGGACAATCTTTTGTTTTTTCACAATTCATCTTTCAAAGGAGTTGAAAAAGAAAAGGCGATTTTATTTGAATTGCTTTCGGCAATTCACACACCCAACAAATTATTTGAAATTGAGGTTAAACTTTATGAGGAGTTTCAGCAAGATATTAATTTAGCACTATGGAAAAGCCAAGCAGGGCACTGGTATTTTTTTGTAAACGGAGAGAACTTTGAGGACAAATTTGGTGCAGTAAAAATTCCTTCACTTCAAATTGATACAACCCGAATTACAAAACCAGTAAATGAATGTAACCAAGTCCTGAATTTTATCAGCAATTTCATTCGGCAAAACGCTAATGGGGATGTAATACTGTGGTTAAAAACTTCAACTACTATTGCGGGATTAGAAACTTTATTACAAGCAAATGAAAGAATTGAACTCACACTTCGCTTTGAAAATAACATCACAGAACGAGTTGAAATAATAAGTAGATGGCTCAATGCAGCGTTCAATACAAACAGGTTTGATTTGGTAACGACAAAAGGTATTTTAGCATTCTCAAATTCGTTTGAGGATTTTAAAGAGCAAGTAGTTTCAAAACTTAACAACGGAATCCCTTTTGAGCAAGCAGCCAGAGCAAGAGACCAAGCAAGAAATAATCAGATAGGAACAGCAGAAAGAGAATTACAAAGATTATTTGATGGATACAGAACTAAAGCAGATACAGAGAAAGCACTGTACCGCTTATCAACTGTTGGTGTGATTGACGATTACACTGTTGATTTCAATTCCAAAACCTATACTGTTTATGCAAGGATGAAAACGGATGAACAATATTTCAATAACTTGGAGAACTACATCAGGAAATATTATTCAGAAGTAAGAACTAAACAAGAAATCAGAAAAGCAAGGCAATCTGAAGGAACAACAACAATTCAAAAATGTCTTTACTTCCTTACGGACTTCGTGTATTGTGAGATTGAGAAGAAAAGGTTTGAAGGGATTGGAGTAATGAAGGAAGCATGTGAAATTGGAAAAGAAAACGGAGGTGCAGCGTTTAAAGAATTTGTTGATTTGTATTTCAACTCTAAATATGCAAGAAAGGGATATGAAGTTAATGGAGAGAATAGATCTTTAACCGACAGAACAGAAGAAGGAAGACAACAAAACATCAAATGGGTTTGGGAATTTATTGAAGTAATTGATGAAGATAAATCAGGCGGACACATTAATAACCTGAAACACTTGCGTGGTGCATGTGTACGATTACTTATTCCGCAACCTGACAATGCAGTATTTCATTTGTTAAAAGCATTTTCAATTTTTATCTTAGAACCTGAAAACAAAAGATTGATGGATGAAGCATCAAATAGTTTTGCAAAAGGATTTATTGAATTTCAAAAAGAAAAAAATTTGGCATTTGACCAAGTTTTGATACACGCAGAAAAATTCAAAGAGTATGTTCTCCAATTTTCAACACATCCCGGGATACAAGAGATAATGCAAAATCAGATTACTATTCTATCAGTAAAAGTTCATTCGGAATGGTTGGAAAACTTTAATAATAAATTTTTAGAAAAATATGAACCAAGACATTCATTCGCATCTTGAAAAACTCAAAACTGAGTTAGACAAATTAGAACCAGCAGTTAAACATTTGCAAAAGGCAGATGAGAATGCAACTGCATTGGTAAATACCTTTACCAACATTCATAAAGAGTTTACAAAACATTTGCAGAATATTGAGAAATCTCTTTCAGATGCAAATGAGAAACATCAAAAGCAAATTACAAAAGAGATTCAGGAATCAACGAAAAAAATAAATGATGCAACGGAGCAACTTTCAAAATCAAATTCTGCATTTGAGAAGCAAATCAAAGCATTGCTTTCAGGATATTCTGAACTTAGTGAATCAGCATCACGGTTAATCAAGAAAATTGACAGCATTGATTTTCCCTCACGACTTGACAAACTTGATGCAACTGTAAGTTCAATCAATCAAGGACTGCAAAACACACAAACAAGAATTGGTGACTTAGAGCGAAATCTTAAAGACGATATTCAGGCAAAAACAAAAGATGTTACTTCAAAAATTGATGCAAGCGAAAATTCTTTGAAGCAGCGAATTGATAATTTTGAGAAAGCAACTACAAAAGAGTTTGAAAAGCATTCAAAAGAAAACAAACTTTTAAAGATTTTGCTCTTCGTTTCAATCGGATTAATTGCTGGACTGATCATATTTAGAATAATTTCAGGAACATGAAAGCCAACGCACAAAAAAATACACACTTGCAAGTCGCACAAGCCAATGCTAAACCCAAAATTTGCAAGAGAGTATTTTTTTCTCCACCCCAAGAAAAATTAAAAAACAAAAAAATTTCCACCTTTCAAAAAAAATAAAACTTTGCAAACGCATAACTCGACAGACTAAAACTATTTACTAAAATGACTGATAATATGAAAAATGAAAGACACTTAACGACTGAAAAGAAAGAAGGCCAGTTGGTAACAATTAAGTATCGTTTTCGGCGGTAGCCGAATATATACTGGATGTTGAACTAAACCGGATTTAAATGAAGTGATACATTATATGTAGGGGAATCAATTTTTCAATGTTAAGTAGAGAAAAACTGACTGATATTTGAAGACAAAAGTAACAAAATATTGTAGAGTAATCAAAAGCTACCTCCCGAAAGGGAGGTTTCGTTCAACAATAAATATAGGGCATTGGGCGAGCATTACTAAATTTGAAAATGAGTACAATTAATAAAATATAAAGTGGTTTGAAAATGATTTACGTTAAAATGCCAAACGCCCCATATTAGAGCCGTCAGACTGTCTAAAAACTATTAAAAAGCAAATATATTGATAAAACAGCAAAACGTATGATTTTAAAAAACAGCTATTTAGAAAATATTAGATTGAGTACAAATAACAATATTCGGGGTTATTAGACAAACTG
>JACKQG010007925.1_pt1 | contig 10508 bp, 6 predicted proteins | sample 8237621 | NCBI WGS metagenome assembly JACKQG01 (sample SAMN15677084, study PRJNA649215) | marine metagenome | biome: marine; feature: Black Sea; material: saline water; isolation source: suspended particulate matter (SPM) from the Black Sea western gyre | collected 2013-06-09/2013-06-10 | depth...
AAATTGGAAGAAGTTGGCGTAACAATAATTGATTTTAACTTCGATTTCGAAGGTTTCCAAACATGGACGGGATATTCATTGTATAACGAGCCACAGATAGAGTAACGTAGTTGGACAATATCTTTTGTGGAAAATGTGGTTAATGTTATTCTGTTAACGAACAAGGGGAAGGTGATGCGTGTGGAGTCTTCAACATTGCAACTTCTGATATGTGCAGATGCAATCGATCTTCATCCGCCCCAGGGGCGAAGATAAAACGTTCGATGCCGTTAATATCTGTTCTAATTTGTGTTTTCATAACAACCTCCAAATGTAGCCGAATTTGCGCTGAGAACTAGCGAAGCGCCGGTTCGAAGCTGCGAAGCACAGAATTCGGGTTGTCCCATTCAATTTAGTGCGTCAAATTATACTTCTCTTTCAATGTATCAGATATATCTCGAACCATAAGATAGGCTTTTTCGACAGTTTCGGCTCCATCTGGGTTCATCAAACAGCATGTAGCCGGCGCAATGAGGGATTGTTTTGCAATAGTCTGGCAATCGAGATTCTCAGATTCCAAAACTCGCCAATGGCTTTCAAGTTTTTCAGTCAGACTTTCCACTGTTTCTTGTTCCAGAATTTCTATGTACGTTGGAACTATCCCCCATGAAATGATTCTACCTTGCTCGAGAAACTGTTGAACTTGTTTGGTATACTTGGCGAATATCTCGCCGCGAAGATACGCGTCAAAAGAGAGCATGTCAATATTGGCAGTGAGCAGAAAATTCCAGTCGGGATTGCCACATAGGTGAATGCCTTTGACACCATCGATAGTTGCCAAGAAATCGACAACTTCTGAGTGTGCTTTTTCACTTGGATAGCCGGTGATACTGCTGAAAAGCATTTCCAATCCAGGCTCATCTATCCACATAAAAGCATTGTCGTTTTTACTATTCAATTTGTGATATTGCATATTAATCTTATTTCTGAAAATTTCAAAGAGAATTGTGCGAATATCATCATTGTAGATAACCGGACGTTTGTTTTCGTCACAGATGCTTAATCCAAAGCTAATAGGCCCGATATTTTGACCTCGGATGGCCGGATACATTTTCAAATCAAGAGCAAGAAAACCGTGATAGACTTGTGAATACGCCGGTGAGATATCGAAAACAGCATCTGTAGGCTGATGTTCGGCGTATGTCATTAAATCGTCATAAAACTTAGCTGTGTCAAGAACAATCTGTCTGGCCTCTATATCAACGACAATACCAGGGAAATTTTCTGATGCTTGGATATACATATCCTCGTAGTAACTAATCTTAGGCAACTGCGGCCAGAATGGAATATCCATGCTCAAAGCTAAATTTTGGCCGCGGTCTATATCTGTATGGGGTAATATCCCCATAGCTGTACATTTGCATCCCGCTTGAAAACTCATTGTTTATCCTTTCTTTCCCATAGTCATCTGAAAATCATACTGTGAATCCCTGTAATTTGTCAAGGCGAAAATCAAATTCGACTCTTGCAAAAACTCGGATAATATAATATAATTTATGACACTTGTGGCATCCGTAGTTTTCCAAAGTCACTTGCATTTTATTTTCGGAGAATTAATGAAACCTGTTCCGGAATCAATAAAAACACTTATTCGAGCCGAAAGGATTGTATTCTCAAAGAAAGCTCGGAGCGTCCTATTTTCAGGAATATTAACCCTGGATGATTTGATTTGCTCAATTCTCAATGGTTCGGTTGTTAAGAGAGAAAAAGACGAGATGAAGAGAGCAAGGTTTAAATATACAATTATTGGACCCGCTTTGAGCGGTAGGCTTGTTTATTCCTGCGGTAAGATAGTAAAAGATGAAAGGGAAAAAGAATATTTCATCATAACCTTTCACGAAGCGAGGTGAATAAAATGATTAATAAACCTTGTCCCTCCTGCTCTCAAGGTTTTCTGTCTGAAAAGAAAAAACGGTTTTTGTTCTCTTATAACGGACATAAATATTGGATTTCTGACGTAAAAGTTGAAGTGTGTGACATATGCGATGAAGAGATAATAACGGCAAAAGAAATCAGGAGAATGGAAAAGATTGCGAAGGAGAAGTTTGAAAGCCGATATACCGACAGATTCTTTGTCAAAATCGATCCAGTATCAGTAAATCAAAAATTTTAACCAAGGTTGACAACTGCCGATGCTCAGACGCTTCTGAATTGGTTCATCAACTCCCCAACCTTTTGCTTCAGAGGTCGATAGACATATTCCCCCATAGTAGCAATCGCGCCGCGGTCAGATTGATTCCTTTCCACGTTAGCAAAAGCCTCAATTGCTTGGCGCGCGGTTTCGACGGCGGCTTTTGTTTGCTCAATTGCTTCTGTTAGTCGAACGCGATAGTCGTCCTCGTCTCCCCTCTCCTTAGCGTCTTTGGCGGCTTGTTCCGCTGTGGCTGCCTTGCGGACTGCTTCTATTGTGTCAAGGTATCCGATTCCGAATCCTAACCTGCCTATCCAGTAATTGATGTAAGCTTTTCCCTCCGGTCGCGAAGGTTCTGACGTTTTACGCACTGCGGAAAGCGCGCGCCGATAACCTTCCCTGTCTTCGGAAAGTTCACTTGACAGAGAACCGGGCGACCAGTGTTTCATAATCATTCCCGGCACCGGAAAAGTCAGTCCGAGTCCGTGGTCTTCCAGAGCCACGGTCACTGCTTCCAGTTCGCGAAACGCCTCCAACATCGGCTCAACGGCGGCATCTCCGCAGATAGTACGAATCTGGTCGGAGTAAATCTTCTCTGGCGTTGCATTAGTGTCCCATGCGGTTTTTGCAAGATAGGCAATGCATGGGTCATGGTCGCTAATCAACCAATACCGGGTCGAGAAACCACTCCAGCCATATTTCCGCAGGTCGCACGCTAATTCATGTAGCGCGCCGGTGACCAGTTGCGGTAACATACCGACGTTGTCATCATGGAGTGTAAAAATCAGACTTGCGGGAATTTCTTGTGATGGAACATCTTTCAATGTCTCGCGCCGCCGAACCACTCTTGAGGCAGTGTAATCCACAAAGATTAGCGTCTCTGAACCTTCGGGCAGAATACAGTGCAAAATTTGGAAAAGCTCTTCCGCTACACCGGTGATTACAACACGCGCATCGGGCTTTTGGGTTTTAGGCAATACGTCTGGACTGGTCAACATTCGGTCAAAGAAGTAAAGCGCTGCGATATCACCCTTGACCTCAGTAACAGCCCGTTGAGCGCCGCCGGGATAGCTGGTACGATTCTGTGCTTTCTGTAGCACCTGCTCAAGCGATATAATCTGACTAATCTGATATTTCTCATCAAGTTGTTGCCATGCCCACTCATACCGTTCCGTCCAGTCGCGATGTTCAGGCATGCCAAAGGCGTACAAGTCCGCCTCAGGATAGGTGTCGATAGCAGTTTTCAGTACCGCTGAAGCGACTTCCAGGAGGTATGGGTCATCAGGCATCACTTTCGAGCCTGGCCCCACCGTCAGATTTCCAAGTTGATGCGCAGTTTGAGCGTCGGGGATAATCGGACGAAATTCCTCTGGAAAGTCCATCAAAGATGCCGAAAACGATGACTGCATCCCGCGGCTTTTGGCATACTTTATCAGTTCGTGACAAAGACGTTCTCCCGCAGCAGCAAATTCTTCGTAGCTTGCACTACGCGGCAGGTCAGGATTCCAGAATTCTTCTTCATCGCTGAATAGTTCTCGACCAGGCATGTCGTCAGTGATTGGATAGTGAAAATCAAACCAAAGAGCAGCGAACTTCCGCTTGATGCCCTTAATCTCCAGGTGCAAAAACGGCTGCCAAGGCCAGGTCGATAGCCCAATGCGATTAAATTTCAACTTGGCAAGTTGGTCTAACACGGGTCGGTAGTCAGCCATCCCCCAGGACTCTGGCCCCATCGCAAAGTCGTTGATGACTCGCCACCAACGCACGCGCAGGAGCGGCTCCCACACTTTGTCGATTTCAGGCAGGTGGAAATCCCCTGCATTTTCGGGATAGACATCACCGTGTAGCAGATAGCGAACTCCGTAATGCTCCACCAGTTCATAAACTCCCCACATCGTCGCCGCTGGACTCCCCCCGCTTATCACCATGGTGGGTTTATCCATAAACGCTGTTTTCCTCAACAGAAAGCCCTGGTCGCTCAGTTGCGGAAAATCAGCTTCGCCTATAGCTTGAGCGAGAATTGGATTGCCCCGCGGATTGCCCAGAATCACACGATATTCTGCCGTGTCGCTGGGCGAATTTTTTATGTTTGCGGTCACACCAAACAATTGTTTCAGATAGCTTTGAAGTTCCGATACGGCAAACTGTTCCAACTCATCCGCCTCGTGACCAATAATAAATTCGACGGATTTTTCCGATGTCAATATTTTATTTTTATGCAATTGGCTCATGACTGTACCTCCCAGTAGCCGAAGTCGCCGAGACTTCGGGCTACTTTCCGAAAGAATGAGTAGAAATGTAATTATTATAGCATCTCAAAGACCATTTTTTAAGTAAAAAATTTAAAATGCTTGACGAAGTGGTTCAAAATATGCTAATAATATGAGCCGAATTCGCCAGAATGTCCCGAACTTTGGCAAGTTCGGCTACAAAAGTATGGAATCCTTATCTAGATTGGGCAGCTCGTCATGTTTAAAATGAGAAATTGGATAAACTTAAAACGATTATTGATGTTTTTGATAGGCGGGATATTTGTTTTTGGACTTAGTTTCCGCTTTACACCTTTGCTTTTTCCTATCCAAAAGGAAGATATAGAAAGAAAAAGCTTTCACTCAATAAAATTCTACGACCGGGATGGCAACCTCCTCCAAGAGGTACTATCTAAGGACTCCAGGTCACTTCATGTAAGTATTGACCGTGTATCCTCCTATTTTTTAAAAGCCATTATCGCATCTGAAGATAAAAACTTCTACCGTCATAGGGGAGTTGATTATCTGGCAATTCTCAGGGCAATTTATCTGAATACTAAAGCAAAAGAAATTGTATCTGGCGCTTCCACCATTACTCTGCAATTGGCAAGGATGATTAATCCCGACGAAAGGACAATGATAAAAAAAATCAAAGAAGCCTACTTCGCCTATCGCTTAGAAGCAGGGATGGATAAAAGAACTATCCTGGAAGAGTACATCAACCGCATCCCTATAGGCGGTAACCTTTATGGCGTTGAATCCGCCGCAAAGGCTTACTTTGGTCTGTCAGCTTCAGACCTGACTCTTGCACAATCTACATTTTTAGCATCCATTCCCAATTCTCCCACCCAACTCAATCCTTACTATAATTTAGAAGGTATAAAAAAACGCCAAAAATACATATTGGAAAGGATGTGCGAACAGGGATTAATCCCAAAAGAACGGATTGAAAGGGTTTTGAAAGAAAATATTTCGCTTAGACCTCAAGAGGCATCATTTTTAGCGCCACATTTTGTTTTCCATCTAATGAATAATTTTCCTGATGAAGCTTTTGAAGTGAAAACTACCATTGACCGCGAGATGCAGAAAATGGTCAGAGAACAGATTCGTAAGGTAATATCTCACCTAAAGCCGCTTAATGTTACCAATGCGGCGGCTATTCTTCTTGACAATCATACTGGACAGGTTCTCGCCTATGTCGGCTCGGCTGATTACTTTGATGAAAAAAATGAAGGACAGAATGATGGGGTTATGGCGTCTCGTCAGCCTGGTTCAACCTTGAAACCATTTTTATATTTATTAGCTATGGAGGAAGGATTTAATCCCGCAACTATTATTTCCGATATACCCACTCATTATCGAATGCTCACAGGCATATACAGCCCCAAAAATTATTCGGAGAAATTCCATGGTCCGGTGAGTCTGCGAGAGGCATTGGCTAACTCCCTTAACGTCCCAGCCGCACGCGTGATTGCCAAAATCGGTGTAGAGCAATTTTTAGCGAGACTAAAGGAATATGAATTTTGTTCATTGGATAAGGATGCGGATTTTTACGGAGTTGGTTTAGCGCTTGGAGGAGGCGAAGTAACTTTATACGAATTAGCCAGAGCCTATATGTGTTTGGCAAGAATGGGAAATTTTATACCAATAAAAGAAATACTAACGGTAAATGGAATATCCGAAACGGATAGTGTATCCGCTGGGGAAAAAACTATCTCTACGCCAGCGATGAATTATCTAATCGCTGATATCCTTAGCGACCGATTCGCACGCGCAGCAGAATTTGGGTTTAATTCCATCCTTAACCTTCCTTTTCCTTGTGCTGTGAAAACAGGCACATCCTTCCGCTTCTGCGATAACTGGACAGTAGGATATACCAAAGACTATACTCTGGGTGTCTGGGTGGGGAACTTTAATCATTCTCCTATGCAGAAGGTGTCAGGAGTATCCGGCGCTGGTCCCCTTTTTACTGAAATTATGATGATGCTGTATGGTAAGAAAAAATGGCCTGCCCAATTTACGATGCCAGAGGGACTTGTCAAAGTGCCAGTCTGTTCGCTCTCTGGAAAAAGACCAAATCAAAACTGCCCATCAATTATTGAAGAAATTATTCCGCAAAGAGATTTATCCTCATACCAAAAAGAAAGTTGCGGGGTGCATATTTGCTATGCCATTGATGTTCGAAACGGTCTTCTCTCTTCGGATAATTGTTCTGATGAACACATCTGCAAAGAGGTCTTTACTGTCTTGCCCACGAAATATCAAAAGTGGGCAGAAGATCTGGGCATAAAAACACCGCCAGCCCCCCTGCAAAAGAAAGAATTTGCCATTTCTAATCCCAAAGATGGGGCTATTTATCACAGATTTTCAAACCTTTTGCCTGAATACCAATCGATTAAGTTTGAACTAAAAGATTCAATCGAAGGTGATTCGGCAAAATGGTTTATGAATGATATTCTTTTACGAACAACCCATAAAGAACATTCTTTTCTATGGCAGATAAAACCTGGTGATTATACATTGAAAGCTGTTTCAGAGAAGGATAAAAATCTATCTGATATAGTTAAATTTATTGTGAAATGACGTGCAATGCCAAAGGAGATGCGCCAGAAAATTGAAATGCTAAAACGTGAATGCGCTATGACACTAAGAAAAGATATGACTGAAACGTTCGTAGCAATAAAAAATATTTGACGTAAAATCCAATTTGCGCTCAAATAAAAATGTCGCTGATGTGATTCAGCGATATAAAATTTCAGGAGGATAAAAAAATGCTTAAACGATTTACCTTCATATCGCTTATTTTTAGTATTTTGTTTTCATGGGCGTGTATAGCAAACGCCCAGGTCGTGCCGCTCCCGGGCTGGGGCGTTCGAGCTTGGGATTTTCAAGATGATTTGGCAAATGACCCTAATGCCTGGAGCGGTTGGCAGTCGGAGGCTTTCATGTTTGCTCCTGACGGTTCTTTCTTTGAGCATTCTGACGAAGGTACGGTTCAGATATACTCTGTAACCGTAGATGTAGCGGCGGATGTATTCACCGCAATTCCCATTGACATCGGTGGCGGTGTCGATGTGTTTGTAGATGGTGAACATCTCTATAGTCGTGGTAATGACCATTTTGTTGCCACTTTTAATCTATCACCCGGCACACATATAATCGATCTAATCGTAAGTAACGACGGTCATAGTGATGGCAATTGGACTGTTATCACAGTGGGGAAATGCCTTTGGGGAATTGACAAAAATATCGCTTTCGTCAAAGCGGGCAGAGAGGAAACAACCTCAACCACTGTGTATGATATTTCGGACACAAATCTTCCCGGTTGGGGTGCAAGAGGTTCGGAATATAATCCAGATTTACACAATCCTGAAAACTGGGGAGATTGGAAATCAGAGGCGTTTATGTTTGCCCCTGATGGCTCGTTTTTTGAATATTCAAATGAGAATACTATCCAGATCTACTCGGTGACAGTCGATGTTATGGCAGACGTTTTGGGACATGCTATTCCAATTGATATCGGAGGTAATATCGACATACTTTTGGTTGGATGGAACTTTAGTCATAGGAAATAATAACGCGCATTTCGATGCCGTCTTTGACCTCCCAATCGGCACACACGTTATCGATCTAATCGTAAGTAATGATATTCCAGACTCCGATGCTTGGACATTCGTCGGAGTCGGCAAATGTCTGTGGGGAACTGATGAAAATATCGCCTTTGTTAAAGCTGGTCGAGAAATGATGACTTCGCCGACGATATTCGACCTCTCCAGCCAGCCGCTTCCCAACTGGGGCGCCAAAGGATGGGACGGCCCTGATTGGGAGAACTTTACATCGGAAGGTTTCATGTTTGCTCCTAACGGTTCGTTTTTTGAGTGCGGAGAGGAAGATCGATATCAACTTTACTCAGTTGTCATCAATGTAGTAACAGATGCTTTTGGACACGTAATTCCAATTGACATTGACGGAGGGGTTGACTTATTCCTTGATGGCGACCATCTCTACTACGAAGAGAATACCCATTTCGACGCCGTTCTTGACTTACCCACCGGTAGACACAAAATTGAACTGTCTGTGCGTGAATGGGATGATAGAGCTTCAATCGGTGTTGGAAAATGCCTGTGGGGAACGGATCCGAATATCAGTTTCGTCAAAAGCACTATCGACGTTCCTTCGGATTATCCTACCATTCAAGAAGGTATTAACGCTGCAAATCCCGGTGACACTGTATTTGTTTATCCAGGCACTTACAACGAAACCATTATTTTGAAAAGCGGCGTCAAACTGCAAGGTTCCGGAACTGACTTTACTACAATAGATGGTGGCTCCAACGGAAGTGTAGTTAAAATGTCCGGGATTAGTGATGTTACCATCAGCGGCTTTACAATTACAAACGGTTTGGGCGATGGACAAGATTATTACTATGCCGATAATGGCGGCGGGATTGCAGTTTATGAATGTGCCAACATTATGATACGCGACAACATCATCACCCAAAATCGCGCCGAAGGCGGTCATGCTGATGGCGGCGGAATCTTGATTTGTAAATGTCCCGGTGACATTACCATACTCCATAATAGCATTACGGACAACTATGCTCAACATTGGGGCGGTGGAATCTCCATCCAAGGTACATTTAATGTTCAAATTCATGGTAATGACGACATTTCTAATAATAATGCCGGAGTTGGTGGTGGAATTAGTCTGTGGGAAGGTGATCCAGCCGAGGGCGCATCTGCCTGGATTCACGCAAATAGAATTACAGATAATCAGGGAGATGGCATCTATATCGGAGATGACTGTTCCGCTCACATGGGGGGCGGCGGGAACCTAGACGATGGCAATGATATTATTGGCAACACTGAATACGCCGTCCGCAACGATTCGACTGATGATATCGACGCGAGCTACAATTACTGGGGAACTACCGTGGAACTTGAAATTCAAAATCTCATCTACGATTACTACGATGATATTATCACAGAGGATTATTCTATTGATGCTATAAATGGTGTTGTTAATTACAAGCCATGGACAAATGAAGCACATTCAAGGCTTTTCCCTTTTGCCCAAACATTGGATTTAGATGGAAAAGAGGATTATGTAAATATAGGAGATTCGTCGTCTTTAGTAATGGAAGATGCTTTAACGGTTGAAGCTTGGATTTATCCAATGGGTCCAGGTTCTGGTGGAATTATTGTAAATAAAGAAGGTGAATACGAAATCGCAAGATTTGGAGATGGAACAATTTCATTTGCTATAGCTAATAATGATCCGGGGTGGGATTGGATAGACACTGGTTATAGAGCTTCTTTAAATGCTTGGGTTCATATCGCTTGGACATATTCAGCCGCAGATGGCATACTCAAAATCTTTGTGAACGGCGTACAAGTTTTTTCAATTGCTGGTAATGGAAACATAGGAGATTATCACCCTTCAGAAAACGATTTCAGGATCGGAGGACGTCAATGTTGTGGTGAATTTTTCGACGGCTTCATTGACGAAATCCGCATCTTCAATTATGCCCGCACACGAGAAGAAATACAATCGACAATGAATACAACACTCCAAGGTGATGAGTTCGGCTTAGTTGGCTATTGGAATTTCGATGGCGGCGCGGCTAATGATTCCTCGCCTTACGGCAATCATGGGACGCTTATGGGGGATGCAGAAATTGTTCCGCTTTACGGAACTTGGCCGCCACCAAAGAGAGGCGATGTAAGCGGCAATGGACAAATCACAGCCTACGACGCTGCTCTCATCTTGCAATACGTCGTTGGTATGATAGATGAATTCCCCTCTGATTCAATGGTTTCGCCGTCTGCAATAGAAGCCCACGATTATAAGGTCAGCCTTCCTAACGTAGAAATGCCCGCAGGCGAAAAGATACAAGTTCCAATCGCTATAAACGACGCTACGGGATTATCGGCTGGCGGGATAACCATCAAATATGACTCTACGGTATTGAGAGCCGTCGATTATGCGCCCTTAAAACTCCTCAACGGTTACTATTGGAAAGCAAATACAGATTTGACAGGCGAAGTCAGATTTGCCTTTGCAACGACTGAAGTCGTTACTACGGTGGG
>JACKQG010007926.1_pt1 | contig 10506 bp, 15 predicted proteins | sample 8237621 | NCBI WGS metagenome assembly JACKQG01 (sample SAMN15677084, study PRJNA649215) | marine metagenome | biome: marine; feature: Black Sea; material: saline water; isolation source: suspended particulate matter (SPM) from the Black Sea western gyre | collected 2013-06-09/2013-06-10 | depth...
ATGACATCTGTGAGCGTTTGGAATGACATGAAAATGCAATTTTGCAGAACCCATAAAGATACTTTAAACAAAGGAGAGATTAACTAACTCTCTAAAAAAATGATTAAATAAAATCATAGATATAATGATGAAAGCACAATGAAACTTTAGCCAATTTATATTTTATTAGTTATTGTTATAACCTTAATACTCGGTTGTTATATTGGGATATCAATCCATTTAATATTAAATCAGTCCTCAAAAATTGAAATTCTAAAAAAAGAAAAACATGGTTATATGCTTAAAGTTCAAAAGCTTGAAGATATGATTATTTTTGTAAATAAGAGTGAAGAGTTACAAAAATTATTACCATATAAAAGAGATGTTAAAGGTGAATTTAATATTATTCCATTAAAATCTAAAGAATTAGAAAAAGAGGCACTTGATTTTTTAAACGCACAGCAATATATACCCGACTTACTGCCAGTTGAAGATTTTATATTAACAAAACCATATTTGCCATCACAGGGTCATTACGGTATTGACCTGGCAGGTAAATCTGGTGAACCTATTTATGCTTCTGCTGCGGGTGTAATTGAACAGATAGAACTCAATGATGATATATTTGGGAAATCCATTTTAATTGACCACTTAAATGGATATAAAACTTTTTATGGTCATAATTCTGAAATTTTAGTGCAAAAAAAATTCTTTGTGGAAAAAGGAGAAATTATTGCCGAACTTGGAAACACGGGAAAAAGTTCTGCTCCACATCTGCATTTTGAGATTTTATTTAAAGGAGAAAATATAAATCCGGAATCAATTATTAGACGTTAAAGGAGGATGTTATCGTGAAAAAAATGTCAGATAGTTTAAACACAATAATAGGAAAGGATACGAAAATGATTGGAGAAATTTACTCCAATGGAAGTATTCGTATAGATGGCAAAGTTGAGGGAAAGATTGAGGCGAAAGGGTCTTTAACAATTGGCCCAACTGCAAATGTTAAAGCTGATATTAAATCAATTGATGCAACAATCTCCGGAGTAGTTAATGGCAATATTGTTGTTGAGAACAAACTGGAATTACTTAACAAATCACAGGTAAAAGGAGACATCATTACAAAAGTTTTATGCGTAGAAATAGGCGCAAAAATTAATGGTAATTGTAATATGGGCACAGAAGTGATTACAAATTTAAAGATTAATGAAAATGCCAAATAATAAAAAGTACTATAAAGAAATCTTTCAAGGACTTGGACTTGTATCCCAACTGGGACTAACTATGGTAGTTAGCATTCTGGCGATGTTTTTTATTGGATTATTGATTGACAGACACTGGCAACTTCACGGCGTGGCAATTGTGGTCTTTATCTTTCTCGGAATTATAACCGGTGCATTTTCCTGTTATAAATTGTTAAAAAGAAATGAAGATAAAAAGCAGTAGCCTAAAACAATATCTATATCGGATTTTCAGGATAATTTTCTTGACAGAACTCGTGGCTCTATTGCTTATCACCCACAATTTGAAACTGTGGTTAGGATATTTTCTGGGTTCCCTTGCAGGCTGTGTGAATTTCTATTTTCAGGCAAAAGGAGCAGAAAAAAGTTTGGCTGTTGCCGAATCAGACGCCCGCTTAAGTGTATTTAAGAATTTCTATTTTAGATATTTAGCCTTAGCTGCTGCCCTATTTCTGATTATAAAATTTTTATCTGTTAATATTTTTGCATTATTAGTGGGTTTGCTCGCTGTTCCTGTTGTGGTTGGGCTGGAGGGCTTCTTTGATTATAAAAAAGGAGAAAGAGAGTCTTAATATTTTATCCTTAATTCATATATATCGGAGAAATCATCAATAAAAGAATAGCTTATGACACAGGAAAAACTTAAGGAGTTACTTAATAAACTCAGATCTTTACCTTCAGAAACTGAATGGATGGAGTTTAAAAAGGCTGCAACAAATTTTCATTTTAATGATATAGGAAAGTATTTTTCTGCTTTGAGTAATGAAGCTAATCTTAAAATGAAAGAATGCGGCTGGCTGGTTTTTGGAGTGGAGGATAAAACACGAAATATTGTCGGGACTCGATACCGGATAAATAGACAGGATCTGGATAGTTTGAAAGGGGAAATTGCCAACAAAACGACCAACCGAATTACTTTTGTTGAAATATATGAGATTGAATTGCCGGAAGGAAGAGTTATTATGTTTCAAATACCGGCTGCACCTCAGGGAATCCCTGTTGCATGGGAGGGTCATTATTACGGCAGAGACGGTGAGTCCTTGTCAGCATTAAATATTCAAGAGATAGAACAAATTAGAAATCAGGTTAAAAAGATAGACTGGTCAGCGCAACTCTGTGAAGGGGCAACTATTGATGATTTAATGCCTGAGGCAATAGATAAAGCGAAGAATGAATATAAAAAGAAATATCCTCAGCTTGTGGCTGAAGTGGATAAATGGAACGATATTACTTTCTTAAATAAGGCTAAAATAACCATACAAGGCAAGATTACCCGCACTACTATTATTCTTTTAGGTAAACCCGAATCGGAACATTTTGTTTCTCCTGGTGTGGCTAAAATAAGCTGGATTCTTAAAGACAATAATAATCTTGAAAAGGACTATGAACATTTTGCCCCGCCGTTTATTTTGAATGTAGATGCAATTCTTGGAAAAATACGGAATTTAAAATACCGCTATCTGCCTGATAATACTTTGTTCCCCATTGAGATAACTCAATATGAGCCTTATGTTATTCGCGAGGCTTTGCATAACTGTATTGCTCACCAGGATTATGAGCTAAATTCAAGAGTTATTATTGTTGAAAAACCTGATGAGTTAATTTTTACCAATGCAGGAACTTTCATCCCTGGAAGTGTTGAGGCGGTTATAGAGCAGGATGCCCCACAAAGATATTATCGCAATCAGTTTCTAACAACGGCGATGGTTAACCTAAATATGATTGATACAATCGGGGGAGGAATCAAAAAAATGTTTCTTCTTCAAAGAAATAGATTTTTCCCATTACCCAGTTATGAGATAGACAAACCTGATGAGGTTGTGGTAAAAATTACAGGAAAAGTAATTGATGAGAATTATACAAAACTGCTTAGGGAAAAAACAGACTTGGATATTAAAACTATTATTTGCTTAGACAAGGTTCAGAAGAAAGAGAAATTAAATAAGGAAGAGTATAAGAAATTGAAGAAGCAAGGATTAGTAGAAGGTCGTTATCCTTCTATTTTTGTTGTTTCCAAAATAGCAGCGATTACCGATGATAAATCACGCTATATTAAACATCGTGCTTTTGACAAACAATATTATAAGGGAATGGTTATAAAGTTTATAAAAAAGTTTGGAACGGCAAGCAGAAAAGATATTGATGATTTATTATGGAGTAAATTATCAGATGTGCTGAATGAAAAACAGAAAAAAATAAAAATACATAATTTGCTTAATGAAATGGCCAATAAGGATAGGAAAATTAAAAATGATGGCTCTGATAGAAAACCCAAATGGGTATTGAGGTAATTCTATTAGAATTTTATCAGTAATTTATCAGTAATTTATCAGTAATTTATCAGTAATTTATCAGTAATTTATTAGTAATTTATTAGTAATTTATTAGTAATTTATTAGTAATTTATTAAAGGTTTATTAAAGATTTATCAAAGATTATAAGGAATAAGTAAATTATGAGATTAGAACTCAACCCAAATCAGCAATATCTATTGGATGTAATTAGTACTGTAATTGATATTATTGAAGGAAATCAATTAAGATCAAACGACTGTGCTTTGATGAGTTTCTCAAGGGAGAACACCTTATCTCCTACTTTCAAATAGTCAAAGACACAGAATTTACACTAAGTTAAAAAATTATGAAACCAAAAACCAAAAAATTTCTTCGTATTTTTCTTATTATTTTGGTTGTTGAAGCAATCATTTCTATAGGGTTAAAATATCAGCTCAGAATTGGTTTTAATGAGCAAGGTAAATTTGTTATTCAAAATGTAAAAACTCCTAAAACCATTCAAGAGCAGATACACGAGGAATTTCAAAGTGACAAAATTATTAAGATTGCTGGCAGATTTCCAATAAACTGGAATGTTGTAAGAGTCATTCTGGTTGTGGATTTACTCTTGATTTTGCTTGCAGTTTTAGTAAGAAGAAAAATTCGGCTTGTTCCATCTAAACTCCAGATAATTTCCGAACAATTCTATTCCTTTTTCAGAGAATTGGTTTCAGAAACAATCGGCGAAGAGAAGGTTTATTTTACTCCGTATGTATTTACAATTTTTATATTTATTCTTACCTGTAATCTAATCGGACTAATTCCTATTCCGGGCAATATGGAGCCAACCCGAAATCTCAATGTGCCGCTTGGAATGGGAATAATGGCGTTAATTACAGTTCATTATTCAGCGTTAAGAGCAAAAGGAATCAAGGCATATTTGAAGGATTATGCAGAACCACTTTTTTTTATGGCGCCCTTGAATATTATCGGAGAACTCGCAAAAGGAATCTCAATCTCTTTCCGTCTTTTTGGAAATATTCTGGGCGGAGCAATCATTATTCTGGTAATTTCTAACTTAACAAGATTTATTCTTTTCCCGATTGGATTAAGTCTATTTTTTGGATTGTTCATTGGCACGGTTCAGGCATTTGTTTTTACAATGCTTGTGCTGTCATACACAGCAGTAGCGATTAAATAAAGGAACAAGATGGATGTTGGGAATGCGGTTTATTTAGCAGCGTATTTGGGCGCTGGTCTGGCAATTGGAATTTCATCGCTTGGTGCAGGGGTTGGAGAAGGATTCATTGCAGGAAATGCTTCTTATGCAATTATGAGACAACCCAAAGCAAGAGATGTGCTGTTGCGAAATATGCTTATTGGACAGGCAATTACTGAGACTGGAGCGATTTTTAGTTTGGTAATCGCAATGCTTCTTATGTTTGGCGGAATGATAAATTCTGAAGGCGGCTGGCAGACAGTTGCTTCACTTTTTGGTGCAGGTTTAGCAATTGGAGCAGGAACAGTTGGTGCTGCGTTTGGAAACGGATATACCGGCGGAGAAGCAGTAAAAGGAATGGGAAGAAATCCAAAAGAATCAAAATTGCTTACTGCAAATATGCTGATTGGACAGGCATTATCGCAGACCTCATCCATTTTTGCATTGGTAATTGCAATGTTATTATTATATTCCACACCCGCTGGAAATAATCTTGTGAAGTCATTAGCATTTGTTGGAGCATCGTTTGCGATTGGTTTTGGTACTTTTGGTCCTGGATTTGGCATTGGCATTGTAGCCGGGAAAACCGTTGAAGGAATAAGCAAATTTCCAAAACAATCTGCTTTGCTTGTCAGAACTATGTTTGTTGGCGCTGCTGTATCAGAATCAACATCAATTTATTCTTTAGTTGTAGCATTTTTATTAATTTTTGTAGCATAAAAAAATAAAATTACGGAGGAAAAATGGGAAGTGAAATAATCAGAGCCGCGGCACTATTGGGTGCTGGCATTTGTATGGGATTTGGAGCAATTGGTCCAGGTGTTGGTGAAGGGTTCGCAGCAGGAAAAGCATGCGAAGGAATTGCTCGTTCACCGGAAAATGCAGGACTTCTCACACGCACAATGCTGGTTGGTCAGGCAGTTTCTGAATCCACTGGCATCTATTCACTTGTTATTGCATTGCTTCTTATTTTCGCAGTTTAAGAACAGGTAAACAGGAGTTTCATAGATGGTAAGTATTGATTATACGCTTATTTTAGTCATTGTAAACTTCATACTGCTTCTTATAATCCTGAAGAAGTTGCTCTACAAACCTTTGATGAACTATCTGGCTCAGAGAGAGAAGCAGATAAAGGATGACCTTGATGGCGCAAAGCAGAATAAAATTGATTCAGAGAAACTGCTGGAATCCCAGAAAAAGACACTTCAAGAAGCAAGAAAAGAGGCAAGAGAACTCAGAGATGAAGTCATAAAGAATGCAAAGATATCAGGTGAAAAGATTGTTCAGGATGCTCATGCCCAAAAAGAAGTAGTTGTTAATGAAGCCCAAGAAATCATCCAGTCAGAAGTAAAAAAAGCAAAAAGAAGCATTGAAAAAGAGATTGGTCGGTTTGTCGTATCCCTCACGGATAAAATCATAGGCAAAAAATTCACAAAAGAACAGGATTTGAAACTGATAGATGAACTTATCAAATCAGAAATGAAAGAGAAGAAGGAGAGCAAGCCCGTTCTCCGTAGTTCCGATTCAATCGGGACGAAGGATGAAAGTTGATTAAGAACATTATTGCCAGCCGATATTCTGTTGCGCTTGTCAACGCATTTTCAGATAACGAGTTAAAAGCATTAGAAAAGGAAGTGGATTTTTTCGTCAGATTTTTGCATGATAATTCTGAAATTGAAGAATTTTTTCTCTCGCCAGTTATTGATGACAAAATCAAAAAAGATGTGCTGGATAAACTGGCAGAAGGTTTAGAAATCAGCCAAAAGTTTCATAATTTCCTAAAAGTGCTGATAGACAAGGACAGAATATATTTTCTGCAAGATATTTGTAAGGAGATAATCAGACGAATTCATGGGCGGCTTAATATTCAAGACCTTGAACTTGTTACTGCTCGTCCGATTAGCAATGAAATTGTGGGAAAGATACGGAATTTTGTCAGCAAATATGTTTCTGGAGAAATTCATTTTACGCATCGTATAGATAAGCGAATTAAAGGTGGATTTATTGCATATAATGAGAATCTTGCTGTGAATGCCTCAATAGAAAATAATCTGGTAAATATAGAAAGAGAATTTTAATCCCGAGAACGCTTTTGCAAATAAATCTAATCAAAAAATTTTTTAGGAGAACTAAATGAAGATTCAACCAGATGAAATCAGCAGAATTATAAAAGAGAAGATAGAAAAATATAGCTATCAAGTGGATGTGGCGGAAGTTGGCAGAGTAATTGAAGTTGGTGATGGCATCGCTCGCGTATATGGATTGAAAAATATTATGGCAAGCGAACTTGTGCTTTTTGACAATGATGTATATGGGATGGCTCTAAATTTGGAGGAAGATAATGTTGGGTGCATCATTCTTGGCGAATGCGACCAGATTAAAGAAGGAGACATTGTTAAAAGGACAAAGAATATTGTGCAGGTGCCAGTTGGAGAAGAACTTTTGGGTAGAATAATCAATCCTCTTGGTTTACCACTGGATGGAAAAGAGCGAATTGAGACAAAAAGGGCAATGCCAATAGAAAGAAAAGCCCCTGGAGTTGTCCAGCGCCAGCCAGTAAAAGAACCTTTACAAACAGGTTTAAAGGCAATTGACTCTATGATTCCAATCGGAAGAGGACAGCGGGAATTGATAATTGGCGACAGACAAACCGGCAAAACCGCATTGGCAGTAGATACTATCATAAATCAGAAAGATACAGATGTGTATTGCGTTTATGTTGCGATTGGACAGAAGCGTTCAACTGTGGCAAAAGTTGTTGAAGCACTGAAAGAGCACAATGCTCTTGATTATACAGTCATTGTTTCTGCAACTGCTTCGGTTTCTCCTTCAATTCAATATATTGCTCCGTATTCTGGAGCCACAATTGGTGAGTTTTTCAGAGACCAAGGAAAACATTCTTTGGTAATATATGATGACCTGTCAAAGCATGCAATTGCATACAGACAGTTATCTTTGCTTCTTAGAAGACCACCGGGTAGAGAAGCATTTCCCGGCGATGTGTTTTATCTTCATTCTCGTCTTCTGGAAAGAGCATCAAAATTGAATGACGAACTTGGTGGCGGTTCATTAACTGCTTTACCAATCATAGAAACCCAGGCAAGCGACATCTCTACTTATATTCCAACCAATGTGATTTCCATAACTGACGGACAGATTTATTTGGAAACTAAACTGTTCTACTCAGGAGTAAGACCAGCGATTAATGCAGGACTTTCTGTTTCGCGAGTTGGTGGAAATGCACAAATCAAAGCAATGAAGGATGTGGCTGGAAAACTGCGTATGGAGCTGGCTCAATTCCGCGAATTAGAGGCATTTGCAAAATTCGGTGCAGAACTGGATAAAGCAACACAGCAACAACTTACTCGCGGTTATCGTTTAGTAGAAGTGCTTAAGCAAGACCAATATGTTCCAATCCCTGTTGAAAAACAAATTGCTGTGATTTTTATGGCATATAATGGTTATCTGGATGATTTGCCATTGGAAATTGTCCCAGTTGTAGAAAAGGAAATTTTTGAAATAATGGGCACTGAATATAAAGAATTGGGCAAGAAGTTGCTTCAACCTGAAGGAATTAATGAGGAAATTGAGAAGGAACTGCATAAATTTTGTAAAGAAGTAAAATCCAATTTTGAGCATGAAGTCATTAAATCTTCAGAAACAGAGAAACCTGAAACAAAAGAGAAGTAATGCCAAGTCTGAAAGAAATCAAACAACGAATTTCATCTGTAACAAGCACAAGACAGGTTACAAGCGCTATGAAAATGGTGTCCGCAGCTAAATTGCAAAAAGCACAGCAATGGATTCTTAATGCCAGACCATATTCTGACGAACTGGATAAGATTTTGCTCTCACTCGCAACCAGAACCAGAAGAGATGTTCATCCATTACTTAGGGAAGCGAATCCGGAAGATGTGAAATCAATTGCAATAATCGTAGTAACCGCAGATAAAGGGCTTTGCGGCGCTTTTAATGTGAATATTATCAAAAAAACAGAACAGGTTATTAAAAACCATAAGAATAAAAATATTGAACTGATTTGTGTTGGCAAAAAAGGCGGAACTTATTTTAAAAAAAGAGGACATACTGTCCGAGAAGAGTATATTGATTTTTTTAATAAATTGAAATTTGACCACAGTCGCGACATTATGAATTTGGTTACATCTTCATTTTTAGAAGGCAGATACGACCAAATTCTCATCGTGTATAATGAGTTCAAATCTGCTATTCAACAAAATGTTGTTGAAAAACAGCTGCTTCCTTTACACGAATTGGAAAAAACTGATGACAGATTTCTTGCGTCATATCTCTTTGAACCTGAAGAGACTGCTTTGCTGGAAGAGTTAATAAAAAAGCACCTTGATGTCCAGATATGGCGAGTTCTCCTGGAGTCATCTTCAGCAGAACAGGGAGCACGAATGGCTGCAATGGATGCTGCAACTGATAATGCTGATGAAATGATAAAGGATTTGACTCTGGAATATCATCACAAGCGGCAGGATAAGATTACTAAAGAAATAATTGAAGTGGCATCAACTGCTGAGGTGATAAGATGATTTTTTTATTTACCAAAAGGCAGGATAATACAAAGATAAAAATTAAAAATTATCTATTTTGCAGAGCTCATTAAAATTAATATGCAGATAGGAGAAAAATATTATGAAAACAAATGGATTATCTGTTAGTTTACCTGATAGTGAACTCAGGTTTATTAAAGAATATGCACGCACACATGGTTTAACAGTTTCGGAATTAATTATCCGTTATATTAAGAAATTACATAAACATCAGCCAGGAACAATCCATCCAGATATTCAGAATATTACGGGTATTCTGCCAGTCAATATTAATTATAGGGATGAGTATATAGCCCATATTTTGGAGAAGCATAAATGAAAATTATGATTGATTTAAACATATTGCTTGATGTATTTCAAAAGCGGGAGCCTCATTATTATGCATCTTCAATGGTTCTTAATAAGGTCTTAATGAATGAAATATCAGGAGATTTACCCGCACACGCAATAACTACCATTTACTACCTTGTTTTAAAATTTTCAAACAGAGATAAGGCAATTGAAGTTATTGATTTGATTATTAAGCATTTTGGAATTGTCCCTGCTGACAAATCGGTTTTTATAAATGCCAGGGGTTTGAATATAAGTGATTTTGAAGATGCAGTTGTAGCAAGTCTTGCTAAATTTAATGATGACGATTTTATTATTACACGAAATGTGTCTGATTTTAAAAATTTTCCTGTGAAGGCAATGATGCCAACAGAATTTTTGGCTATAATTGAAAGCGTTTAATCTGGTAAATTCTTTTAGAATATTCACCGAGGTAGTAATAAGTCCGAATGGCTGCAATGGATGCTGTAACTGATAATGCTGATGAAATGATAAAGGATTTGACTCTAGAATATCATCACAAGCGGCAGGATAAGATTACTAAAGAAATAATTGAAGTATCATCTGCGGCAGAAGTATTGTAGGACAACTTGCCAGTGAATTATAAATTCTGATATCAAAATCTAAAAATTGTAATATGAAACATACATGCCGACTTGTCGGGGCAAAGGAGAATGAAAATTTAGGGGGACGGAATGCATAGATTTCAATTGCAATTGTTCCTAACAGGATTTGTAATCCTGTTTATTAAAACACCATTACAAATGGTGTTGGATCGTTTATTTGAAAGCTATTTTCAGATGAAACATACATGTCCCGAAAACAAATCAGTACACCCCATTAAATAGGAAAAGATTTAATCCCAGTGAAATGATTAAAAAGATTTC
>JACKQG010007927.1_pt1 | contig 10506 bp, 7 predicted proteins | sample 8237621 | NCBI WGS metagenome assembly JACKQG01 (sample SAMN15677084, study PRJNA649215) | marine metagenome | biome: marine; feature: Black Sea; material: saline water; isolation source: suspended particulate matter (SPM) from the Black Sea western gyre | collected 2013-06-09/2013-06-10 | depth...
CCGCCTTTGACGAGGGGCACCGGCACCCCTTCCGCGGCCGCCGGGTTATCGCCCAGCTCTGTCGGCAGCCCCGCTCGGAGAGGTGCCGCGTCCTGGCTCAGATCAACTCGGCCGCGAAAACTCCCGCCCCGCCCCATCCCAAATCAGATACCCCAGCCCCATCCGCTCGGCCAGCTCGATCAGCGCCGGGATGAGGTCGCCGTAGACGAAGCCCAGGTGGTTGCTGGGCCACTTGCGGCCCATGACCTGGTCGGTGACGGGGATCTCGCCCTCGATGATCGGCCAGGCGCGGTTGTAGGAGGCGTGGCGGTCGGGGCTGACCTCGGTGGTGCGGAGGGGGCAGGCCACCAGGTAGAGGCGGCCGTTCTCGACGCCGAGCCTAGCGACGGTCATGTCCTGCCCCCCGGCCGTGCGCATGCGGACCGCCGCGCCGCCGGCGGCGTAGAAGTGCTCCTGGCCGGGGTATTCCACCGCGGCGCGCTTCTGCTTGAGCGAGTCCTTCTCGCGCCCGGCGTAGTAGAGCGGGTGCTGGCCGCAGTTGACGATCGCCAGCAGGGTGCGTTCGTTGACGGCACCGGAGCCGCCGGCCAGATCGGGATCGACGAAGGTCTTGACGAAGCGGAAGTCGCCGAAGCCGCTCGGCTTGCCGCTCAGCTCCTTGAGCAGGAACTGGCTGTACATCGTCGGCAGGTCGGTCTCGCAGCTGGTCGGGATCATCCGCTTGCGCCTGCCGTTGGGGTCGGTGTCGTTGCCGAGGAAGCTGGTGGCCTGGCAGCAGGTGGCATACACCCCGCTGCACTCGTCCTGGCACTTGATCGTCACCGCGCCCGCGCCCTTCTCGTCGGCGATCTCCTGGACCGCGAAGTACATCGCCACCTGCAGCGCGTACTTGTCGCGCGTGACCTCGCGGTCGGGCAGCACCGCGAACTTCTCGGGCGAGGCGTCGTAGTTGCCCTCCACCGCCTCCCGCACCCCGGCGTGGCGGATCTTGCGGATCGCGCTCTTGCCCGGCTCCCCGGCCCAGTCGAACATCGCGAAGGCCCGGTCCAGGAACACCTGCTGGTCGAGGCTCTCGCTCGAGATCCCCCACCGCCGCGCCAGCTCCTCCTGGTCGATGCGCGTCGTCGGCATCTGCAAGGAGAAGCTGCCGAACTCGAGCGCGTGCAGCCGGTGCAGGCCCTCGACCACCTCGCGCACCCGCGGCGCGGCGGCGGCGCGAGCCACGAACAGGTCCAGCACGCCCTCCAGCTCGGCCAGCAGCGCCGGATCGCCGAAGTCGCCGTAGACGTGCTCAAAGCTCATGCCGATCTGGTTGAAGGCACCGCCGGTCGCCATGCCCGAGACCATGCCCGGCACGGTGGTGTCCTGGATCGACACCATCACCAGCCGCGGCCGCGCCGTCGGATCGGCGCCGCGCAGCAGCTGGGCGTAACTGGTCATCACCTGCTGGCTGAGCTGCGGGAAGGTCCAGGTCGGGTGGACGTTGATGACGGCGTCGACCTCGGCCTCGAACAGCACCTGCGCGGTGTCGCGCGCCAACTCGCTGCTGTGGACCACCTTCGACCAGCCCTTCTTGCGCCGGCCGGGCCACACCACCTGATACTTGCCGAGCGCCTCGATGCGCTTGACCAGCCCCTGGATGACCTCCAGGTCGGACTCGAAGCAGTCCTTCATGACCCAGGGGCGGGGGTCGTAGCCGCTGTAGAGGCCGATGCGGGGTTTGCTCATCGTGTCGGGGACGTCGAGGCTGCCGCCCGGCGGATCGCCAGCAGCGCCTTCATGGTGCGGGAGAGGTCGGCGGTGGCAGCGACGCCGCCGAAGTGGTCGTGGAGCTCGAGGTACAGGCGATAGAGCCGGTCGTAGACCGCGGTCGCGGCCGGGCGGGGCTCGAAGCGCCGGGTCGGCGGCGGCACCATGCGCGCCGCCAGCTCTTCCACCGAGCCCAGGCCGGCGGCGGCCGCGCCGCAGATCGCCGCGCCGAGCGCGCAGGCCTCGCTGCTGGCGGCGACCGTGATCGGGCGGCCGAAGACGTCGGCGTAGATCTGCAGCAGCAGCTCGCTGCGGCGGGCGATGCCGCCGGAGGCCACCACCTCGTCCACCGGCACGCCGTACTGCTCCAGCCGCTCGAGGATCACGCGGGCGCCGAAGGCGGTGGCCTCGACCAACGCGCGGTGGACCTCGGCGGCGGTGGTGCCGAGCGTCTGCCCCACCAGCAGCCCGCTCAGCTCCTGGTCGGCGAGCACGTTGCGGTTGCCGTTGTTCCAGTCGAGCGCCAGCAGCCCGCTCTGGCCGGGGGCGAGCGCCGCCGCCTGGTCGCCGAGCGCCACCAGATCCGCCCCGCCGAGCAGCCGCGACCACCAGGCGAAAAGGTCGCCGACCGCCGACTGGCCGGCCTCGACCCCGATCCGCCCTGGCAGCACGCTGCCGTGGACCGCGCCGGACACGCCGGGGATGTCGGTCGGCGCCGGCGTGTCCCCGCTGACCGTGATGTCGCAGGTCGAGGTGCCGAGGATCTTCACCAGGCAGCCCGGCCGCACGCCCGAGCCGAGCGCGCCGAGGTGGGCGTCGAGCGCGCCGACCGACACCGGCACCGCGCGCAGGCCGAGCCGCTGCTGCCACGACGGCGCCAGCACCCCGGCGGCCTGTCCGGCGGGCCCCGCCTCGGCCGGGAGCTGGTCGCGCCAGGCCGCCAGCCGGGGGTGCAGGGATTCGAGCAGGCGGCGCTCCGGCCAGCCGCCCCACTCCGGGTTGTAGAGCCCCTTGTGGCCGGCGCCGCAGACCCCGATCCGGACCGCGGCGAAGTCGTCGACGCCGCACAGCTCGGCCGGGATCCAGTCGGCCATCTCGAGCCAGCCGGCGGCGGCGGCCACGACCGCCGGGGCGGTGCGGGCGGCGCGCAGCATCTTGGACCAGAACCACTCCGAGGAGTAGGCGCCGCCGCAGCGGGTCAGGTACGGCAGGCCAGCGTCGCGGATCGCCTGCGAGATCTCGCGCGCTTCGGCCGCGGCGGTGTGGTCCTTCCACAGCCAGGCCATCGCCGCCGGCTCGTCGCGGAAGGCCGGGTCCATGCCGAGCGGCCGCAGCGAGTCGTCAAGCGGCAAGGGCGTCGAGCCGGTGGTGTCGACGCCGATGCCGGCGATCTGCTCGCGCTGGAACCGCCGATCCGCCCGCTCGGCCTCGCCCAGCGCCTTGAGCGCGCAGCGCTCCAGGCAGGCCAGGTGGTCGGTGGGCGCCTGCCGCGCCAGGTGCGGCTCGCCGGCGCGCGTGATGACCCCGCCCTCGCCTGTCGGGAAGGCCGCCACGGCGGTCCCGAGCACCCGGCCGTCGGCCGCCGCCGCCACCACCGCCCGCACGCTGCCGGTGCCGAAGTCGAGTCCGAGGGCGAATGCGTCCACGAGGGCACAGATTACGCCCGCTGGATACGATGGGCGCAACTCCGGCCCGCCGTTTCCGAACAAGACCGCCATGCGTCCTGCCCTCCTGCTGCCCCCCATCCTGCTCCCCCTCCTCCTGCCCCTCGCCGCCTGCTCGGGCGGATCCTGGACCTACCACAGCGACGGCTACACGACCTTCACCAGCAGCTCCGACGGCGTCACCACCAGCATCCAGTACGCGCAGGGCGACAACTCCCGGCAGATCCGGGTCATCGGCAAGGTCGACCTGAGCGAGGACGGCAGCGACGTGCGGCTGCTCGGCTCCGGCGCCAGCTTCGGCATCAAGGAGGACGGCTGGGACGGAAAGCGGCGGCTCGACATCAGCCGCGGCGACGGAGGCGCCAGCCTCTACCGCTACCAGATCGACGGCGTGGAGCAGGAATTCGACGCCGCCGGACGGGCCTGGTTCGCCGGCGTGGTCGCCGAGCTGCACCGCAAGACCAGCGTCGGGGCGGCGGCGCGGGCCGAGCGGCTGCTGGCGGACGGCGGGCCCGACGGCTTGCTGGCCGCCGTCGCCGAAGTCGAGAGCAGCAACGCCATCCGAATCTACATCGGCGCGCTCCTGAAGCTGCCCGACCTCAGCAGCGCCCAGCTCGTGGCGGCGGTCGACGTCGCCGCCGCCAAGGTCTCCAGCAGCTCGGGCCTGGAGGAGATCCTGGTCGACGTGGCCGGCGAGCGCGGCGAGGACGAGGCCCTGACCGTGCGGATCGTCGAGGCGGCCGGCGGCATCAGCTCGAGCAGCTCCCACGGCGCCGTGCTCCAGGCAGTGGCCCGTGACCGCCGGCTGAACTCCGCCAGCGCCCGGCCCTACTACCGCAGCGCCGCCGCGATCAGCTCGTCCTCGACCAAGGAGGAGGTGCTCTCGAGCGCCATCTCCTACGCCCCGCGCGACGACGCCTCGATGGGCGCCTACTTCGACGCCGCCGACAGCATCTCCTCGTCGAGCAGCCACGGCGCGGTGCTCGACGCCGCCCTGCTCCACGGCGAGCTGGGCCAGGCCGGACGCCTGCGCTGGCTCCAGTCGGTGGGCAAGATCTCCTCCACCAGCACCCGCGAGGAGCTGCTGACGAAGCTCCTGCGGACCACTCCGCACGACGCCGTCGTGCTCACCGCCGCCCTCGGCGTGGTGCGCCAGCTCAGCTCCTCGTCGAGCCAGGAGAGCTGCGTCCGCGCCTTCCTGTCGCGCGACGGGCTGGACAAGCCGCTGCTGCGCCAAGCCGAACAGACCATCGACACGATCTCGTCGAGTTCGACCCGCGAAACGCTGCGGGATGTGCTGATCGAGAAGATGTTCGCGCTGGGGGGCTAATCGCCGCCCCGCCGCTCCCGCTGGCGCTCATATCCTTCGAGCCAGGGGTCGCGGCGGCCGGCGAGGACGTGGCGGATCATCCGGGCCACCCGCTCGCTGTCCCGTTCGCACGAGACCAGCACCGCGGGATGGCGCCCGCGGAAGACGCGGAAGACCTCGTCGGCGAAGCCCTGCCCGATCATCTCGACGCCGGTGAAGTCCAGCACCACCTCCTCGAAGCGGTCGAGCCGTTCGAGCACGCGGCGCGCCTGGGAACGAGAGACGAGGTCGCCGCTGCCGACCTTGGCCAGCTCGACCACCACCCGGGTGCGGGTGAAGCCGAATTCCCCCGCGGTGGCGGTGAAGGCGTCGAAGACATCGGCGGAGGTGCGCGCCGAGGAGAGGTCGAAACCCATGTCGACCCGCGTGCCCGACTGGGCCTGCTCCGGCTCCTCGAGCTCGAGCCGGCCGCCCGCGACCCGGAAGCGCAGGCCGCCGGAGGCCAGCCCGAATCGCTCGGCCATCCTCATCGAGAAGAAGATGCCCTCGCCGGTGTGGTTCTCCGGATCGGTGGTCAGCTTGCCCTTGCTCAACTCGAAGACCGAGAGCCGTGGATCGTCCAGGCCGAGCGCGCGCTGGATCTTGTCAAAGATGCCGACGCCATCGTCCGCGATGCTGAGCCGGAGCTCCATCGCCGTCCGTTCGATCTCGATCCTGACCCGGCGGCCCGCCGAGTGGTCGATGGCGTTGTTGAAGATCTCGGTGAAGGCGTAGTAGCAGCGGCCGGCGGCGGCGGCCGGCAGATCCTCGAGCAAGGGCTCGATCCGCTCGCGGAAGACCACGTCCTCGGCCAGCCCGGGCGACACCTCGAGGTCCACGGTCTCCTCGGCCAGAACCTGAAGGTGGTATTGGCGCGCCCGGGTCCGGCCTTCGCCCCGGAGCAGCCCCTCCCCCTCCAGGATCCGGATGTGGTGGTGGATCCCCTGCCGGCTCATGCCCAGGCTGTCCGCCAGGCCACCGACCAGGTTCGGCTTCCCGGCTTGGACATCCTGGAGGATGCGCTGCTGGACCGGGTGGAGCTCGTGGAAGTTCATGGGGTTTATCTAGTCATCGGAGCATTATTGTCAAGTAACGCAGGAGTTTTGTCCAGCCCAATCGTTTCATTGTAAAGCATGTTCTCGCCAATCCCCGTAAACCACTTTCTGGGAATCACTTATTTGTCAAGCCGGAGAGCGCCGAGGTGGCCGGCCCGGCCTACCACAGCCGCGGGCGGCCCCCCACGATCGTGAAAGGTCGCTCCAGACGGCGGCCGTTCTCCCCCACCACCCAGTAGAGGGCGCCGGGGGGAAGGCTCTCGAAGCGGACCGGTTGATCGCCAGCGACCGCGTCGCCGTGGCTCTGCCAGCCGTCCTGCCACACGAACAGCTCGTAGCGCTGGCCGGGCTGGACCTGGATCGCCTGGATCGGCCGCCGAGTGTCGGCGTCGCCCGTCTCGGGCTTGGTGGTGGTGATCTCGACCGCCACCGGGTTCTCTCCGGGCGCGCGCAGGCAGCGCACCGCGCCGTCCTTCTCGATCGTCAGCGGCGGCGCCGCCGGGATCAACTCCACCCCGTCGTACCAGGCCGGCAGCAGCAAGACGCCGCGGCCCATGCGGTCGAAGGTGGCGCGGCCGTCGCGGACCTCGGCGCCGTGGATCGCGATCCACTCGCCGCCGTTGAAGACGCACAGGTAGGCGAGCGTGCTGTGCTCGGGCGCCGGCGTGGCCAGGTCGACGGTGACGTCGGTGGTCTCCAGGTACTGGTCGGTGACGTCGACGAATTGCCGCCCGGCCAGCCAGCGCGGCACCGACTCCTCCGGCCCCGCCTTCTCGGCCCAGCAGTCGGCCTGCCGCGCGAAGGTCTTGCGGTAGATCTTGGCGGCGACGTTCGACAGGCCGGCGCGGCCGCGGCCGTCCGGCCCGAGCACCGCGTTCCAGGCGTGGTTGTTGTCGCGGTTGGCCCAGGCCGGCGTGTAGTCCGAGGCCACCGCGATCGCGTTGGCCCGGTTGGCGTAGCTGATCAGGTTGGAGATGTCCTCGCAGCGGCCGGCGCCGCTGGCGAGCATCTCGGAGTAGCCCTGGTCGGTCGGGTGCAGGTAGTAGAGGTCCCAGAAGCGCACCATGCCGCCGACCACGCCGCCGATCTTGCCGGAGGCTTCGGCGGCGCTCTGCCGGTCCTTCAGCTCCGCCTCCAGCCCGGCGAAGCGCTCCATCAGCGGGCCGCGCCACGAGTCGAGCGGCTCGTCGCTGCAGCGGTAGGGCAGGACGTGCTCACAGAAGGCCTCGAAGCTCATGCCCCGGGCCCAGGGCTTGCTGCGCCAGGCCTCGAAGGCCAGCTCGGTGTTCTCGATCAGGTAGGCGGCGGTGATCGTCTAAAAATCGAGGACGCCGTCGACCTTGCCGTAGTCCAGCGAACCGTGCTCCTGCTCGAGGGCGTCGTAGGCGGCCTCGGCTTCCTTCAGGTTGGCGTAGTCGAGGGCCTCGAAGGGCACCTCGGTTCCGTCGGCTCTCTTGAATCCGAGCCGAGCGTAGCCGCGGTCGGGCATGTTCTGGACCAGGAACTCGACCGCCGCGAGTTTCTGAGGATCGCCGGCGGCGCGGAAGTGCTCGAGGGCCTTCTCCAACTCGGCGCGGCCGGCGCCGGCCTGCTCCAGGGCGGCGTCGGTTGCCGGAGACCAGGCCGTGGTCGAAGGGGCGGCGCAAGAACTCGCCGCCAGCAGGATCGGGAGGACCATCCGCATCGTGGCAAGAGGATAGCCACCGACGCCCGCGCGGGCCGTTCTAGGATGCTCGCGCCATGCGATCGACCCTCGGCATCCTGACGCTGCTCCCCATCCTGCTGGCGGCCTGCGCCGCGCCGCGCCCGGCCGCGGTGGTAGCGGGCGCGGGCGCGCCGGACTGGCTGGTCCACGACGGCCCCTGGCAGGCGCGGGTCGAGGAGGAGGCCGCCGCCCACCGCGTCGCCCTCGACAACGGCCTGATCCGGCGCGAATTCCTGCTGCGGCCGGACGCCGCCACCATCGCCTTCGACAATCTGATGACCGGGGATTCCATGCTGCGGTCGCCGAAGCCGGAGGCGCGCGTGACCCTGGACGGCATCGACTTCGCCGTCGGCGGCCTGTCGGGGCAGCCGGACCACGCCTTCCTGCTGCCGGAGTGGATCCCTGCGCTGCGCGACGACGCCGCCGCCCTCCACTACGCCGGCCACCGGATCGGCGAGACCGAGGCGCCCTTCGGCTGGAAGCGAGCGCGGCCGTCGGAGGGCCGGCCGTGGCCGCCGCCCGGGGTCTCGCTCGAACTCGACTTCGCAATGAACGCCAAGACCCAGGCGGCGATGATGAGCCGCATGTCGGGCCCCGAGGCGGAGCGCCGGGTGCTGGTCGACGAGGACTTCGCCCGCGCCACGCCGGCCTGGAAGCCGGTGGTGTCGGACCGCCACGAGCGCAACTCGGTGGCCAACGAGGGCAAATTCGGCGAGGTCTACGCGCTGGCCAACAGCTACGCCTTCCTCGGCCGCGAGCTGCCGGGCGCGACCGAGGTGGTGGAGTGCCGGATCGATCCAGGCACCGACGCCAGCGCCAGCTGGGGTCCGGGGATGGCGCTGATCTGGCCGGACGGGCGCGCGCTGAAGCTGTTCCTGCGGCCGGGGCAGGAGCAGTTCGGCGTCAACCTGGACGGAAGCGAGCGGATGATCGCCGGCGCCGGCGCCGGCAGGGCCTGGTGGCTGCGGGTGGAATTCCAGCCCGGACGCGTCGTCTGCCGCGCTTCGCAGGACCGCGCCGTTTGGCGCCAGTTGGCGGTGCTGGAGGGCGCGCCCGACGGCCCGCCGGAGCGAGTGCGCCTGGGCAAGACCGACCGCGCAGGCGGCGCCAGCGATTTCACAGCCCCCGGCGAGCTAGGCCGCAGCCGGATCGAGGCTTTCCGCGCGCTGGGCGGCCTGGCCGGACGCGCCGTGTCCGAGCTACAGGGGAAGATCGACCGGCTGCGGCAGCTCCGCATCACGGTCCGTTACGAGCTCTACGACGGCCTGCCGCTGCTCAGCAAGGAGCTGTGGATCCACAACGGCGGCGGCCAAGCGGTGCGCCTCAACGCCTTCACCAGCGAGCTGCTGGCGGCGGTCGAGGCCGAGTCGCGGGTCGAGGGCGCCGAGGACTGGAAGCCGGCCGGGCTCGACGTCGTCAGCGACTTCGCCTTCGGCGGCATGTCGCCGGTCAACTCGGGCAAGGTGGTGCGCTGGGTGCCCGACCCCGAGTACCTGACCCAGGTCAACTACCAGCGCAAGTCGCCGGTGCTCTTGGAGACCCGGCTGCCGGCCGGCCCCGAGCTCGACGTCGCGCCCGGCGAGACCTTCCGCAGCTTCCGGATCTACGAGCTGGTGCAGGACTCCACCGAGCGCGAGCGCATGGGCCTGGCGCGGCGGCGCATGTACCGCACGGTCGCCCCGTGGGTGACCGAGAACCCGCTAATGATGCACATCCGCAGCGCCCAGGCGGAGGCGGTCAAGCTGGCGCTCGACCAGTGCGCCGAGGTCGGCTTCGAGATGGCGATCCTGACCTTCGGCAGCGGCTTCAACATCGAGAACGAGGACCCGGCCTACCTGGCGCAGATGAAGGAGCTGGCCGACTACGCCCACGAGCGCGGCGTCCAGCTCGGCGGCTATTCGCTGCTCGCGAGCCGGCGCATCTCGGCCGAGCACGACGTCGTCGACCAGGAGACCGGCGAGACCGGCCACGCCTTCTTCGGCAATTCTCCGTGCCTGGAGAGCGCGTGGGGCCAGGACTACTTCCGCAAGCTCTCCGCCTTCTATCAGGCCACCGGCTTCGACCTGCTCGAGCACGACGGCAGTTACCCGGGCGACTTCTGCGCTTCGGAGTCGCACCCAGGCCACCAGGGCTGGGCCGACTCGCAGTGGCGGCAGTGGACCAGGATCCGCGACTTCTACCGCTGGTGCCGTGAGACCGGCGTGTTCCTGAACGTGCCCGACTTCTACATGCTGGCCGGCTCGAACAAGACCGGCATGGGCTACCGCGAGACGAACTGGAGCCTGCCGAGGGCGCTGCAGCCGCTGCACGGCCGCCAGAACGTCTTCGACGGCACCTGGGAGAAGACCCCGACCATGGGCTGGATGTTCGTGCCGCTTACCGAGTACCAGGGCGGCGGCGCGGCGGCCACGATCGAGCCGCTCAAGGACCACCTCGACGCCTACGAGGGTCACCTGGCCTACAACCTGGGCTTCGGAGTGCAGGCCTGCTGGCGCGGCCCGCGGCTGTTCGACGCCCCGGAGACCCAGGCGCTGGTCAAGGGCTGGGTGGACTGGTTCAAGCGCCACCGCGCGATCCTAGAGAGCGACCTGCTTCACCTGCGCCGCGCCGACGGCCGCGACCTCGACTACATGCTGCACGTCAACCCGCGGCTGGAGGATCGCGCGCTGCTCATGGTCTTCAACCCGCTCGACGAACCGCGCACGAAGACGATCCGCGTGCCGCTCTACTACGCCGGCCTGGTCGACCGCGCGCGGGTCAGCCAGGAGGACGGCCCGTGGCGCGAGGTCAGCCTCGACCGCGGATACGCCGTCGAGCTCGAGGTCACCGTCCCCGCCCGCGGCCGGAGCTGCTTCGTCTTCGCCGCCCCTCGGCGGGAGTATCGCCGTCGACCTCGCGCAGGATCGCCCCGAAATGGGCCTCGGGGACTCGCTTCTTCGGCATGAGTGCGGTCTCGGGTGGCGCCGAGGGTCACTTTAGCCGGTG
>JACKQG010007928.1_pt1 | contig 10506 bp, 7 predicted proteins | sample 8237621 | NCBI WGS metagenome assembly JACKQG01 (sample SAMN15677084, study PRJNA649215) | marine metagenome | biome: marine; feature: Black Sea; material: saline water; isolation source: suspended particulate matter (SPM) from the Black Sea western gyre | collected 2013-06-09/2013-06-10 | depth...
GCGAGTTTGGTTTAAATTTTTAACACGTAATCTAACAGGGTGAATGTGCAAGGAATGGTTTTTAGGCATATTTTTTTAGAATTTTACAACACACATAATATTATCATTGGCTCAAATATGGAGTATTTTAAGCACATCTAAGCTCACAAAATTTTCCGAACCAATAATTGTACTCTAAAAACAGGCATCTTTACAAAGCTTTGTTTTCGTTCGATGATCTGAATAATTATGGGGTTGTGCAACGATTACTGCTGTTAGCGGCTGCCGTTTTATTTTTACCAAGCACAATTGTTTGAAGTATATGTATTTTTTATTCAAATTGATTTACATTCATTGTGGAGTCCGCTGAATAAATGGTTTAGGAGTTCCTGAATTTGGTTTTGGAACTCCACTAGGCGTAAATGAAAATCCTTGTGAAAATTGTCCCAAGTAGTTTTTTAAAATGAAGTCCGACATCAAAGGTTCGGGGGGATTAACACTGTAAAGAGCAATTAAAAACATCGCAAGGGTTTCCTCCTGATTTAATGGGAAATGTAAAAATAGACTGTCAGGAAAGGAACTGTAGTTCTCTTCTAACATGCTTTTGAACATGCACTCTTTTGCGTATGGAGTATAGAATAAAATTCCATTGTCAAGAGTTACAATAAAATCAGGAAAATCATCAAAATCGTAAACTCCTATCTGGACTTGCTGAACTAAAAAGGTAATTATTTCTTTTGGTGGCTTTGATTTAAAAGAGAAAAGAAAAGTTGGGATTTTGTCAAAATACGGATTTTGTGCTTGTTTCCCTTTAAAAGAAAAATTTAATCTTGTAACTTTTCTTTGAAGTTTTTTAACTGATTGAATTTGCTTTAATGCTCTTTTAATCTCTGTGCTGTCTGCTTTAGATAGATTTGAGATATCTGGTTTCAATTCAATCGCGGCATGAACACCTTCAGCAATAATAACTTCTCGAATAGGTGTTGTCAATATGGGGTGATTTGGAGCTAAAAGCACACAATCAATTTCGCTAGATTGTGATGTCAAAGAATAAATTAGTCCCTTCTTTACAAAATATGTTGATGGAAAATATCTTGAAATAAACTCTTGGATGGTAAATTCTCGACCATTACCTGTTTGTATTCTATCTGTTGTAAAAGATTCAGGTGTCTTTTCGAGAACAATACTAATTGCTCTCAAGTTTTCTATTATACTTCCAAAGGCTGCGTTCATTTATATTGTTTTTCAATTAAGTCAAAGCTTTAAAGTCAAGAAACAGCATTGTTCACGGTTGCCGCTAACACCGTTATAGGCGACATAAACATTCGCTTTACCATATTTCTCAACAGGCATAAACGAATGTTTTGTTTATATTTTTTGACAAAACTATATATTAACTTCTACTCCGATTCCGGCTTCAATAGCTTTATCATAAATTAACTTGGCTGTAGCAACGTCTTGTATGGCAAGTCCGTTTGACTTAAAGAGGGTTATTTCTTTATTATTTATCCTGCCTTTTATCTTACCGGTTATTATTTCACCGAGTTCGGCATAAAAGTGTGACTCGGTAATGGCTCCTTCTTTTAAAGGGATCATAATATCACCGGCTTCACTAAAACATGCTTCTTTGGAATCACCGATAAATTTTGATCTTTTAATAATTTCGGTATCAAGTTCTCTGGCGTTTGGTGTATGACTGCCAATACCATTGATATGAGTACCTGCCTTTACTTGTTTTCCGTCAAAAATCGGTGTTGCAGAAGATGTTGCCGTGCAGATTATATCAGCTTTTAGAACTTCTTCAGGAGAATCGGCTTTAATAATTTCGAGATTTAATTTCTTGCTCATTTCTTCGATGAATTTATCGGCAGCCTCATCTGAAATGTCGTAAACATAAGCTTTGGAAATATCCCTGGCAACCTGTACAGCCCATAGTTGCATCCTTGCCTGAACACCTGTTCCGAAAATTCCGGCAATTTGGTTTTTATCTTCTCTTGCAAGATATTTTGTAGCCACACCACTTGCAGCGCCGGTACGCACGGCTGTTAAATACCCACCGTCCATTATGCAAATTACATCACCTGTATCAGGATCCTGAAGTAATACTTTTCCTATTACAACAGGTAAATTGTGATTTTTAGGATTGTCCTTGTAAACCGTAACAACTTTACATGCAAGAGCTTTCATTTCTTTTATGTATGCCGGCATGTATAATGATAAGCCGTCAGGCGGTTTGATATTTGTTCTTAATGGCAGAACAGCGGTTCCGTTTGCTAATTCTTTGAATGCATTTTCCACTACATTCATACAGTCTTTCATATCTAATACAGATACTACATCGTTTTTGTTTAATATTAGAGTCATAGGTTTTTTTTTATAGATTATAATAAATCAGATATTTGATATTTGATATTTTTTTCCTTAGCCTTAGCCTCTCCCGATAACTATCGGGATCAGCCTTTTTTCAAACTAAATTTCCTCAAATCTTCCCTGGAAGAAACGTAATTTGTCGGGTTCGTAAATAAATTTAAGACCTTTTATTGTTTCTCTCTTTTTGTACAGAGCAATAATTTTTTCGGCAACCAGATCCATGTGAGAGTTGGTGTAAGCTCTGCGCGGGATAGTTAAACGAACAAGCTCCAATGCCGGTCGGTAGTTCTTGCCATCAGGTCCTCTGCCTTTGGAAACATTTCCCCGTTCCATTCCTCTCACTCCTGATTCAACATACAATGCCGAGGCTAATGCCTGGGCAGGATAATTATCCTGGTCGATATGAGGGAGAAATCTTTTTGCATCCAAAAATACAGCATGAGAGCCGACAGGTTCTACTATCGGGATTCCTGCTTCGAGTAGCTTTTTACCAAGATATTGTGTTTGTTCAACACGCTCTTTGATGTAATCGAAATCTATCATTTCAATAACACCTTGGGTATGAGCAGCCAGATCGCCTGAAGCTAATCCGCCATTAGTTGGTGAACCTTCATACTTTCTTAACATATCCATTGCATCCTCATAGAATTTTTCATCATCTTTAATGGCAAGGAATCCGCCGATATTTACCAAATAATCTTTTTTGCTGGATACCGTACAACCATGACCGTAGCTGAACATCTCGCGAAGAATATCTTTTATTGCAGAATTGTGATACCGGGCATCTTTTTTCTTTATCATATAAGCATTTTCAACAGCCCTGGTAGCATCAAACATTACATAAATATTACGTTTCTCGCAGTATTCATATACTTCTTTTATGTTATCCATCGAAGCAGGCTGCCCGCCAGCCATATTTACACTGAATTCAAAGCTGATATATGGTATGCTTTCCGCTCCGTGTTCTTTTACAATAGTTTCGAGTTTATTAATATCAATATTTCCTTTCCACATAAAAGTTGAAGTAGGCTCATGTGCTTCGTCAACAATAACGTCGGCAAAAATACCACCGGCTAATTCCTGGTGCAGCTTGGTTGTGGTGAAATACATATTTCCCGGCACATAACCTTCTTTAATTAAGCATTGCGACATAATATGTTCTGCTGCTCTTCCCTGGTGGGTTGGAATAATATACTTGTAGCCTGTAATATCCTTAAGCACATCAACCAATTCAAAATAATTAATACTTGATGCCTGAGTTTCGGAACTGGTTAAATATTTTGCCCATTGTTTGGTGCTTTGGGAAGAAGTACCTGAATCTGTCAGAAAGTCAATATAAACATGTCTGGATTTTAATAGAAATGTGTTATACCCGGCTCCCTTTATGTATTTTAATCTCTCTTCATGGGTTGTAACACCAACATGTTCAATATTCTGAATTACATAAGGTTCACAATTAAATACAAATTCTTTTAATAACGGGCGTTTCCATTTGTATGTCGCTTCGTCCTGCCATGCCGGATTATTAATAAGCTTTAGAGCATCAATTTTTTCTCTTTCTATATAAAGCTCATTAATAGCTTCTGCAATTTGATCAAGCTGAAGGTTAGTCATTGCAAGGCGCTGGATTTGAACCGGTAGTATCTTTTCATCTGAATAACGACTTTCTAAAAAAGTACGTACTCCTGATTTCAAATATAATGCTGATGAAAGTGTTTGTGCATGATTATCTTCCAAACCGGATAAAAATTCATCTACTTTAATATACACTCCATCTGCACCCAAATAATAAGGAATATCTTTCAGATTTGAAGCAAACCTTTTTATTTGTTCTTCAATCCATATTGCCTGTTCTTCATAAACCATTTCCTTTATACCCCTTTCAAAAACTTCCATTGTACGCCCTGCCATTCCACCATAAGTATGTAAACCCTCAAATACAACAACTTCATTCCTGTATTTATCGTACAATTCGTCAATGTTTGTTGCAATAAATCCACCGGCATTGCTCCTGGGGTCTTGTGCAGCGTCAAGTATTAAAACATGGGCATTAGCGGTTATTTCCTTAACAATATCAGCAAGTTTAAAATTCTTATATGCTGTCTCTTTTCCCCTAACATATAAAGTATTTGAGATAATGTAGGAAATATTCAAAACAAGAACAGTATTATTTTGTTCAGCTATTTTATAAACTTTTTTGATATTAGAAATTGAAATCGGTTTGAAACCATCGGAATAAAGCTCGATATATACATAAGGAATATTTGTTTTGCCTGAAAGTTTTCTCTCTAATAATTCAGTATTGATATTTCCGGGATAATCGGGATCATTTTCTACTAAAAGGGTTTGAATAGTTGCGCCTTTATCTTTGGTAAGTTCTTCGGGTTTTAGCGAGTTGGAATATACGATATCACCCTCAGAAACCATAGTTGAATTAATAAGCTTAATTGAACCTTTAATATTATGAGTCGGGCAAATATTTTTATGACCAAATGTTTTATATACAATATCTTCGAGATGTTCGAAGTTTCTGCTGCCGGCATAAGTTTCATCTCCGATAAATAAACCTGAAAGTTGATCCTGGCTTACCGCACTTGTTCCATAACTTGTCATATCAAATGTTACCTTATCCGAAGGAATTCTGAAAGTATTGTAATGTGCTTCCTGTAATGCATTAACCCGTTCCTGAAAAGTAGTCATATTTACTTTTCTGATAGTCTTGATTTTATGAGGTTCTGATATCATTTCTTATATTTTAATAATTATTAATAACTTAATATCAATTGATAATTTTAAGGCGCAAAAATATAAAATTAATTATTATTAATATTTTATTTTACCGGATGATGTTCGCGGAATTTCTCTAAACGATATTTCAGGTCAGGAAACAGGTCTCTTTGTACTAACGAAACACAAGCCCTTAATCCTTCGTTACGTTCGCTTCCTGTAATAGATAGCGATATTGCGCTAATACCATAATATATAAGCTCTTCGAGTAATTCTTCACCTGTAAAACCCGGATATGAAATAGTAAAATAAAAGCCATCGGCTATCGGGTCATCACCATCGTAATCATAAACTATTTTAAATCCGTTTTCCACAAACATTTTTTTCATTATTTTTGCTTTCTTGCCGTACTCAATCACATCATCCCTGAAATTATATTTCCCTTCATTAACAGCTTTTAAAATAGCAGCAATCCCATATTGAGCCGAATGACATGCTCCGGCGGTAAGCATATAATATGTTCCAAAAATCATGGAATAACCCAAAGTATCCGTTTTGAAAAATCTTTTTAATCCGGGAGCCTTCAGGTTATACAATTTATCTGAAATTACCATCATTCCAACTCGTTGCCCTGCATAACTAAAAGCTTTTGAAGTAGAAATCAAAAGAATATAATTATCAGTATATTTTGCAACAGTTGGTTGATAAGGAGGCTCACCCGGCTTTGACATGTCTTGTCTGAAATCCATACAAAAATATGCCAGGTCTTCAATTATTATTACATTATATTTATTGGCTAATTCTCCTATAATTTGTAATTCTTCTTCCGTAAAACAAATCCATGAAGGATTATTAGGGTTGGAATATAAAACAGAGTGTACGTTTCCGTTTTTAAAATATGATTCTAATTTATCTTTTAGTTTTTTACCACGATAATTATATACATCAAAACTTACATATTTCTGACCCAATACATTAAGCTGTTGTTTTTGTAAAGGAAAACTGGGATCAATATAAAGCATTGTATCTCTGTCTTCGTACATTCTGTCAATTGTGATAAAGGATATTAACCCTCCCTGTAAAGAACCTACTGTTGGTACGCAGCCTGATGGCTTAACATCGATATTTAAAAACAGCTTTACAAATCGTGATATTTCTTTTTTAAGTTCAGGAAGTCCTTCAAGGTTGGGATATTTGGCAGTAGCGCCTTTATATTTTATTGCATCAATTTCGGCATCTATAGCAATTTGTGGTGTGGGCAAACCCGGCACACCCATCTCCATCCTGATATATCTGTCTCCTGTAACTGCTTCTATTTCATTAACCAATTTTACAAGTTCACGGATTGTTGCTTTACCGATGCTTGGTATTCCGCTTGATTCTATTTTGGATTTTACAACTTCGAAATTTATGGGGGTATCTTTCATTTATTTGTTGAAATTAATGTTTAATGATTTTTTGATTCGGTTTTCAAAAATATAAATATTTTATTTGTAGGTTAAATATGGCAAAATTGAAAAAATATTTTACTTATGAGTAAAACAAATCGTATTATTATATTCTTTATTGTTATTTCTGTTTGGGAAGTTGCCAAATTGGTTGAAAATAACAGACTTAATTAATGATGTCCGCGATTTTATTCAGAAGTCAGATATTCTTTTTATCAAAAAAAAGTAAATAGAATAAAATGCCTAAACCAACAACTATTAAAAAACAAAATAGAATAAATGCTTCCATAACAACTATTTTTTTATCAAAATAAAACCGATAACAGCAAATATTAACGTTGCAATAATACCGGATAACAGTACTAAGAATTTAGAAAAAACCTGAATGTCAAAAACTGCACATAAACCACACCGGCAAAAACCAACTTTGATATATCAATAAAATATTTACTAAGCTCTTTTCTCATTACTCTGCAAAATTACAAAATTTTTCATAACAAAAATCAACCAATTTCTTGTTTATTTTAACATAAAAAATAAGAGACAATAGGAATATCAGCCATTGTTTTTAAACCGGGTGATGAATTAAGAATTTGTTTTATAGCATTTATAGCAATAGCACAAGTAGCTTTATCTCCATGCACTCCGCCGTCAATTTTGGAAGTTATATTTGGTTCTCCATCTATTTCTATTTTGTCATAAGGATCGGTTTCGCCGACAGCAGCACGAAATATCAGGGTGATTTTTTCTTCTTCGCCAACATAACCTTTTCCTGTTTGCATTACACCTGCTGCATTTCCGGGAGGAATAGTAATTTTTTCCGTAATTATTTTTTTATCAGCTATAACAGGAGATAGTGATTCTTCAATTTTGTCCAGTTTCCATCTCATTCTGCCGGCAATCATTTGCAGTGATTCGGTTAGTCCTATATGCCGGAGTATGCCTTGTTTGTTTTTCTTTTCAAATTCGGCAAGCGTCAGCCCTGCGCCGATCTTATTAAGAAACGGAATTCTTCTTGTTGCTGCATCCTGAATGCGAGTTACTTTTATTCTATTTACATTTTGACAAACTGCCGTAAGAAAAATCGGTAAAGAATCCATCAAAAAACCGGGATTGACACCTGTTCCGATAACTGCAACATTATTTTGTTTTGCAAGGTTATCAATCCTTCCGGCTAATTCGGGTGATGTTTCCCACGGATAAGTAAGTTCTTCGCAGGTTGACACAACCGGAATTCCAAACGAAACTACCTCTTCTATCTGCCCGGCTATTTCGTTTATGCTTGAAACCGTTGTTATTATGGCTACATCCGGTTTGTTTAAATTTATTGTTTCATTTATTGAATTTGAGATTTTTATTCCACTGATATTTACGCAACATAGTTTATTTAATTCCAAACCTGCTTTTTCAGGATCTTTATCGACAACTCCTGTTATTTCAAGACCTTTCCGTTCATTAATATATTCAGATATTTTCTGACCAACGGGTCCCATACCAATCTGAAGGATTTTAATTTTGTTCATCTTATTTTTATAAACAGATGGTGATTCAGATGCTAAAATAAAAAATTTTACTAACATTTCGAATGTATAATTTTTATAAACTAAAATATTTACTTTTGAAACATCAAATAATCAACATGGAATTTGGAATTTGTCTTTTAAGTGTAATCCCGGTCAGGGCTGAGCCATTAGATTTATCGGAGATGGTTACACAGCTCTTATTCGGTGAATTGGTTGTAATTAATGAAAGAAAAAAAAATTGGTTGCATATCAGGGTTGTTTATGACAATTATGAAGGCTGGACAGATGAAAAACAAATTCAAATACTGGATGAAAAAGAATTTAACCGGCTCAATAATGAAATTCCCCGCTATACTTTAGATTTAGTTGAAATAGTGCAAGATAATTCGAATAATGGATTAATACCGGTTCTTATCGGAAGTACAATCCGAAATATAGATAACGAACATTTTTGTATTGGATCGACCGATTATAGTTACAATGGACAGCTAACTTCACCCGAAAGACAAATTAAAATAAATTTCTTACTTGAAAATGCTATGCTGTTTTTACACTCACCATATCTGTGGGGCGGTAAAACACCATTCGGGATCGATTGTTCGGGTTATACACAAACGGTTTACAAAATAAGCGGTGTTAAACTATTACGTGATGCTTCGCAGCAAGCTACGCAAGGCGAAACTGTAAGCCTGTTAGATGAAGCAGGACCGGGCGACCTGTTGTTTTTTGATAATGAAGAAGGTGAAATAGTTCATGTCGGGATTCTGTTAGAAAACCAAAAAATCATTCACGCATCAGGGAAAGTACGTATCGACTTAATCGATCATCAGGGAGTTTATAATAATGAGCTAAAAAAATACACCCATAATTTACGGCTTATCAAAAAAATAATTTAATCCGGTAATAATTTATTCTGCTGTTGAAAATTTTAAATTCAGGCTAAATTATAAAAAATGTTTGACGGCTTTAATAAAAAATTAATTTTACCAACTTAAAATATATTCTTCAGGGCAGGGCGAAATTCCCGACCGGCGGTGAAAGTCCGCTACTCCCGAATTCCGGTAGCTATCGGAACGGGACTGAACCGGTAAAATCCCGGTACCGACAGTGAAAGTCTGGATGGAAGAAGAAACTTTATAGAGTGAAATCGCTCTATGCTTTTATATTTTTTTTGCCCTGAAGTTTTTTTAGGGCTTTTTTTATGGTAAAAATAAAAGACATAAAATTCATGAAAAGGGCTATAGAGCTGTCTAAAAATGGCTATGGCGCTGTTAATCCAAATCCTTTGGTTGGAGCAGTTATTGTTAAAGACGGGGAAATCATCGGAGAAGGTTATCATGAATATTATGGCGGACATCATGCTGAAATTAATGCAATAAATAATGCAAATGAGAGTGTAAAGGGAACCACCATTTATGTTACTGTGGAACCCTGTAATCACTATGGAAAAACACCACCATGTACTGACAGGCTTATAAAGGAAAAATTTTCAAGGGTTGTAATTGGAATAATGGATCCTAATACAATTGTAATTGGAAAAGGAGCGAAGAAATTAAGACAAGCAGGAATACTCGTTGAAACCGGAATAATGGAAGATGAAATTAACCTCATAAACGAGGTTTACATAAAATACATTACAACCAAACAACCTTTCTGTGCCATGAAATCTGCAATGACACTTGATGGAAAGATATCAACTTGCACAGGAGATTCAAAATGGATATCTAATGAAAAGTCGAGGGAATGGGTGCATGAATTAAGGCATCGTTATTCCGGTATAATGGTTGGAGTGAACACTATCATTAAGGATGATCCCGAGTTAACCGACAGGTCTGCTTACGAAACAAAAAAACACCCGGTTAGAATTATTGTAGATTCTAATGGCAGAACACCTCTTAAAGCAAAAATTCTTAACACTTCTTATGTCCAAACAATTATTGCAGTTACTAAAAATGCCGTAGGAGAGTTTATTAAATCAGTTAGCAAAAAAGGAGGAGAAATAATAATCTGTCCGGAAAAAAATCAAAAAGTTGACTTGTTATATTTGATAAATGAAATAGGCAAACGGGGTATAGATAGTATTTTGCTTGAGGGCGGAAGCACCCTGAACTTTTCTGCAATAAAGGAAGGTATAGTAGATAAAATATTTTCTTTTATTGCACCAAAACTGATAGGAGGGGACTCATCCAAAACACCGGTCGGTGGGTCGGGATTTGATACAATTGAAAATGCTATTTCTTTAAATATTAAAAATATCAAAAGATTTGATCAAGATATTATGGTTGAAGCTTATCTAATTAAAAAATAAGTATGTTTACAGGAATTATTGAGGAAACAGGAACAATAAAATCTGTCAAATGGGACGGCAAATCGGCTGTTATTGTGATTCATGCTTTAAAAATACCGGACGATATAAAAGTTGGCGACAGTATAAATACCAATGGCGTTTGTCTTACCGT
>JACKQG010007929.1_pt1 | contig 10506 bp, 11 predicted proteins | sample 8237621 | NCBI WGS metagenome assembly JACKQG01 (sample SAMN15677084, study PRJNA649215) | marine metagenome | biome: marine; feature: Black Sea; material: saline water; isolation source: suspended particulate matter (SPM) from the Black Sea western gyre | collected 2013-06-09/2013-06-10 | depth...
AAGGGGATGATGGTGTAGAAAAAAGCTAATTACTTGTGGGGAAATATCACGGAATTGATGTTCTTAGGGATATTACATTCGACAGTCGTGTTTCGTTGTAAACACTGTATAATCTTGTTATGACTATAAAGCAAGATGTTTTCTCAGAAGAGCGACGGACCAATATCCAGGAACGTATTATTGATATTGTTTCTTCTGTCCCGGTTCGAATAAAAATCTTTGGGATCATGACTTTGCCTTTGATAATTCTGGGAATTGCTTTGAATTATTGGGTGCGAACAGGATTATCGGATTGGCTTTCTTATCTGCTGTCTGATGAACGTGTTCAAGGGGCTATGGAAGCAGGAAGCCGCAGTGTTATTTTGGTAACGGCTTTAGCAGCAATCCTATCGATTCTTCTCACATTTTTGTTGATGCTTTCGTTGACACGGCCGCTCTTGGAGTTACGGCAGGTTGCTCAACGAGTTGTGGAAGGGGATTTAGATGTCCGCTCACGTATTCCAGCACGGGATGAAATTGGTCAGGTTGCCGAAGCAGTTAATCAGATGATCAATCACTTGGTTAGTAGTCAGCAGAAGTTAGAACGGACGAACCGGCGGTTGATGGTTCTTAATCGAATTGCTGTTGCTGCAGGCCGGGGGTTGGGGCTTGAAGAGCTTTTGGACATTTCATTGAAAACAGTGCTTGAAGAAATGAGTATTGAGAGCGGTTGGATCTTTTTGCAAGACCGCAGTAGTAGCAGTTTTTCATTAGCTTGTGCGAGAGGCTTGCCTGATGAGGTTGAAAGGCATCTTCATGATTCTGATTCGGGTTTTTGCAATTGTCAGAAAAATATTCTAACAGATGAAGAAAATGTACAAGTTAGCGTACATCATTGTGATTCACTTGAGAGTTTGGTTGCTCAATATGAAATCTCGACGCAATATGTAACTGTCCCTTTGGATTTGCGTGATCGGCGGATTGGAATGATCAATATGCTTTGCGCGCAAGATTACAGTTTGTCCGAAGCCGATATAGAGGTGCTTGGAACCATTGGAAAGCAGATATCTGATTTTATCGAGACCACTTGGTTACAAAAAAGCTTGCGCGACAAAGAAGCAGAACGACAGATGCTACTTAGTGCTCTGGTTAATGCGCAAGAAGGAGAACGGGCTCGTCTAGCAAGAGAATTGCATGATGATGCTGGGCAACAGCTAACGGGTTTGCTTGTCCGACTTAAAGCCCTTGAGAAGCAGATTCCTGACAGAGAAACTATAGAAACAGTCAGCAACCTTTGTCAAACAACATCAGAAACTATTGAGCGTGTCCGTTCGCTATCTCACCGTTTACGTCCGGCAGTTTTGGAAGAATTTGGTCTTGATGCTGCCCTAAAAAACCTAGCTGATGAAATGTTGCCTAATTCTGGCTTAGAATGTATATATAAGTTGTCGTTAGATGGGGAAAATTTACCATTTGAGATTGAAACCAACCTATATCGAATCGCGCAGGAAAGCTTGAGAAATATCATTAGCCATGCAGAAGCTAATCGTGTGAGCATTGAGCTGTCTCGTTTTCCCGATTCTGTAAACCTGCGAATTGAAGATGACGGGAGAGGCCTTGGTGTTCAACCTGTGGCTAATCAGCGTGGATTAGGTTTGATTAATATTCGAGAACGTACGGAGATGTTGGGAGGTTCTTTTGAGATCAAATCTGATGAAGGGAAGGGAACGTCCTTACAAGTTAGTATTCCTGTTCCTCTGGAGATTATCGTATGACTGAGAAAATACGTGTGTTGCTAGTGGATGATCATAAGGTTTTGAGGGATGGTTTGCGTGTCTTAATTGATGGGGAAAATGATTTAACGACAGTTGCTGAAGCAGGAACGGGAAAGGAAGCGATTCAGAGAACCATTGATCTTACTCCTGATGTAGTTGTTCTTGATATTGGTTTGCCAGATAGTAATGGTATTGATGTGGTTAGCGAGATCCGACGTCACGAGTTGTCCGCCCGTATAGTGATCCTTTCCATGTATGGTGATCGAGAATTAGTACTACGTGCTATTGAGGCTGGATGTGACGGTTTTGTTCCAAAATCCTCTGCGCATACAGATTTATTACAAGCGATTCGCACAGTTCATCAGGGAAAGCGTTTCTTGCATCCTGATGCAGCAACGGAAATGATCAACGGAATGTTAGCGAAACAGGATGAAAAGCGCTTGCTTTCTATGCTTTCTGAGCGTGAAATAGAAGTCTTGCGCTTGGTAGCAAGGGGTTATACCAGCAAGGAAATTGGAGATCAGCTTGCTCTGAGCCCTAAAACCGTCGATACCTATAGGCAAAGAGCCATGAGTAAGCTTGATCTGGATAGCCGTGCAGAGATTATAGATTTTGCACTTAAAGCTGGTCTTTTAAATGGCGACCATCCCTTAAAATAATATTTTTATTTACAGATAGAATAAAGTTTAGGTCCTGTCGGGAATACCCCTACACGTATATATATTTTTCCTGATAGTTTTATGATAATGCTTTTGTTACTATGATAATAGTAGGAATGTCAATTTTTATGGATCAAAACGATGACAGAGAAGCGAAAAAAAATTAGTAGACGAGATTTTCTAAAGTTAGCCGGATTATCTACATCGTCGCTTGCTGTTGGATCCTTTAGCCCCCCGACTCGTAAGAAATCTGTTTTGCCACATAGCAAAATAATCCTGGATGAAGCAGGGCGGATGAAGCGTCCATGGTGGGTGCGTGAGGTAGATAAACCAACTGTTGAAATTTCCTGGGAGAGCGTAAAGCGTTTTGACGCGCGAACAGCTGCACGTGGTTCGGGTTTCATCAATTATGTCGGACAAGAAGAAGTTAATCGCCTGACAAAAATTGCTGCTGGAAAAGAAAAGGAGCGTTTGCTACAAAAGGTCCCGGGCTATACATTAAAGGATCAAGCTCTTTCAGCAGCCCAGGCCAGTTCTTCATCATCGAAGCGCTCTTTTCTTGGATTGCAAAAGGCACAAACGCCCGAGGAACGTGGTGTTCCAACTTGGAAGGGGAGTTCAAGCGATGCAGCTCGTATCCTTAGGGTTGCTATGCGGCATTTTGGCGCAGCTACAGTTGGGTTTGTTGAACTCAACGAGCAAACGAAAAAGTTGATTTATTCTTACGACACCGATGGCAAAGAAATCGTTTTCGAGGATGTAGATATTGCCTATGAAACAACTGAGAAGCGTGTTATTCCTCACAAAGCAAAGTGGGTTATTGTCTATACTGTTCAGATGTCTGCTGATGCCCTTAAACGAGCCCCAACCGCAATTGCTGAACAAACGACAATTTTGTCTTATGGCCGTGCTTTGGATATTCAAATAAAAACCCAAGAGTTTATACGTGGATTAGGATATCAGTGTTTGGGGGAGGCGAATGTAAATGGCTTAGGAATTGCACCAGCTCTAGCTGTGATGGCTGGTTTGGGAGAGTTAGGGAGACATAATCGCGTGATAACACCGGAATTTGGTCCTATGGTGAGGATATTTAAAATGATTACCGATTTGCCGGTTACTACAGATAAACCAATTGATGCGGGGATTATGCAGTTCTGCAGTAGTTGTAAAAAGTGTGCAGAGACTTGCCCTGCTAGCGCATTAAGCCTTGACGACGAGCCAACTTGGGACGTTCAAGGGAAATGGAATAATTCTGGGCATAAGGCTTATTTTGAACACTCTCTTAAGTGCCGTACATATATGATGGAAGGGGCAGGCACGAATTGCAGTATATGTTTTTCTGTTTGCCCGTTTGCGAAAAAGAATAAGGTTTGGCTCCATAATTGGGTTAAGGGTGGTATTTCATCTTTCCCTACATTAGATGGGCTGCTGCGAAGCTTGGATGATGCTTTTAGTTATGGTGCTCAGAAAAGCCCCGAAGAGTGGTGGTGGTTGAATTTGCCTGAGTATGGGATTAATACAGAGCAGACCATCGATGAAGATTAATTGGTGTTCGTATGAGTGAAGACAAAGAATATTTCACAATCAAAATCGTTCGCCGACCTTGGTATGAATGGATACTGTGGGGGATATGGCTTTTCTTGGAAATCGTTTTTTTGCAGAGTGCCATTGCCAGCCATCAGGAATTAGAACAAAGAGCAGCCATGATTTATTGGCTAATAGTTGTAGTATTGTCACTTACAGGCTTTGTTTTTTGGATTATTCGGCGCTCTCGTCTACTGTAAGTTTTTTGTGCAAAATCAATGGGGGACAGAAAGTTTAAGCTTGTCAGAAAAAGCCCTACAAAAGAACAGGTTTTTCCCGCTATTCCAGACGGGTTGCTTTTGCTACCATAAGTGAGAACAGTCTTACCCTGTTTCGATTCATTTTGCCGTTGGAATTAAGGAAAATACATGAAGCGAGCTTTTAGCGCGATTAAAAAGTTTTTTTATCCAGCATCTGATGCTTCGCGTTGGGTAAAAATCATGCCATATTTGGTGCTAAGTATTCTTTTCTTACTTATGGTAATCACAAGCACTTATACTTGGGAGTATACGAACTCAACAGAGTTTTGCGGCTCTGCTTGTCATGGAATACATCCGGCAGAAAATATAGCCTATGAGGCATCTCCGCATGCTGAAGTCAAATGTGTTGAATGCCATATTGGTCGTGCTTTTGTTGGCAATCAGATCACACGAAAACTGGGGGATATCCAGCATGTTGTAGCGGCTGTTTCCAAAAATTATGAGTACCCATTGCATGTAAAGACATTAAGGCCTGCGCGAGAAGTATGCGAGCGTTGCCATAACCCGGATAAATTCTCTGACGATAGCCAGCGTGTCATCTACCATTACTCTCCTGACAAAGAGAATACCCTCTATCGAACTTACCTGATTCTGAAAACAGGGGGTGGGACTGTGCGAGAGGGTTTGGGGAAAGGGATCCACTGGCATACGCAAAACCAGGTTTTGTATTATCCAACGGATGGAAGCGAACAGGAAATTCCGTATGTAAAAGTGATTTACCCAGAAAGCGGAATTGTTAGCGAGTATGTTGACATCAGTTCTGATTTTGATCCTTACTCGATAGATGAAGCTGAACTAAAAGAAATGGATTGCATTACCTGTCATAATCGTATTTCACATACGATCCACCAACCTGAAAATGCCATTGACCTAGCCATATCTCGGGGAGTAATTTCCGTGAATATCCCTGGAATACGCCAAAATGCGGTGCGCCTACTGAGTAAGCCATACGAGTCGCAAGACGCTGCTTTGAGAGAGATGGATACGTTAGGAAATTATTACCGAGACACATACGCAGAGTTCTATCAAGAAAACTTGGAAAGCGTTGACCAAGCTATTGGCGTAATTAAAGAGATATACACACAAAGTATCTTCCCTGAACAAAAAGTGGATTGGGATACTTACGCGAGCAATATGGGGCACATGAATGATCCGGGATGTTTCCGCTGTCATGATGGTAAGCATTTTGACTTTGGTGGTTTTGCTGTTCGCATAGAATGCAATCTTTGTCACGCTGTCCCTGTGATTGCCGGGCCTGATGATCTTGTTACAGAAATTAATATTAGCCATGAACAACAACCAAATAGTCATCATAACGCCAACTGGATTGCTTTGCATCGGTATATGTACGATGAAGAAGATGAAAATGAAACTTGCAGCGAGTGCCATGACGTAACCAACTTTGGAGAAGCCAACAACACTTCGTTCTGTTCAAATTCGGCTTGCCACGGACAGGATTGGGAAGGGGTCAATTTTGAGATTGTGGACAATAGTGAAATCTTCGAAAAGCTAGTTCAGCAATTGCCGCATTTTCCAAAGACCTTAGACCTCTATGAAACATTTGTTACCCCGAGTTTGGACACCGTTCATTGGCAGGAGGTAGAGGATTTAGTTTGCGAAGATTGCCATGTGGACTGGCCTCCAGTTGGCCCTCCGCCAAACGATATTTGTCTGGAGTGTCATGGTGAAACTCAAGAAGGATTTGAAGAGTTGACGGCCGTCTACGAGCCTAACCCTCATGATGGACATTATGGCGAAGATACAACCTGTTCTTATTGTCATATCAATTTCGGTTCCGATGAAATTCCAGAATCGTGTAGCTATTGTCATGTTATGGAAGGCTATGAGTTGATTGAAGGTGTCACATCATCTGAGTAAGCCAAACAAAAGGAGATAAACCATGCCAAGCTTAGGACCAACAGAACTGATCATTATTCTTGTGATCGTATTGCTCATTTTTGGAGTGGGCAGAGTGAGCAAAATCGGTGGCGAATTAGGATCAGCGATTCGCGAGTTTCGCAGTAATTTTGCGGAAAAAGATGAAAAAGAAGCAGAAGAGCAACCTGCGGAATCAGCAAGTTAAAAACAAGGGAGAAGCATCGTTGAATAATGGATACTGATCAAAAGCAAAATAAGGACGATTTAAGGAAATCCCGGCGTGAACGCAGGATGCAATTCTGGGCGCATGTAGAGGAATTTCGCACACGCTTGGGGCGTGTCATCATCGGCTTACTAGTGACATTCTCTATTAGCTTGGCTTTCACGGAGCAGGTGCTGCAGATATTGTTGGATTACATGAATGCGGTCAAGCCCGTGGCTTTACATCCAACAGAATCGATTGTTGTCTATTTCCGTGTGGCGATGTTGTTGGGGGTAGTGCTGGTGATGCCATACTTGCTCTATCAAATACTGGCCTTCTTTTTACCAGGGCTAAAGCGTAGTGAGCGACGTATTTTGGTGACATCGGTGTTTGGGCTTGGATTCTTTTTTGCCCTCGGCGTAACTTTCGCCGCCTTTGTGATGGTCCCACTTGCGGTGGGATATTTGCAAGGCTTTATGAACGATCTGGTTCAACCAACATATTCGATAGATGGCTATATCAGCTTTGTTACAACAATTATGCTCAGCGCAGGCATTATCTTCGAGACACCGCTTTTGTTGGGGTTGATCGCCCGAATGGGTTTGGTAACAGCTAAGCAACTATCAAAAGGACGACGAGTTGCGTTGGTATCTATTGCTGTGTTAGCGGCAGTAGTGACGCCAACTCCTGATGCTTTTAATATGCTGTTGGTTATGGCGCCATTAGTGGTGCTTTATGAAGTTGGTATCTTTTTGGCTTGGCTGGCTGAACGTGCTCGACGTAAAGCATTGGCTATGGAAGCTGTGTGAGGTAAGCAATGAGATTTTTCAATTTGGGTGCAAGCGAACTTCTTTTGATTTTCTTATTTGCCATTTTGGTAGTTGGCCCAAAGGAAACTGTACGACTAGCAGGAAAAGCTAAAGAGGCAATCCGTGCAATGCAGGGAGTTTTCTCAGATATTTCCTCAGGCGTGGCCAACATTGCTGAAGAAGTATTTGACGAGACCAAGGATAAATCTTGAACTCGAGACAAAAGATGATCTATTCAAATTTTGGAGGAAGATAGAATGAAAACAAAAAGAAATATTTTTATCACCGTGCTGTTCCTTCTCACCTTGATGTTATCCGCCTGTGGAGGTGGCAGCAGTGGGAGCGATGAGATCATTATGGACGAACCTGTTCCCGCAGGGGCAGAAGATGCGATGGTCGTTGAGCTGGAATTCACAGTAGATGAGATTATTCCCAATACCGTCACTATCCCGGCAGGGCAAAAGGTACTGTTTGTTATTTATAACAGTGACACAAAAGAAGGTGATTTGAACGAAGACCATAATCTGGTTGCCCCCGACATCGGATTACAGGAAATGATCGTTATTCCTGGCCAGACCATTCGTCGCTTATGGACTGCTTACGATGTACCTGGCGAGTATCGTGCAGGCTGCACAATCCATTCATGGATTGATATGACGATTATTATCGAGTAGTTTTTTTAGCCACTTGTTAAGAAGAGTGGAAAGGAGGCGAAACAAGAAAAAATCACCAGGGGTTTTCTATGCAAGGGCGTAATTGCGTCCAATTGTGCTATTGCACATAAAGTCTAAACTTCGATCAGTGTACCTCTCCCCCGGATGGGAAGGTTCTTAGGCGAAGCCGGTGATCTTTAGCCATAATTGGCAAGTAAGTCCGGCGCTGTCCCGCAACTGTAAGATGGTGGCATAGTTTATTTGATGCTATGAAACTGTCAAGCCAGGTCGCCCACCTGATCGGTATTTCCACAGGCCTCGCGGAAGGGAGTGGGAACCCAACAATTCTTCATATGTAAGAAAGGAGAATGCGAAATGCCTGAAAGTTTAACACGACGAGAGTTCATGAAAGAACTCGGTAAATTAGGCGCAGTTGCCAGCTTGGCCCCCATGGTCGTTGCTGGTGAGCAAATGTCTGATAAGCCTTATAGCCTCAAGCGTCCGAGCTTCATCAAGGAAGTTGATGAACCAACGACAGAAATTCGCTGGGATGAAGTTAAGCGCATTGCTGAGGGAGAAGTAACAGCCCGCCGTTCGTTTTCAAAATATCTTAGCCAGGATCGACTCGATAAATTGACTGAGATTCGCACTGCCAATATGGATAAGTACATCAAGGAAGGCCGCGACGGCTATACCCTGAAGGACCATGCTTTGAAATCAGGTGCGGGTAAAGGTGGTGTGTCCAGGGTATTTATCCAGGATCCAGAAAAAGTCCAAACCCCCGAAAAACTGGGTGTTCCTAATTGGACTGGAACTCCGGAAGAAGCGACTATGATCGTTTCGGCTGCCCTGCGCCATTACGGTGCCGGCACGGTTGGCGTTACGGAACTGGATACCAACACCACCGAGAAGCTAATCTATGCCAAAGACCCTGATGGGAAAGAAATGCGCATTGAAGATGCGGACATGCCGGAAGAGGGTGAGGACTATCGTGTCATCCCCAAGAAAGCGCGTTGGATGATCACCTACACCGTGCAGATGTCCGAAGAGGCCATGATCCGCTGCCCAACGCATCTGGGCTCGCAAACCACCTCGTTAACATACCGTCGTTCACAAAATGTCCAGGAACGTGGTCAGTTCTTCCTGGGAGGCTTGGGATATATGGCTATGGGCGAATCATCCACCAATGCATTGGCCATTGCGCCGGCCTTTGGTGTAATGTCCGGGCTGGGCGAGCTCTCACGCTACAACCGCTTACTCACCCCTGAATATGGCTCCATGGTGCGTGTCTTCAAGATTCTCACCGACCTGCCAATGGCCCCTACGAAACCAATCGATGCCGGGTTGCTGGAGTACTGCAAGAACTGCACCAAGTGTGCCGATCACTGCCCCTCCAAGGCACTTAGCTTTGAAAAAGAGCCTACTTGGGAGACAGTTGGTGGCTGGAATAACCCGGGCCATAAAGCCTGGTTTGAAGATTCGGTCAAATGCCGCAGCTACTGGTACGAGACTGGCAATAACTGTGGTATCTGCTTCGCGGTCTGCCCCTTCGCGAGCAAGAATCTGGCATCCTTTAGCAAGGTGCGTGATTACATGGCCGCCACCGTGCCGGCTTTCGATGGCACGCTCAAGAAGATCGACGACCTGCTGTACACCCCGTACACAGAGTTTGGCAAACCGCAGAAGACGGCTGAATCCTGGTGGCATGAGAACCATCCGGACTACGGCATTCACACTGATCAAACCGTTCGCGAGACAAGCTAAGGAAAAGGAGGTTTTCCCATGTCTGTAACTTTATGGTTAATCTTAGGGGCGGTGGTTGCTCTTGGCTTTTACTTTGCTGCCACCAAAATGAAACTCACGTGGTATGAGTGGGTTCTGGCTGTGCTGGGGACCATCCTGATCCTGTTCGCTATCCAGAATTACAGTGCCTCTCAATTGGAACTTGAGCCGCGCGCTGCTGGACTCCTGCTGCTCATCTTTGGGCTGCCGGGCGTGATTTTGGCTGCTGTTGGCTTTGTTCTTCCATTCTTGCGAGCCAAGAAAGCCGCTTAGACCGGTTTTCTCCTGTTCGACGGGGGATGGGATAGCAATATCCCATCCCCATCAATTTAAGTGAAGTAGGTGTGAATATGCCTTATTATGAGTATCGTTGCCAAGCTTGTCATTCGCGTTTTGAGCTGATGCGTAGTATGGCACAGCGCGATGATCCGGGGCGGTGTCCGGAATGTGAAGGCGAACAAATTTCCCGTATGCTTTCAATGCCAGCAACTTTTTCCATGTCATCCGATGGAAATATGGTTCCAATAGGTACATCACCTTCTGCTTGTGGAAGTTGTACGGCGACATCCTGTGGCAGTTGCAGTGTTAATTAGTAATTTGAAATTATTAGGTAAAAAATTAACTGAAAGGATTCGGCCATGAAAAATTATCGGCAATTATTGAATCCCATATTATTTTTAATGGTGATTGCGTTGGTGTCGATCCCTGTTGTGGCTTTTGCAAAGCCATCCGTAACGACACGAGAAATTACATTACACGCACAAACTTTTGAATATACTCCGAGAACGATTCGCGTGAATCAAGGGGATCGCGTAAAAATAACCCTGATCGCTGATGATGTAACTCATGGCCTGGTTATAGAAACCTATGGGGTTGAAATCGAGGCAGAGCCAAGGCAAGATCCCGCTCCCAGTGTTGAATTTGT
>JACKQG010007930.1_pt1 | contig 10506 bp, 16 predicted proteins | sample 8237621 | NCBI WGS metagenome assembly JACKQG01 (sample SAMN15677084, study PRJNA649215) | marine metagenome | biome: marine; feature: Black Sea; material: saline water; isolation source: suspended particulate matter (SPM) from the Black Sea western gyre | collected 2013-06-09/2013-06-10 | depth...
TAGCTCTCATCCAGACAGGGTGTCTATTGGCATGGGGGCGAACTCACTATTTGGTTAAGTGTGCAGGAAGCTCTCACTTGCAGAGGTTGACTGTGTGGATAGGGGCGATCCTGCAAGATATGGATAGCTCTCGAACATGGGGGGTGTCTACGCCTCCAGGGGCGAATCCACACTAGTTTCTTCTTTGTTTAGTTTTTCCTTGATTGCCTGTCTTATGAATTCAGAAATTTTGCCTCGTTCACAATACGATAGCAATCGTTCCCACAAATCTTGTGGGATTTGTAGAGTGAAAGGTCGTGAGTACATTTAGTATCACCTCCTGTTTAATGTAGACTAGCCAATAGCACTAGCCGGTTCGGGGTGTCTCAATAGCTCAGGGCGAATTGGCTAATCAACACATATTATAACATATTGTTGTTTATTTGTCAAATCGAGGATTTCGGTATGCCCACTGTTTGTTTTCTGCCAAAATCACAACAAGGCATAGTTGGTGGGCCCTTCATGGTGATTTCCTTACTGACTAAGCATTTGCCTAGATTTGGCTGGGAAGTAGTAGACAATCCTAACGAAGCTGACGTGGTGCACGGTCATGCAATATTCAATTCCGAAAGGCTAGATGTTTTTACCTGTCACGGTGTCTATCCTGTTTCGGAGGATACCCCTGCTTGGCAGAGGCACGGCAATCGTGTCATAAGCCGTAACTTTAAGATAGCAGAGGAAGTCACGACAGTTTCTAAGTGGACGGCAAGTAGGTTTGATTGGTGGGAAGGGATAGAGCCGACAATCATTCATAATTTCATTGACCTGGACGCTTGGGATAACATCGAAGGACATTTTCAAACTCAGAAACCTTATGCTCTTTGGGCGAAAATTAAACCATATCGGGGTATTGGGGAGACAATAAGATTAGCACAAAAAAATCCTAACTACAATTTTGTCGTTACAGTTGCTCCAATTCCTGTTACATCTAACGTTAAGGTTACTGGTATTCTGCCGTTTGACCAAATGAAGTTGGCTCTCAAGGATTGCTCCATTTATTTATCATTGTCGGCTGAAGATAATTTTCCGATTCAAATTCTTGAAGCGATGGCTCTGAGCAAACCGATATTGGCTTTTGCCACTGGAGGAATTCCTGAGGCAATCCGTCACAAACGGGAGGGCTATATCATCCAAAATCCTACCGAGGATGAAATACAAAGAGGATTTGATTTCTGTTTGGTGCATGGCGAGGAGTTGGGTCGAAATGCTCGCAAACGAGTAGAGGAATTGTTCTCAGTCGAGAAAGTCGTTCCTCAGTATGTTGAGGTTTACGAGAGAATCTTAGCGAGCAGGAAAAAGAAGAAAAAAGGACCGAAATGTTCTATCGTGATAACTACCCATAATTTTGAGGATTACATTAAGGAATGTATTGATTCAGCTTTAGCGCAAGACTACGATTCGTTCGAGGTCATCGTTGTAGATGATTGTTCGACGGATGGGACATGGGATATTATCAAAAGTTATGGTCGTAGGATTAGGCGAAAACGGTTTGGTAAGCCCGGTGGTAAAATTCATGGTATAGTTAGGTCTCGTAATGTTGGTGTAGAGATGGCAAAAGGCGAGTTTGTATCGTGTTTGGATGGCGACGATAAGATCTTGCCTAGCTTCCTGTCGGAATTGGTTCCTCTATTGGAGAGTGATAAGGCATTAGGAATTGTCTACTCGGATTTTGAGTTGTTCGGGACTTCCAAGGGGATCATTAAGGCTCCTAAATTTGACTTTGAGAGACTAAAGCGAGGTAATTATATCCCTTGTTGTAATCTGTTCCGAAAGAAGGCATGGGAACGGGTTGGGGGTTGCAGGCCGGTCGGTGAATCGTGGGAGGACTACAATACTTGGTTGACAATCGCGGAACGAGGTTGGGGAGCCAAGCATCACCGAGGAGCGTTATTTCTGTACCGCAAAAAAGGTACTGAAGGCCGTGATGCTGAAAGCCAGCCCTTTGTACAAAGATTGCGAGCCGTCGTAAACGCCTATCACCCAATGATTTTGCCACCGCAGGTTTCAGTCGTCATTCCTTGTTATGACCACGAAAAATATCTGAAAGAAGCTATAGATAGTGTTTTTGCTCAGTCGTATCAAGATTTCGAGATAATGGTAGTCAACGATGGCTCTCCTGGTGATCCTGGCAAAATCGTAGATGAGTATTGGGATCCTCGGATTAGGTTAGTCGAACAGGAGAATAAAGGTTTAGCTGGTGCAAGGAATTTCGGAATTACAAAATCTAGAGGTAGGTTTATTCTTCCGTTAGACGCCGATGACAAATTACATCCTGATTTTTTAGAGAAGGCGATGAAAATCCAGGGAACTAGAGGAGGCAAAGCAGCAGTTTATAGCGACTTCATCGCGTTTTGGGACAATGGATCTGAAAGCAAAGAGGCACTGACTAATTACGATTTCAAAACTTTGTTACAAAAAGCGATGATGCCTTGCACTATATTGTATCCGAAAAAAGCTTGGAAACAAGTGGAAGGTTATAAATCAGTATTGGAACATGGCTACGAGGATTGGGAGTTCAGTATTTTGCTTGGAGAGAAGGGCTACTATGGAGTGAGGATTCCGGAACATTTGTTTTACTACCGCCAACATGGGGGGACTTCGATGCGGGATAAAATGCAGAATGGTAGTAAAAACAAGGAAGCAAAACAAATTATACGGGAGTTACATCGAGAGACTTATATGAGTTATGAAAGTCAACAAAAGACCATATCACTTCCTGTTAAAAAGGTTGAACCTCAACCCGAGGAATTAGTCAAACTGAGATATACCGGCAAGAAGGAGGCGATGGTAACATACAAAGTACCTGGAAGACGGGCGTTCCAGGTATCTACCCAACAGCCATTCATTTTTGTTCCTTCTGAAAGGGTAGGAGAAATGCTAAGATTACATTTCGAGAGAGTATAATTATTACCGAAAAGCCTTTGCTTCTTGTTCAATGAATTGTTTTAGTATAGTTATATCAACTTGGTTAGGTCTAATGAGTTGTTCAGTCTCAATTCTGTGAGTGTTTTGTAACCAGTAGCTGAGCAAAAGCATATTGATTTTCTTGTCGTTTATCTGAATTGCTCCGTTTACATTTCTTGTTAGCATTTGGCCTCCTTATTCTGTACATATATTATAAGCGGAAACTTAATTTTTGTCAAGTCAGAAACAGGGGTTTACCTTAAAATATTCAGATCAATTTTGAATTGCCTGGGAAGAAATATGTGGCAAGCAATCATTTCAACAATTATTTTAATCAAATTACTGAGCCGATTGGCAATGGGATGAGGTGGCAATACCGGGCGTGCCCGTGTGGCTGTCAATAGAGAAAACCTGAAACAGAGAATAGCTGAGTCAGGAGAAGTTCTAATTAGATATACCGGCTGCAAGGCGGGCACGATAACGATTTCTGGGCCGGTGACGGGTAAGGGTTACCAGTTTTCCAAATTCAAAACTGTAGCTCCTGTGAGTGCGCTTGATGCTAATGAACTTGTCTCATTGAATATTTTAGAAGAATATAAGGAGGGATTATGGCAGTAACATACAAAGGAATACCAAACAGGGAACGGTGGCTACAACCATCAGAGAAATTCAAGGCAAAGAAAGTGCTGCTAATAGTTTCTATAGAAAAGTTAGCAGAGCCAGTTTTAGAACAAGAGAAAGGTACCGAACCTATCGTTGTTGATTCTAACCCGATTGTGAATGATGTGGAACCAATCGAAACTGATTCTAAGCCCGGTATTGGAAAGCCCAAAAAGCGTGGAAGACCGAAGAAAAGGGTAGTTGATAAAATACAGAAAACAGTCAAATCCGAAGATGTAACCGTAAAAGTAGATACATCAAAACTTAAACCTGACCAAGATGAAGATATTTGGGCAGTATGATCGGTTCATACCATATTTTCATTCGGTTATTCTGCCCAAGGAATAATTATGAGGTAGAGATATGAAGTGTACAGAACCACTCACTGTTTCGCAGCTTAAGGAGCTTATTTCTGAAGGAAGTTGGTCAGATTCGGCCCTTCAGGTCGTGCTCGATTCGGCGGTAGATTTCCTCTTTAGTTTACTTGGTCACTCTTTTGGGAAGGCTCTGCGTATTTACCATGACGAGAGTGATGACGCTACCGCTGCAACTGTAGAGGCGACTTCTACTGGAATTGTCTTAGTAATCACTGGCGGCGCTAATGCAGGAACGACTACTTATCTGTTTGCAGATTATGCTGATTTGACTGCTATGGTTGACGCTATTGAACAGGCAGACATTGGATTTATAGTGTCTTTGGTAGAAGGAATATCTCCTACTGAGAAATCCGAGAATTTACACACTCTGTCTGCTATAGGATGTTTGGGATTATCGAATCGGCAAGTTTTGTGTATACAATACATGACCGAAACGATGGATGGTACAGGAGAAAGTCATATCTTTACCAAATTGCCATTAAGGGCAATAGTTAGCATATTGCAGGATGGCACCACAGTTACTTCGAGTTATTATTGGGATAAAACCTTGGGTTATATTGTTTACAAATATGCGGTGGGGAGTAAGTATAGTAAGTATACAACGGACATGTGGTCACTTCGTAGTCCGTGTAACATCGTCGTGAAGTATACCCCTCTTTGGCTACGAACCCCTGGTTTTTTCAAGTTAATTTTGAGGGCAATGTGTCAGCATACGATTGCTGCGGGGGCGATGAAAAGTGAGTCGATTGGTGACTACTCATACCAACTGGGAGACATTCAATCTATTATTGCGCCCTGGTGGCCTATGATTGCAGAGTACTCAGTGAGTTTTAGTCCATAGAATAAAGTTTTTCCTCGTTTTTACTTCGTTCTAAGCCTCAGTTTTGCCTCGTTTGTTACTTCTCTGTTTCGTTCCAAACCTTTACGCAAAGAATTAAAGAGGATATTACTATGCCCTACGATTTGCTTGATTGGGTCCTAGAGGCATTCCCAGAACCTGATGAGACTGATTGGGACAACAATAACTGGGTCGAATTGCCTGCTGAGATTGATCCGGCTACTTGGGAGTATGAGTATGAACGAGAGATTTTATCCTGATTGCAAATTCTGTCAACTCTGTTGCCACGATGACTTCCCAGAAGCTCTATGTACACCGTTGGTTTTCGAGGACGGCCGTGTAATAGTCGTAGTGGATTTGCATAGGAGGCAATATAAAGAGCGATACTTGGTAGTAACGAAATTTGGTCATTATTCTCAAGAGGAACTCCCACAAGAAGAATGGGATTACATGATCGGGGTAGCACATGCTTTAGGTAGAGCGAGAGTGTGGAGAACGAAAGAGAAATATGAGATTGATACAGCGATGGAATTTCCTGGCCATGCCCATATTCAAATTGGGTTTTCTGGAGGTAGCTTGTGAGTTTTGATTCACTCCTCACAGATTTATTCACTAGTCAGCGACGCACACTAACTGGAACCGATGCGTACGGAGGCCCAATTTATTCTTGGGCTGATCATCTAACTGACCAACCCTGTCTCCTTCAAGCTAACCGTGGCGCTGTAGAAGAAGTCGCTGACATTCATGGCGAGAAGGTAATTTCAACTCATCGCCTTTATTGCCGAATATGTGATATCGTAGAAGGCGATAGGATTACAGTTAGCGGCGGAGAAGGAGGTCCGGACTATGATGCATTAACTCGTACTTATGATATTCTTTCGATAGAGCAAGCGGCAGGTCAACACCACCACATACAGATGGCACTCAAGGCTATTGAATCAACACAGGAGTAATTCATGGCAGACCCAAACATCGGAGAACGCATCGCAAGTTTGGAAGCTGGATTCAAAAGTTTCAGAAATGAAATGCTAAAGGACAACGAGTATATCAGAAACAAACTGGATTTCATCGTCAATTTACTCCCCGAAAAGGTAGATAGGTCATATTGTTATGAGAGACATGATAAACTGGACGAGAAGGTTGGGGAATTGGAGAGAGACGGTAAATATGAGAAACTTGCCGAAAAAGTAGGAGAGTTAGAGAAGAAAACCCCCGTCATCGTTCAGCAGATCGTCCTCGTGTTATCAACTGGAGTAGTGATGGCTATAGTGTCTTATGTGATAGGTAGGCTACCGTGATTAGAGCACAAATTGACGTGAAATGGTATGAAGCCAATGTTATAAAAGATGTTGAATACGTAGCAGATATGGTGCTCGAGGGAGCTGCTATTTTGGTACGGGATCAGGCTCGGGAGAATGTTCGTCCGGGCTGCGGTCCTGGGCCCCATCCACATCCTGGTCGAATAGATACAGGAAACCTCATGCGAGATACTCAAGTTGGAGAGATGTATCGAGAAGGAAATTCTTTAGTGAGAGAGGTAGGAAACGCTGAGGCTACGTTTTACGGATCAATCCTCGAGGGGGGCTGGACAACGAGTTTAGGCAACTATTTTCGTTACCCCTGGTTGTGGCCGAGTTTAGAGGCAAATGTAGGTAACATCCGTCGTATGGTACAAGGAATAAGACTCTAGGAGGATTATCATTATGGCCACACTAGAACCGATTGACATCCTTGCCAACCTTTATACTTATCTGGCTGGACAATCAGACCTAACCGATGAATTGGATAATGCGGCTTATGTCTTCGGTCCTCCGGGCCTTCCTGATTACATCGTGAGTTCGATGCCATGCAAATGTGTAACGTACTTACAGTCAGGTGGAGTGCCACGTGGTTTTCAGACACCTCTTACCTCTGTACGAATTGAGTTCAGATGTTATGGCGGCACGCATATAGAAGCCAGTGCTGTCGAGAGGAAGTTAGCGAGAGTTCTGGATAAAAAGAATAACGTCGAAATTGGCGATAATTGTATGTTTTCTGCCAAGAAAGCTACTGAGGCGCAGTTTCTCATGGAGCCAGATACAGGATGGCCGTATGTCTGGATTCCGTACGAACTGATTTTCAATATGACAGTTATATAGGAGGAACAATGGCAAAGTTTGGTTTGGATATTTCTATCACTCCAGAGTCAGTCAGAGAACTCGAGGATTGCGTTTTACTCTTGAAGTGGCGAACCGGTATGGCAATGGATGAAAAGGAAGTTGAGAAGTTAGAACAGGTTGTATTGAACTTCAATGCTGATAACCAACTCCTCATCAAGATGCCTTGGGGTTCAATATAAGAATTGGAATTGAGCGATGTTCCAAATAAGAAAGTTGTTGTTGAAAAATATATGGGGGTAGCTTGATCAGCCTTTGCAAAAGTGGTGCCTCTAACATTACTTTTGACCCCTTAATTAAGACCTTTAGAGGAGGTTAGAAATGCAAGGGGTGTACAGGATTAGAAATAAGGTAAATGATAAACGGTATATAGGGAGTACAAATGACTTTGAAAAGGGTTGGAAAGAGCGACTAAGAACTTTGAGAAAAAGAAAATACCATAATCCTCATTTACAGAGAGCTTGGAACAAATATGGAGAGGAAAACTTTGTATTTGAGATTGAAGAGGAGGTCGAGGGGGATAACAAAGCATTATTGGCCTGCGAACAGGTCTATCTTGACGAAGGTTTTGCTTTAGGAATTCTTTACAACATTGCACGGATAGCAGGTGGCGGGGCTATTCTTGGTGAAGGAAAAAGTGGGATGAGTGGCAAACATCACTCTGAGGAAACTAAGAATAAGATGAGTAAAGCCAAAATGGGTGAAAAAAATAATAATTACGGAAAACCCATGTCGGAAGAACAAAAGGATAAGATAGGACAAGCTAATTCTAATCCATCTGAGGAAATCAGAGCAAAGATACGTAAGGCCAAGCTAGGCCATAAAATGCCTAAAGAAAATAGAGCAAAGTTGGATGAGGTTATTGCGGGGAATGAATATAGTGCTAAGCCTTACCCTGCTTTTTACAATGAGAAAACTGGTGAATATATTCCTTCGGGTTTTAATTTAAGTAGGATGTGTCGTGAGCGAGGCTTAGCTTATGATTCAATATATGATCTTAAGCGGGGATATAAAGTGTGCTCTCCTGAAGGTTGGCGATTAGGATAGTGGAATAAAAATGCGCATAGCCATCTTTCACGATTACGTTGAAGACGAAGTTCCAGGAGGGGCCAATCTCACACTTAGGAGATTGGTAAAAACTGCTCCTAGAAATGTGAAAGTTGTTTGGTTATCTGATTTACTTCAGCTCAATTACTATCAAAATGTTATTGTAGCTAATACCCGTTCGATTTCAAACATTACTTTGGAACAGGCGTTAGAAGGGAAGCAGTACGTAAAAATTCATTTCGATTACAGGTATGTTCCTCCTAAGATTATCAAAGATGCTGTACTGCTCGTTTACATGTCGCCGAAACAGCGAAATGATATGTTGGGCCGTCTAACAGGATATAAATCTTACGTAATGCCTTCCTTAGTGGACCCAGATATGTTCAGTCTCGGAAACGGTAAGGGCCACTTGTGGGTCGGTAATTATTCCAGGCAAAAAGGAATTCGTAACTTGTGGGAGTGGGCTGAGAAAAACGAAACGCATATAGATTTATACGGATTCGGGGTTCCTAAAGTTTATTTGGGGCAATCTAAGTATTGTCATGTTAAGGTACCAGTTTTACATAATCAGATGCCTGATTTATACAGGAGATATAAGACGTTAGTACATCTACCAAAGGGGCGCGAGGCCGGTTCACGAGTTTTCATAGAAGCCTTATTGTCAGGATTAAGCATACTAACCAATGAAATGGAAGGAGATTTGAGCTTTGATAGACCGTACAGTATTGATAGATGGCGAAGTCGATTACGAACAGCCCCGAAGAGGTTTTGGCAAATTGCCATTGAAGCACTACAGACATGACGGTTTTCTTGCTCCACCGTATGGCTCAAGGATGCCTAATATCCCCCACCCTCTCAAAATAGCTTTTGTTAGCATGTCCTCGGTGCAAACGTCTGGTTATGGACGGATAGGTCAGATGTTAGCTTGGGCTCTACAAGAAAATGGAGTCGAGATAATGGATTCGCGTTATTTCGGGTGGGACTTTAGAATTATGCCTACCACTCCTAGAGCTTGGATGGTGCCACAAGATTGCTCAATTGCAGAGGATTTAATCATCCACACGACTTTTGATGGTGATCTATTGCCGGATACTTGGGTGAGGATTCTCAATCGGGTGGGGGCGGTTTGGGCTCCGTCTCAGTGGAGTAAGGGGGTGTTCCGAAGAAGCGGAGTCACTCGTCCTATAATTGTAGCGGGTTACGGTGTCATGCCAGACGTGTTCAATTGGGTAGAGAGAGACTTTAATTCAAAGCCATTTACTTTCCTTGCCTGGGGCGGTCGGGTGTTTGACCGCAAAAATGTCATGACCACGATTAAGGTGTTTGGTGAATTGAATTTACCTAATTCTCGGTTGGTGGTCAAGTTGGCAACTGGGCAATTGAAAAACATTAGAAGTGACAGGGATATTCGAATTTACTATGGAGAACTGCCTGATTGGGAATTAGCAATGTTTTTGTATCATCCTCACTGTCTAGTTTATCCAGCAAGTGCAGAAGCTTTTGGTTTGATGCCTTTAGAAGCGATGGCTTGTGGATTGCCAGTAATTCTAACTGATTATTCGGGAATGAGAGAGTACATGACGTCTGAGACTTGCATTCCGCTTAAGGTCAAGAAAATGGTTGATGCTGGGCTGACTAATAAAATGTTTGGCAGCGAAGCTCGTTGGGCTGAACCAGACGAAGATGATCTAGCTGAGAAAATGGTGTGGGCTTATGAGAACAGAGAGAAATTGAAGGAGATAGGTCGGCGAGCTTCAGAGTATGTTTTGAGTAATTGGACTTGGCAAGACGCTGGTTTAACAGCTAAATTGCAACTTTTAGATTTGCGAGACGGATAGTAAAATCCAATCTTCTTAGAACCCTGACAACTTGGACATGGCTGGATGTGTCACAGTTAACAAAGTGATTTGCCTGTACAAAGTACAGCTTGCGTAGCTTTGCCCACAAACAGGGTAAGCCCGATGTTTCTGGATCATACGCCCTGCTCGTAGGTTGAGGATGTGTGACTATCACCCTCGACTCAAACGAATGAGTTCTTTGTACAAAGTTTTCTGTAGATTTTTGCAATCGTGCTTAACAAATATGAAATTGTTAAGTTGCAACCAAGGCCGGGGTTGCGGAGCTGAGCCCACACGACTTCGTCACAGCTAACAAATATGAAATTGTTAAGTTGCAACTCTACCACGATCAACACCCAGTCCAGGTCACCGTAGGTCACAGCTAACAAATATGAAATTGTTAAGTTGCAACCCTACCAAAGCAGGGAATTTCAAGGCTGTTTTCCGTGATTATATCTATCTTTTTGATACAAAACATTCGCAAATCTCATTTTGTCGCCAAGCCTGTTACATTTGCGAAACCTTTGTGAAACTCGAAGTGATTTTTCCAATCTTTCTTATGATATAGTGCACGTCGGGCAATGTTTACAGCAGCGTTGTCATCACGATGGCAAATAAGCCCGCAGGCTGGACAGGTAAACTCTCTG
>JACKQG010007931.1_pt1 | contig 10505 bp, 9 predicted proteins | sample 8237621 | NCBI WGS metagenome assembly JACKQG01 (sample SAMN15677084, study PRJNA649215) | marine metagenome | biome: marine; feature: Black Sea; material: saline water; isolation source: suspended particulate matter (SPM) from the Black Sea western gyre | collected 2013-06-09/2013-06-10 | depth...
TTACCTAGCGCACTAAAGTGCAGGCGAAGGCTGAGGCAAAGGCGAAGGAAAAAAATTCTTAATCCCTGTGCCCGAAGGGTGCTTTAATCTTATACCTTACTCCGCCTTAGCCTTCGCCTCAGCCTTTTTGATGTAAGAGTTAAGTGATCTGGGTTAGAAAAAACTTTTGCACAAAAAACAAAGATTCAACTGGTAATACTATAGCGCACAAAAGTGCATTGGTAACTGGTGAATTGTTATTGGTGATTAGTCCCTTCCCATCCACCAAATTGCTGTATATTTGAAAACATTTGCATCCGCCCAGGCGGATGTTTCCTTAAAAAATAATAAAGTAACTGCACAGGATTGAACTAATAACAGAATAAATACGGGAGGATTTTATCATGAAGACAAAAAGAGTTATTCAACTATTTTTTTTCTTAATATTATTTTTTCAAATTTCTGCATTATTTTCAGTTAATATCTTAACCGTACAAGATCCGGACCAATATGGTTCTAAACCCGGCTACATTGATAAGGCAACACTGGTTATTGAACCACATGGTTGTTATACTGAACAGTCACTTTATCTAAAATATTCCGATCATGAACAATACGCCGGAAATAACAAAATTGAGATTGTACATCGTTTCGAGCTTCCTCAAGGTTCGGTGGTTAATGACCTCTGGTTATGGATCGGTGACAGCGTTATGCAAGCCATAATGATGGATACGTGGACTGCAAGAGCAATTTATGATAGTATCGTCGATGTAAAACGTGACCCGGCATTTCTTTCCAAAAAAGGCAATCAATATGAATTGCACATATTTCCACTTGAATCCGGCAGTTATCGGAAAATTAAATTGAATTTTATAACTCCCACTTTATGGCGCGGTAATAAAGCCACAGCAAAATTACCGTTTAACATGCTAATTTCCAACAACGCAAACACGAAACCATTGGAAATTTTATTTAGAACTCAGGAGGATATTTGGGGACAACCATTTATTGTTGAACAGCCTGATCTCAATTTTGAGTCATTAATTGATACAACAGGATATCATTTCAAACACTGCCAGCTACCGGATATCAGTGGCTACAGTTATTTAAATATTGAATTTCAAACCGATTTCAATAATGGCTATTTTTACTCGAGTAATCAAATCAAAAATGAACCTTCTTATTTTCAATTGGGAATTGTACCGGGCGAGTTTTTTGAATTAGATTCAGATACGACGGGCAAAAAATGTATCGTCGGATTAGAGTTAAGTGGTTTATATAATAAAAATTTCTCTATAATTTTACCCAATATAAAATCTGTCTTGGCATCGTATTTAAAAAAGAAAGATAATTTTCAATTATTAGCAGCAGGCGCCGGCAGTTATAAGAAAATCACTGATAATTGGCTTCAAAGTTCTCTTCAAAATATAAATGCTGCTTTCTCTGAATTCGAACAAAGTGACTTTGCGATGGAGATTAATGCTCAAAAAATTTCCACACATATTATATTGTGATAAATACGCTGCCACATGTTGGAAATTTCCTGGTATCGATGACATAGCAACATGGGAAAAACATGATACTATTATTAATTCATTAATACATTTTAAAGATGCAGATATAATAGCGGCGTATAAGCACGGTCATGAACGAACTTTGAGCGACCAGGAATTAGAAAGAGTGACTGCATCTTTGGACACTTTCTTTTATCGAGGTGGGCGGCTTTTAAGTTATTATGACTATAATCGAGTCGAAAGGGAAATATTAGCATCTTCTTACATCGCTGGATTGACGACTAATAAAAAAATCCAAGGTGATCTTTATCGAAATTTGCAGGGAAACATTGGCAGCTATTTTCCGGAATCTATTTATCATCATGTTATCAATTTGTTGGAATATGATGATCCGGCTGTAAAAATTGAATTAATGGACAAGGATAGTAATGCAGCAGTCATTTCAAAAAAAATTAAAAATGGATTGTTAGTGGTAAGCGGCATTTGGTCATTCAAAGATGATGGCGCGCTCAAATCATTATTAGGCAATCCGTTACTTGGTTTAAATGCAGTATCAACACATCGCCAGTTAGCCGAATTATTAAATGAAATACAACATTTTAGCGCTACAGATGAATTTGATAAGGTAGTAATATTCAGCAACTCGGATTCGTTAATCTTAAAGGATGATGCTATTAATTGGACGACAAATTATTTAAGTAATTATCCAACCTTAAAACCTGTTTTTAATTCAATAAACCTGTTGGATGGGTCAACAATTGTCCCACCTTATTTTTCTGATAATGGAATTGATTATTATGGAAGTGGTTACCTTTTGAAAACATTATCAAACGAAACACATGGGCTTCATTTCGAAACACATTTGAATGATTGGGATTTTATTACGTCACTTTTAGCGCCTGATTCTGCGCCTAACAGAGAAAATTTTAATATTGATGTTAGTGGTGATGCCGGGGGTAATTCACTTGTTGAGCAGAGAGAAGTTGATCCCATTCCCAATGATCCAAACAAACCAATTTTTTATATCGGATCCACAACAAATAAACGGGATTTGTTTTTTGATATATCAGCTGAATTTGTCGGAATTGATAGTAATTATACCAAACAACTGGGTTTTTCTATTTCTCACGATTCCACTTTGAAAGGTAACATTTTGCCATCAATGCTTGGCTTTGAAAACCTAAAAGAAATGTTTATTGAGACGAGTTATGATACATCTGCTATTGTAGAATTAGCCATGCAATATAACCTGTTATGCGATTATACTGCATTGATTGCCCTTGAGCCAAATGATACACTTCATTTTATGAAAAATCCATTGGATGAGGATAATTTCACCCTGGTTGAAATGAATGACAAAACTCAAGCTGATTCATTAAATTTTGAGATTTACCCTAATCCATTTAATTCTCAAACAAAGATCACTGTTTTTATACCCTTCCCATCAAAAGTAAAAATTGATATTTATAATATTCGCGGACAATTAGTACAGGAGATATATAATTATTATTTATTCAAAGGGATAAAAACATTTAGTTGGGACGGAAGAAATTCTTTGGCGCAAATCGTTGGCAGTGGTATTTATTTTGTGAAAGTTAAGATAAAAAATGAGCAAACGAAAAATGTTTTTACAAAAATAAAGCGGGTCATTTTAGTCCGCTAAAAAAGCCTTGACTTTTAAAAATAAAATTACAATAATCATACAAGGTTGTTGCGTAACAGACTCGAAATAAGAATTTGAATTGAAAAATGGAGTAACACTATGAGCCTAAAAGAACTTGAAACTGAAGCCATGAAATTAGGCATAGAAGACCGCGCTGCCCTTGCGGAAAAATTTTTGTTAAGTGTGGATGCTCCTTCAGATACTGAAAATTTAACGTTATGGGTGGCAGAAGCAGAGCGGCGTTTAAAAGAGTTGCGTGATGGGACAGCTGAAGGAGTACCAGTAGATGAAGTATTCCGGCGCGCGAGAGCTGCGATTCCATGTTAGCACAGTCGAGTAGTCTAACAGCGAGGTTTATGGGTTATGCACAAAATTACCATGTATAAAGTATGACTGAATATAAGACTTATAATGGAAGGGTTCCAGCATGTGGTGTTTTTTGTGGAGGATGTCCAACATACACAAGAGAAAAGAAACCATGTCCTGGTGCAGAAATTAATATTGCACGATGTCAAAAATGCAAAAAATTTCATCTGTGTTGCGAGGAAAAGAAAATAAGTCACTGTTTTGAGTGCAGTGAATTTCCATGTACAAGTTTTAAAAGGTTTTCTAAAAGTTGGCTTAAGTATGGTCAAAATTTTATTGAGAATCAAAAATTGATAAAAGATGTTGGAGAAGATCAATTTTTGAAACACTTCAATTCCAAGATAAATACATGAAAATCGCATAACAAAAAACTTGAGCGGACGGCAATAGCGCGTAGGAAGATACAAATTGGATGCTTTAATTAATTCTATATTAAAATTCAAATTCAGTGCAAGCCGCCACTGAGTTAAGCGCTTGCGAAGTCAACACAAATTCTGCTAATTAAATATCAATTAGTTACAGATAATTTTTGTCAAGAGAATCAAAAGCCGCAGTCTTGTATTTCGAGATTACAAATATGGGTGAATGATTAAAATAATTGAGGGGCTAATATTTTTTTGAAATAATTTCTATTGCCATTCAGGTGGGCAAATAAGTTTTTTATTATTGCCAATATCAATCTCTTTTTTAAATATATTTGGTCTTAAATGTTTCTCTTTCATCTTTATATGGAAATCACATGTTTGTTTAAGTAATTCAGCTCTTCTTCCAATAGGAATAACTATTCCAATATTCTTGTTGGGGAATGTAGTTTTTACAGCCTGAATTGATGGAATAAGATCACTATCGCCAGAAATAATTATCGCTGTATCATACTTATCTTGAAAAGCTAATTCAAAAAGTTGTATTGCAATATTTACGTCAGTCTGTTTTTCTTCAAAGGTTTTATATGTTCTTTTGCACAGCGGACAAAATTTTTCATTTTTTCTGAATTCACCATAAATAGTTTTAATATTTTTGAGCTCAAGCGCTTTAATATATGTTTTATGCTTTTTCATCTTACTTTGTGACCAAGTAGCCAATGCTGTGAAATAATAAATATTTTCAATTTTATCTTTTTTCGTGACAAAACAACTTGATAGTTTAACTAAATCCAGCCATTTATATTTATGGTACGAATGATTATTATCCAGAGCATGAAAGAGATTGAAACCGTCAAAAAAGAAAGCGATTCTATTCATAAAATATTACCTTTTTATAAATAAAAAAAAACCCGAGTGCTCAGGCAACTCGGGGCCAACAAGACTCTAGGTCTTGAAGGGAGGATAGAAAAATATAACATTTTATTTTAAAAAAATCAAGTATTATTTCAAATATTATAAATATTTTTAAATGAATTCGTCTGTAAATTCGTTCTATAACACTCAGTGCGTTAAGTTCCGCAACTTGTCAGCAAAGAGATTCGTCGGAAGCCATTCAAGCGTTTTCCTTACAGTTTACTTTTTGCAATCGTTCCCGATAGAATTCAAGTCGTTGCCGTAGCTCATCAAAAACGGAAACCGAATTGCTGGCATGGTCGATTATTAAGTTAAGTTCGCTTCGCCCAATACATCGAGGATTTATTAAATTAAAACTCAAAAAAAAGCCATACTGTCAATCAACAATATGGCTCTTTTCAAAGCAACTAAACTTAAAAAATCATTTCTTAACCTTCTCCGGCAAATCATCCGCCCACTTAAAAATCTTATCAAAATTACTCTTGGACAAATGATACACCAAACCGTCATACTGGACATTCATGAAATAGCCTTTGTCTTTTTCATACTCTTTGCCCATTATTACATTTTGCTGTTGTTCACTGCCTTTTTCTTTGAAGACAACCACATTTTGCGGGCGACCTAAACCGTACATGGAATTTTTGTTCATATCCGCTAACGAGTTGCCAATGCGGTCAACGACTTTTTGACCACGTATTTTGCAGACATCGCGCAGAAAATTATCAACCTCTTTCTTTTCCAGGTCGATTTCTTTGCTGCCTTTTACATGGACCCAGAATTCTTCTTTCTTGGTTGTCGTTATAGAATCTTCCACAACTTCAACATCCCGCTCGACCTTCTTAATTATCATTTGTTTTCCTTTGTGAACCAACGCAACCATGTCCAGCTTGTCTTTATCCTGTTTGACGGCTTCAAGGTCGATGAAGGAGTTATCCTTTAATACGGAAAGCGTATCAATGTCACCATTAATGCTCAGGTTAGAAAGGACGTTTTTATCAACAAAATAGACTTTGTCTTTTCCAGCAAAACGGACGAAGCCGGTGTTGTAATCTTCGCCTTTTTTTCCAATAATTAAATTTGCCAATGGTTTTTGTGCTTCATCTTTGAGCAGCAAATGTATTCCCTGCCCATCGGTGATCTGGTATTTTTCCAGGTGTTTGGGATCGGTGGAACGAACCTTTCCGGTCATTTCCAGCACTGCATCGAGCAGCCGATTGATTGCGCTCTCCTGTGCTTTGCAATTATATTTAGTGGTTAAGTACCATTGATCTTCCTGTTTTGTCAAAGCCAATTTAATCGGATTATCTTCCGCCGATTCCTTGTAAACTTCGATGTTTTTCACATCTTCTTTAGAAACACCAAAAACGATGGTTTGAACAAATTCATCCAAGTTAACCGAAGTATGCCTTGGTTTTGTTACAAAATAAATGATTAACAGGAATACAAAAACACCGGCTAAATAGTACAGATGTTTTTCTTTCATTCTATTTTACCTCTCATATTTTTTTAATTTTAAACCGCGAATTGCACTAATTACACTAATTTATTTATTAAATTAATAACACTAATTGCATTAAGCGCAGTGTCTAAAGTGAGCTAAAGTTTAAAGTACTTAAAGTTCAACACCCAGCCCACTCCATTGCGTTATTTGGAAACTTTTGCACAGCCTGTATTTCCTATAAAAATAATTAGTGAAATTCGTGCAATTAGTGGTTTCTTTTAACTATTTCTTTTTACGTTTCACATTAAGCGCAATTCCAATAAAAATAAATACCAACGGTGGAAACCAGACGACAAATGTTTTTGCCATTGTTTTTCCCATGCTGCTGGTTGCTTTAATTCTTCGGGCGACAATATTTTTAGACCTGATGTTGATCAATTCATCTCCCAAAGTCAAAGCATCCACACAATTAAGCAACAGCGCTTTATGACTTCCAACAGAACCCAACACATCATTTTTGAACATGTTGCTGCAGCCCATTACGATTGCTTTATTCTCTTTGACGTCGCCTGTAATCTCCGAAGGCATATCCGGTTCTTCTTCGTCATCCGGGCTGCCGCCTGCTCTTGGATCTTTGCTCCATTTTGGAATATCCTGATCTACATATTTGGGCTTGAACTTACCCTCAACCAAAATCCCAAATGGCTGACGCTTTATTACATCTTCCGGGGGCGGAGGCGTTACATCAACCGGTCCGTATCCCATACCTTCGCGCGTCCAGCTATAATCACTGGAAGTGAAAAGTGTTCGGGAATTCATTTCATTTTCTTTTAAAATTTCTTCATGAACGAGCAGTCTTCCGCCGTACATATAGAATAATTCGGAAATTTTGTTTGAGATCGAAAGCTCATTATTAATATATTCGTTACCGATTTTAATAATGACAGGCTTTGTAACCGGTTCCAATCGTTGCTGCCGAACCTGAAACATACCCATATTCCTGGTTTGATAAACCGGCACTTGAATAAATGCGGAGTTCTTGTCCATGAACATTTTGGTATCGAACTCAAAGCCATAATTTTTAGTCAGCGTATTAATATTCAACCTGCTGGGCATTCCGCTTAAATCAAACTCACCCGGATTCTGTCGTGCCGGTGCAATTCGGTAATTAAATTGCTGTGCCGCCATTACAACACGAACACCTTTGTGAATGAGTTTGTCGATCTCGTAAAGCTGTCTCTCCTCAAGCGGTTGATCAATCATTACCACCATGGTCTCAATACCATCGGGAATTGGATCATCCTTTTTAATATTGGTTCGCGTCACATCATACCCGTTTTCTCTCAGCATCTTTGCAGCCACGTCGTACATATCAGGGGGTGTCTGCTGATACATTTGCCTGTATTGCGGTGGTATTTCAGGCTGACTCGGGTAAAGCGCAATTTTCGGACGCTTATTTGAGATCAATTTGTAAATTCGGGAAATGACCTCATATTCCAAGTTGCCAAATGTTTCCGGGCGAACTTCCTGGATGACGTCTTCTTTGCGGTCGAGATAGGACAAAACCAGCGATGAGTAAACACGTTTAACTGCGAACTCATCCCGCTCCGTGCTTTGTACGCCAAAAGGAATCACACCCTTTTCATAAAGTCGCTCGGCGATTTTTTTGCGGGTTATTTTTGGCTTTTGTTGGGCTTGAATAATATCTTTACCATCTTCGTCTTTTTCTTTCTCTTCTTCAAAAGCCTCTTTTTCTTCCTCAGCCGATGGATCGAATACGGTGTAGCTCAATTTACCATTTGAAGACAATTCCAATTCTTCCAATTTATCGATCACATCCCGTTCCAAATTTTTCCATTTGGTGGGCATTTTTTCAGATGATGAAACGTAGTAAGTAATTTCAATTGGAGCTTCTAATTTTTCAAAAATCTTTCCTACTGCCGGTGATAATTTATAAACCTGGTCAGCAGTCAAATCGAATCTTCCAACATTGATATTATCAAATATCATGTTCACTAGAATAACGATTCCTAAAATTAATACCGCTCCAATTACAAATGTAGTTAAAAATTGTTTTTTAAAATCTTTCATATTAATGTTTCCTCCTTTCCAATGATTTTGCGTTCAGATAGAGGAATAATGCTGTAAATGATAGAAAATAAATAATACTTTTCAAATCGATGACACCTCTTTCAATATCGTTAAAATGTCGTGTAACTCCCACGTAACTGTACAGAAATTCACCAAGTCCGGGGAACCAACCGTCAATAACCATGGGTACGTACTGCCAGCCAATTAATGCCAGGAATCCGCAGGAGAGACTCGTAATGATTAATGAAACAATCTGATCCGAGAAAAATCCGGAAACGAAAATTCCCACTGACAGGAAAAAAGCACCCAGGAAAATCGCTCCAAAATATCCACCAATAATCGGACCGAAGTCGGGTCTTCCCAGTATGAGTAGTATCACCGGAATTGCCAAAGTACCCGCTAAAGCAACGAGGTAAAAAACAAAACTGGCAAAAAATTTACCCAACACAATATGTTCAATTTTCATGGGAAGTGTGAGTAATAATTCAGCCGTGCCCAATTTATTTTCTTCAGACCACAGCCGCATGGAAATAGCCGGGATAAAAATCAGCCCAAGTGTTAATGGCAATTGTGTGAAAAAGGCGCGCATGTCCGCATTACCAAAGAAAAAGAAATGGAACATATAAAGCCCGGAATTCAGCAGGATAAAAATCACGCTGAAAACATAGGCAATCGGAGAATAAAAATATGCCTTAAATTCACGATTAAAAATTATCTTAACATCATTCATTCATCGCCTCCTTCCTTGGTTGCCGTCGAATCTTCGTTTGATTGTGTCAATTTGATGAATGAATCTTCCAATGAAATTTTCTCCCGTAGAAATTCAACGACATTCCATTTTTGATCTCTGATCAAGTCATTCAATTTCACAATCAGATCGACCTTATGAGAAGCAAACACATGACAACCAACAATTCCCCGGGGAACGTCATTATCATATTCAACATCTTCAATTTCAGAAATTGATTTGATGGCAGACTGAAAATCTTTTTTGCTGCTCTTCACTGAAATGTAATAAGAATTTCGCTGCGTCACTTTTTGCCTTAATTCTTCAAAAGAACCGTCACCAACAATGCGACCTTCGTTGATCACTAAAATACGGTCAGCAATAGTGGCAACTTCTGGTAGAATGTGCGTGCTTAAAATAATTGTTTTTGAATGGGCAAGATCTTTAATCAAATTTCTGATGCCGATAATTTGAATCGGATCCAAACCAGATGTCGGTTCATCCAAAATTAAAACTTCAGGATCGTGAATTAAAGCTTGCGCCAAACATGTTCTTTGTTTGTACCCTTTTGAAAGAACACTGATTTTCCGGTGCAGCACATTTTTGAGTCCGGCAGCTTCAACAACCCAGTCGTAACGCTGTTTAAAATTGCCATTCAAATGGCGGGCTGCGCCGATGAATTCGAGATATTCTCTGACGAGCATGTCAGCATAAAGCGGTACGGTTTCGGGCAAATAACCAATGAGCTTCTGTACTTCCAATGGATTTTCCAAAACATCAAAATCACCAACAGACACTTTCCCTTTGGTAGGCGCCGTATAAGTCGTGATGAGCTTCATGGCGGTCGACTTGCCCGCGCCATTAGGACCAACAAAACCAATGATCTCTCCCTTTTTAACGGAAAAGCTGACATCATCCAATGCCTTGGTTAATCCATAATGTTTTGATACATTTTTTAGTTCAATCATAACCCTTCCTTTTGTTACGATTCAATTAGTTAATTAATATTATTTGAATTTTAATTTGTTGCCAAAGTCATTCAATATCTTTAAAATTAATGAATAACGTGCGGTGATAGCAGGCTGAAAAATATAACAAGAATATAACGTTCTAAGCAGTAGTCAAGTTCCATTGGTTTTGAAAAAAAGTGATCTTGTTATGGAAAGAAATAAAAATCAATCAGGTTTATTAACCTTTTTTAAATATATAAATTGAATAAGTAAGCAATCATTTCAAATCTTCAAAGTGCAATGAGACTGCCTCCTTTATAGTATTACCAGTTGAATCTTTGTTTTTTGTGCAAAAGTTTTTTCTAACCCAGATCACTTAACTCTTACATCAAAAAGGCTGAGGCGAAGGCTAAGGCGGAGTAAGGTATAAGATTAAAGCACCCTTCGGGCACAGGGATTAAGAATTTTTTTTCCTTCGCCTTTGCCTCAGCCTTCGC
>JACKQG010007933.1_pt1 | contig 10504 bp, 8 predicted proteins | sample 8237621 | NCBI WGS metagenome assembly JACKQG01 (sample SAMN15677084, study PRJNA649215) | marine metagenome | biome: marine; feature: Black Sea; material: saline water; isolation source: suspended particulate matter (SPM) from the Black Sea western gyre | collected 2013-06-09/2013-06-10 | depth...
CCAGATAATCAAGAATCTTCTTAACCACCTTATAATCTTCAATAAAGGCAATTATCCTCATCTCCCCTCCGCACTTTGGACATAACAGGGGATCAACCTCATATATCTTCTGTATAAGCCGTGCCCAGGACCTGTTTGGCCTCCCGGGGCTATCATCTTCTATGATATGGAACTGTGGCTGGCTCTCCTCTTTTTTAAGCCTCCCCCTTGTTGCGTTGCTATATGATCCGTAATATCTCACAGTCTGCCCTCCCCTGTCAGGAATATGTGAGACTAGGGCTGCCATCCATTCAAGGGAACTGAATTCTTTTGTATCCTTTCCGTATTTAGACTGGTATGTGACTTTTGCCTCACCAGGATAATATTTCATCCTCTCCTGGGAAAATGATGCCCTTATGATATATCTAGCCAGGTTTTCTGTTGACCTTGTATTAATAAAATTCTAAGCTGCCTGAAAAAATATTATATGAATTTATGTAAAGGAAAGTAATTTTAGGAAAAAATATTGGATTGTTTAATCATTTTAAAATTTCCTTTAAATAGGATAATAATTATTTTTTTAGCTTTTATGCTGGATTTTATATTTAGTGATCCACAATCCAGATTGCATCCTGTTGAAATTATGGGAAATTTTATAAAGTTTCTAGAAAAAGGATTGCTAAAAGATAGCTACTCAAAAGGTAAGAAAAAAATTAATGGATTTATAATTCTTGCAGTAGTATCTTTAATTACTTATGCGGTATCATTTTCCCTCATTTTTTATTCTTTTAGGCTAAATTTAATTTTAGGCAATATTGTTTCAGCAGTGCTGCTGTATTTTATGATTTGCAATGGGAGTATGATTGAGCATACAAAAAGAATAATTGGAAGTATAAAAGATGGGAATATAAAAAGATCAAGAAAAGAAGTAGCCAGGATAGTGGGAAGATCAACAAAAGATTTAGGATTTAAAGAACTGATAAGAGCAACAATTGAAAGTATTTCTGAAAATACATCTGATGGGTTGATTGGGCCATTATTTTTTTACTTAATTGGCGGCGTTCCCCTGGCAGTATTATACAGGGCAGTAAACACTTTGGATTCGACAGTAGGATACAAAAATGAAAGATATATTGATTTCGGTTACTTTTCTGCGAAATTTGATGATATATTAAATTTCATTCCTGCAAGACTTACTGCATTAATGTCAGGCCTTTTAAGTTTTTCAGTTGGCGGAAGAGTAAAGGAGACTTTTTCTATCATTAAAAGATTTTCCTCCAGGCATGAAAGCCCAAATAGTGGTTTTCCCGAGTCAGCCTACGCAGGTGCTCTTGGGTTAAGACTTGGTGGAATAAATTATTATTTTGGTGCCAAAAAAATCTGTAAGTATATAGGCATAAAAAAGAAAGATTTTGAAGTAGGCGATATTGGGAAGGCACTAAAGCTTTCCATACTAACATCTGTATTATTTATGTTTTTAGTTGTCATTTTATATTTATTGTTTTCATATATCTTATATGTTGTTAGTAACTAAATGAGATATTTGTACTTTTGTTGTATGCCAAAATATTGACGGATGTTACAAGTTAATATAATATTCCTATTTAAAATATAATAAAATTTAAGGAATAATTTTGTGGATATAGTTACTGGTTCAAATGGAATTATAGGAAATGTCCTTGTAAGAGAGCTGCTTAAGAGAGGCAGGAGGGTAAGAGCATTTTTCCGCCCTACTTCCGATATTAAATCACTTGAAGGTTTGTATGTAGAAAAGGTTGTTGGGAATATCCAGGATACAGGTTCTCTTATAAAATCATTTAAAGGGGCAGATATTGTATACCATTTAGCTGCCATGATTTCAATCATGCCTGGCGACAGATCATTAATACATAGTATTAACTTTGAGGGAACCAGGAATGTTATCAATGCATGCTTGAACTGTGGTGTTAAGCGATTAGTATATACAAGCACAATACATGCATTAAAAGAGCCTCCTTTCGGGACTGTTATTGATGAAAATATGCCATTTAACCCAAAAAATAACAGAGGAGAATATGATAGGTCAAAAGCTCTTGCTAGTTTGGAAGTAGTAAAAGCTGCTAAGAATGGTTTGGATTCAGTAGTAGTATGCCCAACTGGTGTTTTAGGTCCCTATGATTTCAAGATATCTGCAATTAACCAGACCTTTATTGACTTTATTAATAAGAAGCTTAAGTTTATGGTAAATGGCGCTTATGATTTTGTTGATGTCCGGGATGTGGCAGTAGGACATATTTTAGCTGCTGAAAGAGGAAAGGCGGGAGAGAATTATATTTTATCAGGTGAAAGAGTAACTATGGATGAAATAATGTCAATGCTGGAAGAAATAACTGGAGTGGAGGCATCTCGTTCTAGGGTACCTATCTGGATGGCAAAAATTGCTGGTGTATTTACACCTATATATTATAAATTAACAAATACAACCCCTCGCTTTACAGGGTACTCCATAAGTACTCTCCAGAGTAATTCTTATATAAGCCATGAAAAGGCAAGTAAGGAATTGGGCTACAGCCCCCGTACTGTCAGGCAGTCAATTAAAGATACTATTAAATGGTTTAGGGAAAATAAAATAATTTAACTTGAAAAAGAATTGTATTTTTATTTTATTATAGTATTATTCTTACTAGTATTTAATTGTTCATTTTATAATTTAATAAAGCTGAATTAATTATTTTAATTCTAGTTAATTATATCAGGGAATCCAGTTAAAATCTGGAGTGGTCCCGCCACTGTGATAGGGTGTATGCTCTTTATAATGCCACTGGCAAAAAGCTGCCGGGAAGGCGAAGAGTAAAGTCCCTTAAGCCAGGAAACCTGTTAATATTTAATTAACTCTCTTCGGTTGAAAGAGGGTGATTTTTCATTTTATTAGAAAAACTCCTAACTGAAGAAGGTTAGGAGTTTTTTATTACAGGAAGGGGGTACTGGCAAGGAAGGGAATTGAAAGGTAAAAATAGCAAATTATAAGGGGGTTATGATGTAGATTATTAAGGGTTATTTTTTAATTGACAGGTAAAACATTTAGCAGGAACTATTATGAAAATCATAATGAAAATTTTTATGGAGGGTAATGATGTATAAAAAAATTAGACAAGTTTTAGGAATTATATTAGTAGTCGCAATCATAGTTACAATTGGTATGGTTTCAGGGTGCAATGCGGATGTTCCAGAAACAGATGTATCCAAAAAAGAAGTTAGTGAACCAAGTGAAGAAGAAGTAGCAGGAGAAAATGAAGAGGCAACAGAAGAGGATGCTGTTGAAGAGGAAGCTGCTGAAGAAGAAATAGACTTGGGAATAGAGGTTGTTGATGGGTTGGGGAATGTAGTAACTCTGGAAAGCCCAGCAGAAAAAGTTATAGTTTTTGCACCAAGTGCACTCGAAGTAATTGATGCTATTGGAGGAATGAATAAGGTTATTGGTGTAGATAACTGGAGTGTTGAAAATGAAGAACCACTTGCAGAAGGTTTTGAAGGTTTTGGAGATTTTCAGGGATTGAACATTGAAAAAATTACTGAGGCTAATCCTGATCTTATAATAAGTCTTGCTGGCGGACCTGTAGAAGATTATGAAAGGGTAAGTGAATTTGGTGTTGCAGTGTATACAGTTGAGGTACCAAGCCTTGAAAGGTGTTATGAAGATATTGTTAATATTGGCATTATGTTAGGCTTGGAGGATGATGCTGTTGAAATAAAAGATGATTTTGAAACACAGGTAAATGAAATCTATTCAAAAGTTAAAGATTTAGATGAAAGTGAAAAACCAAAGGTATTTTATGAAATTTTTGATGATCCATTATGGAGTACTGGCAGCAGTACTTTTATAGATGACCTTATTACAAAAGCAGGTGGCATTAATATTGTGTCAAATGATGGTCTTGAAGGCTATGTTGAATATAGTGTGGAAAAATTAATTGAAAATGATCCAGATATAATGATTGCAGGTGATGGCGGAATGTATTCAGCTAAGACAGAAGATGTTATACTTGATGATGCAAGGTTTTCTAGTGTTAGTGCCGTAATTAATAAAAGGGTGTATATTGTTCCTGAAAATTCTGTTGTAAGACCTAATCATAATACCATTAAAGGACTGATGATGTTTGCAAAGGCAATACATCCAGAAATTTTTGGTGAATTTGAAATAGTAGAATAATCAATTTATTTTAGAACTAATAAATAATAATATATTTATAATATGGAGAGGGATTTTTAAATATCTAATCTCTCTCCATGCTAATTTTAATTTTTATGCTATATTATTTTATACAGTCTTAAAATTTTATAAGAGGTTGGAATTTTGAGTAAATTATTTTTTTTACTTGGTGGAGTAAGAAGCGGAAAAAGTGAATACTCGGAAAAATTAGTATCTTCTATTTCTGAAAAAGTAGCTTATATCGCAACATCAGAAATAATTGATGATGAAATGAAAAAAAGAATAGAAGTTCATAGAAAAAGAAGGCCTAAAAGCTGGGAAACTTATGAAATTTTAGGAGAAGATATCAAGATATACAAATTAAGAGAAATTTTTAATCAAATAATTTCAAAAAAAATTGATGTTGTCTTGATTGATTGCATTACTAATCTACTTTCAAGAATTATATATAAATACAAACTTGACGAGGTTGAAGTAATTGATAATAAATTGGAAAAAACGATAGAGGAAGAAGTAGTGCTATTTTTTGATAGTTTCTTAGAGATTATAAAAAATAGTAATCTAAATGTAGTTATTGTTTCTAATGAAGTTGGGTTAGGAGTAGTACCTCCTTATTCCCTTGGAAGGATATTTAGGGATTTGATGGGTATTATAAATAAGAAAGTAGCAGGCTGCTCTGATGAAGTGTATTTCTTTGTCGCAGGATTAAGGCAAAGATTAAAATAAAAAAGTAGAGATTGGAAGAATAAAAATTAGGAATCATTGAAAATGACTAAGTTTTTAAATGCTTTAGGATTTTTAACGGTAATAAGGATCCCAGCAAAATTTATATTAAAAAAAGGGGAATTTCCTAAATCTTTGATTTACTTTCCTTTAGTGGGGCTAATAATTGGGATTATTATTTCAGCATTTTACTTGGCTGTAAGTTATATATTTCCTTTAATTTTAGTAGTTATTTTAACTGTTGGTCTAGAGGTTATTTTTACCGGGGGTATTCACTTAGATGGTCTTGCAGATATGTTTGATGGAGCATTTTCTGGCAAAACAGAAAAAAATAAAATACTTGAAATAATGAAGAGAAGTGATATTGGAGTATTTGGTGTACTTATAATAATATTTGTTATTGCTCTTAAAATTAGTCTTATTTATTATATTAGTTTATTAAGTCAAGATAATTTAGCCAAATTTTTCATAATAATTATCTTTGTGCCTGTTTTTGGAAGATGGAGTATTCTTTATTTATACAGTAGGTATGAACCTTTAAGGAAAGAGAGTAGTCTGGCGGGAGTTTTTAGTAGTAAAAATAATAAAAGAACTTTTATTATATCGACTTTTTATGTAGCAGTATTATTTATTGTTTTATATGTAATATCTGGACTTTTTTTAAGCGATAATCTAAGTATAGTTTTGTTTAAAGCTGCTTCGTATAGTTTCTTGTTAATTTTATTGCCTATATTGAAGAGTGCCGTAGTTATTTCATTTACCTTTATATTTTTAATACTGATTAGTAGTTTTTTTACAAAAAGAATAGGGGGCATAACTGGAGATGTTCTTGGTGGTGTTTGTGTAATTGTTGAGGTATTTTATTTAATTATTAGTTACATATTGTTAAGGTTTATTTAATAGGGATGAACAAATTAATTGATGTATAAAATGGTGCATATTTGATATGAGAACATTCAATAAAACATTAAAATATTCGTTATTATTAATTATTGTATTAATTTTATTAATTATTGTTGCTGCTTCTATTGGATCAGCTAGTTTGAGTATAAAAGATACAGCCATTATTATTGGAAGTTATATACCGGGAATTAACTACTTTATTAATACAGATGAGATAAGCCCGCAAAATGTTATTATAATTTCACAAATCAGGCTACCCAGAATCTTTGTAGCAATATTTGTTGGTATAGCTCTGGCAAGCGCAGGAGTTATTTATCAAGGTATATTTAGGAATCCTATGGCAGATCCATATATAATAGGTGTTTCAGCTGGAGCTGCTTTTGGAGCTACTATTGGTCTTTTATTTGCTACAGGGATAAGATGGGCAAATATATCATCTACAAGTATTTTTGCTTTTATTGGTGCTATAGGAACAACGTTTTTAGTTTATAATATTTCCCGGGTAAGAGGTAAGACTTCTGTTGTTACATTGCTCTTATCAGGAGTTGCCCTAAGTGCACTTCTGAGCTCTATTAATTCATTTATTTTAATATTTCGGGCTCATGACCTGGCAAAAGTAATATTTTGGTTGATGGGAGGGTTAACTTCAGCTTCCTGGCAGCAATTTTTCACAATCTCTCCAATTGTTATTATTCTTCTGGCAATATCAAGTTATTATATGAAAGATTTAAATTTGATATCTTTAGGTGACGAGAGAGCTTCACAATTAGGAGTTCATATAGATAGGGTAAAAATAATACTTCTGGTTCTTGCTTCATTAATGGCAGCTGCAGCGGTTTCAGTTAGCGGTATTATTGGGTTTGTTGGCTTGATAACACCACATATTTTAAGGATTATAGTTGGACCAAACCATAAAATATTATATCCAACTTCAGCAATTGCAGGAGGCGTTGTTCTTTTAATGTCTGATACTATTGCCAGAACTATTTTATCACCAAGGGAAATACCTGTAGGGATAATTACGTCAATCATAGGAGTCCCTTTTTTCTTGTATTTATTAATAAGATCAAAGAAACAAATTTTTTAATAATGGTATCTTGTATGTTTTAAGTTAAAAAATTAGAGGATATTTTGAGAAATATTTTATCAGTTAAAAATATAAAATTTTCGTATGATGGAACAGAAACATTAAGTAACATCTGCTTTGATGTGGAAGAGGGCAATTTTATTTCTATTGTGGGTCCAAACGGTTCCGGTAAAAGTACTTTAATTAATGTGATTAGCAAAGTTTTAAGAAATTACCAGGGTAAAGTAATAATTAAGGACAGAGATATAAAAAATCTTAAAACGAAGGAAGTTGCAAAATTAATTGCTGTTGTTCCACAATATACTAATCCCAGCTTTAATTTTACAGTTGGGGAGCTTGTTATGATGGGTAGATACCCTTATGTATCAAGGTTTAGAAGTGAAAAAAAAGAAGATAGGCAAATAGTTGAAGAAATTATGGAAAAAACTAAAATAACTGAATTTCATGATAGGAAATATAATGAATTATCTGGAGGTGAAAAGCAGAGGGTTATTATAGCTCAGACGCTTGTGCAAAAAACTCCCATAATGCTTCTGGATGAGCCAACTTCTCATCTTGATATTAATTTTCAAATTGAACTTATGGATTTATTTTTTAGATTAAATAGGGATGAGGGTAAGACAATAATTGGTATTTTCCAAGATATAAACATTGCAATTCAATATAGTAAAAAAATCATGTTTTTAAAAGAAGGTAATATATATAGTTATGGGGATATAAATAAAACTGTAAATAAAGAGAATATAAAAAGAGTATTTAACAGTGATGTTTATGTTGGTAAGAATCCATTTACAGGTAAAATTTATATAAATCCTACTTTTAATATGAATTTCGGAAAGAGTATTAATGCTAAAGATACAAGGATCCATATAGTAGGTGGCGGAGGTGCAGCATCACCTATAATAAATCTATTTTACCATATGGGTTATATTGTATCATGCGGGGTTATTAATAATCTTGACACAGATCTTAGTACTTCAGAGATGCTGGGTATTTCTTATGTAAGTGAAGCTCCTTTTTCTCCAATAAGTCTTTATTCTCAAAATAAAAATCTGGAATTTATAAAAGCAAGCGATATTATCATTTTACCAGAAATAGAATTTGGCCAGGGTAATTTTTCAAACCTGATATCTGTAAAAGAGGCATTAAAATTAAAGAAGAAAGTCTTTGTTATTGATGGGAAGAGTATAAAAAAAAGAGACCATACAAATGGAAAGGCTGAAAAATTATATAAGAAAATAATGAAAGAAGGAGCAATTGTTGTCAAATCACCTGATCAGATTCAAGAACTATTAGGGGAAGCTAAAAGATATTAGTTTCTAAATAGTAAGATTCGTCAGCTCAATATTTGGATAGATTAAAAAATCTGGGTAAAAATCATTTAAAATAGAATTATATAAAAATAAATAAAGCTATATTATTATGGATAAAATTGAAACCTGGTTAAAGTTTTTAAAATTATGAGATTAGAAAATACCAAATCTAAATCTATAATGATACAGGGGACTTCTTCCCATGTTGGGAAAAGCATAGCAGTGGCTGCTATCTGCAGGATACTGGTGCGGGATGGATACAGTGTGTGTCCTTTCAAATCGCAGAATATGGCATTAAATTCATATGTTACATCATCAGGTGGGGAAATGGGTAGAGCCCAGGTAGTACAGGCTGAGGCATGCAGGCTGAAACCAGAAGTTTATATGAATCCAATTCTTATAAAACCTGTTGCTGATACTTGTGCACAGATAATATTTATGGGAAAAGTTGTAAAAAATATGAGTGCTGTTGAATACAATGATAAGAAAATATATTATTTGGATAAAATCGGAGAAATACTTACTGATTTAGGGAAAAGATTTGATTTTATAATAATAGAGGGAGCGGGAAGTCCTGCGGAAATAAATTTACTTGCAAACGATATTGTAAATATGAAAACAGCAGAGGTTTCAAGTTCTCCTGTAATACTGGTGGGGGATATTGATAGAGGCGGAGTATTTGCAAGTTTTTATGGAACAGTAAAATTACTACCGAGGAATTATAGGAAATATATAAAAGGACTTCTGGTCAATAAGTTCAGGGGAGATATAAAACTTCTCAAGGATGGGAATGATTATATTGCAAAAAAGTTAAAGATTCCAGTTATAGGAACTATTCCTTATTTTAGAGATATCTATATAGAGGAGGAGGATTCTGTAAATCTTGAAAGGGAGAAAGCTAAGGGGCTGATTTTAAGGGGTATCCAGAAGGACAAAAAAGATGGCAGGATAATAATTGGTGTTGTCTACCTTCCTCATATTTCAAATTTTACTGATTTTAACGCTTTTGAGCTGGAAAAAAGCGTAAGCTTAATATACATTAAAAACAGGCAGGAACTGGAAAGTTTAAAGCCCCATATAATTATTATCCCAGGCAGTAAAAGTACTATAAATGACTTTCTTTATATAAGAAAGTCAGGATTAGTGGAAGAAATAAAGAAGCAATACAGGAAAGGTACCATGGTGCTGGGTATATGCGGGGGGTATCAAATGCTGGGAAAGAAGATCACAGATAAATTTAGAAGCGAGTCAGATATGGAAAGTATTGAGGGCATTGGACTGCTTGATATATCTACAGAATTTTTACAGGATAAAAATACATACCAGGTTGATTTTGAGATTAATGTAAATGCTTTAAACTGCAATCATGATTTTAAAGAAGCTTACAAGAAAATTGTAAGCAGTAGTGTGGAAGCTGTGAGGATGAAAGGGTACGAGATCCACATGGGAATATCTAAAAAAAATCATAGAAAAGGGGATGAATTAATTCCTCTTTTTAAAATAAAATCCAGAGGGGGTGCTGCGACAGAGATAGATGATGGTTTTATTGCATTTGGCAGCAGAACTGGCAGCGCGGTACTTGGTACGTATATCCATGGAATTTTAGATAATTTTATTTTTAGAAAAATTATTTTAGAGCTGCTCAGGAAAAAAAATAATATAAAAGATAGTAGCATTAGTGGTGATTCTGTGTCGTATAAGAACTTTAAAGAAGAGCAGTATGACAAACTGGCAGATATTTTCAGGGAAAATATGGATATGAAATTATTTTATAAAATTTTAAAGCATGGGGTATAATAAAATAAATTTTAGAAAAGGTAATTATATATGAGTTTGGGCAATAAGAAAGAATTAAAACATCAAGAAGATGAGTGCAGGAAGAATGTTAGGGAAGGCCTGGTACTTATAAATACTGGCAACGGAAAGGGCAAAACCACAGCAGCACTTGGGCTTGCATTGAGAGCGGCAGGACATAATTTAAAAGTCTTAATACTACAATTTATTAAAGGATCCTGGAAAACTGGAGAGGCTAAGGCTATTGAAAAATGGATACCTCTTATTAATATTGAACAATTAGGCAAAGGTTTTATAAATTTTAAAAATGGTAAGCCTGTTATATCAAAGGAGAATATAGATAATGCAAGAGAGTCTTTTAAATATGCATTAGATAAAATAAACAGTAACCAGTATGATGTAGTAATTTTAGATGAAATAAATAATTTAATTTCTTATGGGCTTTTAAGGGTCGGAGATGCAGTCAGCCTTATAAAAAATAAGCCGGCTAAGCTTTCGATCATACTTACAGGAAGA
>JACKQG010007934.1_pt1 | contig 10504 bp, 7 predicted proteins | sample 8237621 | NCBI WGS metagenome assembly JACKQG01 (sample SAMN15677084, study PRJNA649215) | marine metagenome | biome: marine; feature: Black Sea; material: saline water; isolation source: suspended particulate matter (SPM) from the Black Sea western gyre | collected 2013-06-09/2013-06-10 | depth...
TGTTATGGAAATATAGAAGATGATTGTGGTGTATGTGGCGGAGACAGCACATCCTGTGCTGATTGTGCCGGTGTAGCCAATGGAGATTCAGTTTTAGATAATTGTGGAACTTGTGATAATGATCCAGAAAATGATTGTGATATGGATTGTGACGGTAATTGGGGTGGCAGCTTAGAAAATGATGAATGCGGGGAATGTGGTGGACCTGGATTAAGTACCGGTAATTATTTTATGGACTGTTGGGATGGATTGGAATATTGCAGTAATAGTGATTGTCCTATAGATCCAAGTGCAGTGAGTTATAAGATATATCGTAATGGATTGGGTATAGCCATTGCAGAAGTCCAGGGTGAAACTGGATACACCGATTTGGGTCTAAATTACAATGAGCAGTATTGTTATACCGTAACCTATGTAAATGGTGGTGTAGAATCTCAATATTCAAATCAAGCCTGTGCTATAACTGGAGAAATGCCCATAATAGAGGGGTGTATGTCTTCTTATGCATGTAACTATGATGAGAGTGTAACAGTAGATGATGGCTCCTGCTGGTTTGTAAATACTGGATGTGGTTGTGAGTCAGGGGAAGCTGCTGTGTCGGATAATTGTGGTTTTTGTGATGCAGATTCTACCAATGATTGCATACCGGATTGTAATGGTGAATGGGGTGGAACGGCTGAAGTTGATGAATGCGGCGTATGTGGTGGTATTGGCATTACAGATAGTGAATGTGACTGCAATGGAAATACATTGGATGAATGTGGTGTATGCGGTGGTGATGGTAGTACTTGTGCTGATTGTGCAGGTGTTTCCAATGGAAATAATGTAGTTGATAATTGTGGTGTATGTGATGCTGACTTCACAAATGATTGTGTCCCTGATTGTAATGGACTTTGGGGTGGACCTGACAATATTGCTAATAATGGTGATGAAGCAAGCTATGATGAATGTGGTGTTTGTGGTGGTTCTGGAATAGCAGATGGTGCGTGTGATTGTAGTGGAAATGTATTAGATGAATGTGATGTTTGTGGAGGTGATGGATCATCATGCTCAACAGATAATACGTCATGGACTGAATTAATTGCAGAAGGTGGAGATAACCAGATATCTCTTAGTTGGACAAATCCAGATGGTGACAGCAGTGGGACTAGTTCAGATGAGGATTCTGAAGAGGATTCACCCAATAATAGTCCTGTAAATTTAGAAATACAAAATGTAAACACCGATGAGGGTACATTGGATATTTATATGTCAAATTTAGCCGGTTGCTCATATTGTACCGATGACACTTATGATTCACAATCCTTTTGTGAATCATATGGAGATGACGGAAGTGGTGATGCAGATTGGATGTTTGATACTACAATAAATAGTGATGCCTGTGTGGAAATTAATGGTAATTATTTTAATGGAGAAATAGGTGGATTTCAATTTGAATTATTGGGAATTACTATTACCGACGCAACTGCTCCACCTGGGTTAACAGCAAGTACTTCTACCTCTACAGTTTTAGCATTTTCTCTAACTGGAGCAATAATCCCTGCAGGAGAAGGTATCCTCACTCAAATTACTTTTACAGGTTTTGAAGGACAAGATATTTGTTTTGGAGAGGATACAGGAGGTGCAGGGAGTACAGCATTATCAGATGGAAATGGGGAATATATAGCTGCAAACTGGGGTGATTGCTATTGTGTACTGTCTTTTGATTGTGCTGGAGATTGTGGTGGGTCAGCTATCGAAGATGAATGTGGAGTTTGTGGTGGTGACGGTGGTGAAACCATTTGTTGGGATGGTTCTTTTGCTTGTGAACTGGCAGATTGCCCCGTTAATCCGAATGACTATAGTTACAATATTTACAGAGATGCAATTCAGATTGCAAGTGGAATAGTAATTACAAATTTCACAGATTCTGATTTAGATGCATCTGAATCACATTGTTATACCATTACATTTAGTAAAGATGGTGAAGAATCTGAACCATCATTAGAAGCATGTGCAACTACCAATCTGTTGGCGGGATGTATGGATGAATCGGCTTGTAATTATAATCCAGATGCATCTATAAATGATGGATCTTGTTGGCAAGCCAGTCTTGGTTGTGAATGTTTAAATGGTCAAGGAGCACAGTCAGATAATTGCGGGGTATGCGACTTAGATCCAACAAATGATTGTACTCCTGATTGTAACGGCGAATGGGGTGGTGGTGCGGTACTTGATGAATGTGGTTTTTGTGGAGGTACAGGCCCAGATGACAATTTTGATTGTGATGGGATTTGCTTAACAGAATATGATTGTTACGGAAACTGCGGTGGTAGCTTATTAGGAACGGGTATTTCTGAATGTATAGATGATTACACTATAAGTGATAGTTTGATATGCGTTACTATTGGAAATACATGGGGTCAAATTGGAAATGATGAATGTGGTGAATGTGGTGGACCTGGACCAAGCGAAGGATTAGATTGTGATGGAAATGTATTAGCAATAATAAATCCCGGGCTAATTCCAGAAGCATATAAAATTAGTAATATTTATCCAAACCCCTTTAATCCGGTGACTAATATTGAATTTGGACTGCCTGAAAATGCATTTGTACAAATTATAGTGTATGATATAACGGGTAAGCAAATTGCAACCTTGATGAATTCTTTTCAGTTTGCTGGATATTACTCCCTAACCTGGGATGCAACTGATAGCCCAAGTGGTGTATATTTTATTGATATGACCAGTGATGGATTTAAACAAACCCGACAGGTAGTTTTAATGAAGTAAATAGAGAAAGAATTATTGAAATTAAAAAGCCCGGTGCAGCCGGGCTTTTTTTATACTTCTTCTTTTAAGGTTTCAACAAATTGAGATACGGTTGCCTTGGCATCACCAAAAACCATATAATTATTCTCATAACCAAATAATTCATTACTGATACCAGCAAACCCCGGATTCATGGATCGCTTTAATACAAAAGTGGTTTTGGCATAATCTACATTGAGGATGGGCATACCATAAATGGGGCTGCTCTCATCATGCCGTGCTGCAGGATTTACCACATCATTAGCTCCGATAATGAGGGCTACATCTGCTCCTTCGAAATCATCATTAATTTCATCCATATCAAATAATTTGTCATACGAAATATTGGCCTCAGCTAAAAGTACATTCATATGCCCTGGCATGCGTCCGGCGACGGGATGCACCGCAAATTTTACATCCACACCTTCCTTTTCCAATTCGTCGGCAAGTTTTCTAACTTCATGCTGCGCTTGAGCAACTGCCATTCCATAGCCGGGAACTATTATGACAGATTCAGCAGACTGCATAGTGTAGGCAGCATTATCTGCGCTCATTTCTTTAATGGTGATTTCACCAGTAGTTTTAGATAATGTGGTTGAGGAATCAACTTTACCAAAAGCGCTGAAAAGAACATTTGATAGGGATCTGTTCATGCCTTTACACATGATATTGGTAAGAAATATTCCTGAAGCACCCACCAATGCACCACTCACTATGAGGGCCTGATTCCCAAGTACAAACCCCGTGGCAGCTGCAGCGATCCCCGAATATGAATTTAGCAGAGATATAACTACAGGCATATCCGCACCACCAATGGGAATGACAGAAAGTACACCCAGCAATAATCCCACTCCCAAAATAACATAAAATGCAGTCATGTTAGCTGGATTCAACACAAAGAAATATGCAGCAATTATTACTCCAACTAAAATGAGTAGATTGATTATGTTTTGCCCGGGATAGGTAATGGGCTGCCCACTTATTTTCCCCTGCAATTTTCCCCAGGCAATGAAACTACCGGTAAAGGTTAATGAGCCAATAATGACCGAAAGAACAATAGTAATCATGGTAGTGGTAAGGTCACTGTTATTTTTGGTCAATTCTGCCAAATAAACTTCTTTTCCATTTAAATATTTAAATAATTCAGCGGATGCAACCAATGCCGAAGCGCCACCGCCGAATCCATTGAAAATAGCAACCATTTCAGGCATAGATGTCATGGCCACTCTAATAGCAGTAACAGCACCAATTAATGTCCCAAGAGCAATTCCACCAATTACCCATTCCAATGGTATTGCATCCATTTTAAACAGAGTTGCAATTATGGCTATGAGCATTCCAACAGCTGAAAGAAAATTACCCTGGCGAGCTGTATTTACTTTTCCGAGACGCTTAATTCCTAAAATGAAAAGAATGGCAGAAACGATATATGAAATCAAAATTAGATTGGAGTTCATTATTTGCTTCCTTTCTTTTTAAACATTTTCAGCATCCGATCAGTTACCAGATATCCGCCTACCACATTAATGGTTCCAAAAACAATTGCGCAAAATCCAAGTATTGCCAAGAGTTTATCATCGCCACTGGCACCAACAGCAAGGAGTGCACCAACAATGGTAATACCAGAAATTGCATTGGATCCAGACATAAGTGGTGTGTGTAATTGCGGGGGAATTTTCCCAATCAATTCCGCACCGGCAAAGGTGGCTAAAACGGCAATAAAAATGAGTCCGATGAGTTGTTCCATTATGCGTTCCCTTCAATAATATTTTTTGTCATTTCATGAATAATATTTTTCTCATGGGTTACGAGGCACCCCTTAATAATATCATTTTCCAAATCAGATTTAATTTTTCCATCTTGAATAATTTCTGTGAGAAGTTTTGAGATATTTTTTGACAGCATTTGACTGGCATGGTAAGGGACTTGTGCCGGTAGATTTAGTGTTCCATCTATCGTAACTCCGTTATGTTGAATTATCTCACCGGGTTTGGTGAGTTCACAATTTCCGCCATTTTCAGCTGCCATATCAATGATGCAAGAGCCGGGTTGCATATCATTTACCATATAATCCTTAATGAGAATGGGTGCTGGTCTGCCAAAAATTAAGGCAGTGGTAATAATGGCATCAACTCTTTTTGCAGCATCATGAAGCAGCTCCATTTCTTTCCGGATAAACTCATCATTCATTTCAACGGCATAGCCACTATCGGTTTCAGCTGAATCATCTAAGTCCATATACAGAAATTTTGCCCCTAATGATTCTACTTGTTCTCTGGCCGCCGGACGAACATCAAATGCCTCCACTTTTGCACCCAATCTACCAGCTGTGGCAATGGCTTGGAGACCCGCAACCCCTGCTCCAATAACCAGTACAGTTGAGGGTTTAATGGTTCCGGCAGGCGTCATTAACATGGGGAAAAACTTACTCATGTGGGAAGCGGCATTTAAAACTGCTCGATATCCTCCAACCGTTGCTTGAGAACTGAGAACATCCATGGATTGGGCATAGGTGCTTCTGGGTATGAGTTCCAGGCAATAGGATGAAATATTTTTCTCAGCCAATTGCTTAACTAAGGCATGATTTGTAAAGGGAGCCAATAATGAAATGAGGGAGGATCCTTCATTAATCTTTGTTATTTCTTCATCTGTTGGGGGATTAATTCGGATAATAAGGTCAGAATCAGAATAAACATCTGTTACGATTTCTGCACCGGAATCTGCGTAGAGTTCATCTGCAATAAATGAACCATTGCCTGCTTCGGATTCAATTTTAAATTTCAATATTTCTGAAGTAAGTTTCTTTATTTCAGCTGGTAGAATGGCAACACGAGTTTCACCTGCCAATGATTCTTTTGGAATGCCAATAATCATATATTATACTCCTGATTCAAAAAATGGATATTATTATGGAAAAGTCTAAATTCAAGCAAATATTTCATAGAGAAATTTAAGCAGTAAATGGAATTTATTTTTACAATTAAAAGATAAATATATACCAATATATGTATCCATTCAATTTGTAATTTCTTATTAAATTCCTGTGCAAATTATGAATACAAAACTTCAATATGATTTACATGAAATGGGGGATGCTTCACAAAAAGCTATCGTTGCCATACATGGCTGGCAGGGAGACCGGATTAGTATGTTTCCTCTTATAAAATCAATGAACATAATTAATGCTGGCTGGTATATGTTAGAAGCTCCATTTCCGGTTAAAAATGGAAAAGGCTTTAGTTGGTCTTATGAAAAACAAAATGGAGAATGGGAGATAGATGAACCCTGGCAATTACTAAATGATTTTTTTGGAGAATTATTTAAAAAGTACGATTCAAAAAAAATTTATGTAATGGGATTTTCTCAGGGTGGATTGGTCTGCCTGGATTTTGTATTATTTTTAAATGAACCATTAGCGGGTGTTTTCCCTATTGCAGGGTTTTTACGTCAACCTGAATATAATGGTGCACGATTTCACAAGACCCAGAAAAATACCCCTATTCTTATTGGACATGGAACTGAAGATGATCGGGTGCCGGTAGAGACCTCCAAAAATGCGTATAAACAATTAGTGGATCAAGGGGCAAATGCAGAATTACTATTATATAAAGGTAAACATAAAATTGGTGTGGAATTTATTAGAAAAATGAAGGAGAAAATTCAATCATCATGAAGCACGATTGGGATGTAATAATTGTGGGTTCCGGTTTTGGTGGGTCTGTGTCTGCCCTGCGCTTAGCTGAAAAAGGCTATAAGGTATTAATGATTGAAAAGGGGAAACGCTATGGAACGAAAGATTTCCCAAAAACCAATTGGAATCTACGTAAATATTTCTGGCTGCCTCGCCTTTTTTTATATGGTATTCAATGTATGACCTTATTGAAAGATGTTTTCATTCTACATGGGGCAGGTGTTGGTGGAGGGAGTCTAGTGTATGCCAATACTTTATTAGTACCGCCTAATGAAGCATTTGAAAAAGGTAATTGGCCAGGCACAGGTTGGAAGGAAAAGCTGGCACCATTTTATGAAATGGCTAAACAGATGCTGGGTGCAACTCCTGCAAAACATCAAGGGGAAACCGATAAACTACTAAAAGACTGTGCCAACCTTATGGGGAAGGGGGATTCTTTCCATAGCGTAGATGTGGGGGTGTATTTTGGTGAAAGTGGAGTAAAAACAGCCGACCCCTATTTTGATGGAAATGGTCCAGAACGGTCTGGTTGTACTCTATGTGGGGGCTGTATGGTAGGATGTCGTTATAATGCAAAAAATACACTGGATAAAAACTATCTCTACTTTGCAGAAAAATTGGGAGTAACCATTTTACCTGAGCAGGAAGTCCAAAATATTTACCCCTTGGATGATGGTGGATATCAAGTAACTATTCGAAAATCAACCGGGATAAAAAGACCTATTAAAAAATTACAGGCACAAAAAGTCATTTTATCTGGTGGAGTAATGGGGACGGTTAAACTTTTATTGAAATGCCGAGAAAATGGTAGCCTAAGTAAGCTTTCTAATAAATTAGGAGATTTTGTACGAACCAACTCGGAGGCAATACTTGGAGTAAAATTAAATAAACCACCAAAAGAAGATTTTTCCAAGGGCATTGCTATTTCAGCAGGATTTCACCCCGATGAAAATACCCACATTGAGACGGTTAGGTATGGCAAGGGACAGTCAGCAATGGCATTAATGACTACCCTTTTACCTGATAGAAAAATACCTCTTCCAGGGTTCATACGCTGGGGGATATCTATAATTCGTTCACCATTGCAATTTATCACCAATTTAATTCCCATTAACTGGACGAAAAAAACGATCATCCTTTTGGTTATGCAACCCGTGAATAATTATTTAAAGTTGAATTATAAACCTCGGTGGTGGCGCTTAGGCGGAAAATCCATGAATAGCCGTTCCAATACGGGAGATAAAATACCTTCCCATATTCCCATTGGTGAAAAAACTGCTGATGTGATCATACAAAAAACAGGGGGTACTGCCATAACCAGTTATATGGATTCTATATTTGGAATTCCCACTACTGCCCATATTCTGGGGGGAGCTATTATGGGAATGGACTCGGAATTAGGCGTCATAGATGGTAATTTTGAAGTCTTTAATTACCCCGGTTTGTTTGTAGTGGATGGGTCTTCAATCCCTTCAAACCTTGGTGTGAATCCGAGCCTTACTATTACCGCCATGGCAGAGTATGCTATGAGCCGGTTTCCTGAAAAATGAAGAATGAATAGTCCCTCTAATTTTCACTACGAGGTATATATGAATAGTGGACACCCAAACAGAAATTAACCACGAATTGGCACGAAAAAAAATGTCACCTTGAGTGTGCAAATGGTCTCAATCTTATAACGAGAGTGATGACCAAATAATTGAGATTCCCGCATGGGCGGACAAGGTACGCATCGCTTTAGAATGGGAGGAGATTGAACAGTGATTTCCACTATTCCACTATTCCATTTTTCCATCACTCCAAAGCGCCAATTTTCGAATTCTAATTTCAAGTTTCCAGTTTCTCTATACCATAAATGATAATGTCATTCTTTCCTACCTCCACTTTCTTCTAAATTAACCCACCTATGAGCGGACGCATTTCAAATAATACAATGGAGGTGTTTAATCCGGCAACGGGTGAGGATATCACTCAGATTTCCATGACCACTCTCCAGGAGTTAGAATCAACTCTTCAAATGGCAAAAATTAGTGCTGAAAATTATAATTACAGCAGTTTTTTCCGTCGTCAAAAATTAATGACACAATTTCGGAAGGGAATTGTGAAGCGAATGGATGATTTTATTGATACCATTTGTTCGGAAACAGGTAAAAAACCGGATGAAGGATTGATGGAGGTGTTCATTTCCCTGGAACATATTAAGCAATCATCTCATCATCTTTATGAAGCACTGGGGAAAAGAAGCCGACGGAGCGGTATTTTGAAAACACGGAAAGCCTGGGTGGAATATGAAGCTATGGGTGTGGCGGGGATTATTTCTCCGTGGAATTACCCTCTGATTCTGGCTGTATCACCTTTGGTGGAGGCATTGCTGGCAGGGAATACGGTGGTTCTTAAACCATCTGAACATACTCCTCTCACTACACAGTTATTAAAAACAGTCTGGGATGAGTCCACAGAAAGACCTGAATTGTTTCAACCCGTTTATGGTGCCGGAGAAATTGGGAATGGACTGGTAACCTCTCAATTAACCGATGTAATCTGTTTTACGGGCAGTACGGCAATTGGAAGAAAAATTGCTGAAGCCTGTGCCCCTCTTTTTAAACCAGTCATTCTTGAACTTGGTGGTAAAGACCCCATGATCATTTTGGAAGATGCTGATATCGACCGATCGGTAGATGCTGCTATTTGGGGAGGGTTCAGCAATGCGGGACAAACCTGCATTTCAGTTGAGAGGATTTTTGCCCATGAGAAGGTATATCCTGAAGTAGTTGAAAAATTAAAGAGTAAAATACAGATTTTATCCTCAGGGAAGGGGAATACTCCAATTGGCGCTATTTCTGTAGATGTTAGTTTAGAAAAGATTAAAAATCAAGTGAAGGATGCAAAAAATAATTCGGATGTATTTGAAGGAAATGCGGATGAAGGTCGTTTTATATCCCCTTGTTTGGTTGTAAATCCACCGTTTGAGGCTAAAATACTGAAAGAGGAGACCTTTGGGCCTGTGATGACAATTCATCCCTTTCAAACCGATATTGATGCAATAGAATTAGCAAATAAGACGGGCTATGGACTGAGTGCCTCCGTTTTTGGCAATAGTAAAAAGCGAATAAATTATATTTCCCGTCGAATTAATGCAGGAGTGGTATCAATCAATGATGTATTGACCCATTACGGTATCGCAGATCTCCCTTTTGGGGGAAAGGGGATCAGTGGAATGGGAAAGGTACATGGTAAAGAGGGCTTACGTGCATTCAGCCATCAGAAAAGTTATATGAATAATCGAATTTCTTTTAAAACGGAGTTTTGGTGGTATAAAAGGAGTAGAAAGTTTGCCCAGGTACTACGGAAGTGGATTAAGTGGCAGTATTCCTAGTAGTAGGTTAAAGTGGTAAGAGTACCAGTTGATCAGTCTGGTGCTTATCTTTACGATCGTAGTTTTCTTCACGGATCAGGGCTCCATCACTATCATAATGTCTCCAAGTACCTACTCGGTGCATTTTGTCATATTGCCCAGATAGGCGCATTTGACCATTATCCCAATAGTATATAATTTTACCATGGACCAGCCCGTTCTTATAGCGTTTAACCAATTTTAACCGCCCTGTTTTTTGGTTGATTATTCTATGATATCCGTTCTTCTTTAGTCTTTTCTGCATTTCTTCTCAGTTTTGAATATTTTCTTCTCAGTTTTGAATATTTGTTAACTCTTCTTTCACAACGATAAAAAATTAACCCACCCTCTAGGACTGATAGGTGATCTGCATCACAAAATTCAATATACCATCGTCGATAAGTGCCAAAATTAATAAAAAATGACCCAGCTCACGAAATTGGAGTGATTATTAAATAGTATTAAATGTTTCATTACCAAAAAATCTCATATTAGTATAACTGAATTTACAGCTAAATTTAATTACTAAACCGTTCATTGAATTAAAGGATTAAAAAATGCAAAAATACCTGACCATAGTTCTCATGATTTTATTGTACTCTTGTGGAGGAGATGAAGTTACAAGTCCA
>JACKQG010007936.1_pt1 | contig 10503 bp, 9 predicted proteins | sample 8237621 | NCBI WGS metagenome assembly JACKQG01 (sample SAMN15677084, study PRJNA649215) | marine metagenome | biome: marine; feature: Black Sea; material: saline water; isolation source: suspended particulate matter (SPM) from the Black Sea western gyre | collected 2013-06-09/2013-06-10 | depth...
ATGGCTTTCTGCGTCCCGACAAGCGCGCGGAACTCCCCACCGAAAACATCACGCTCGACGGCGCGGAGTTCGCACTCCCCGTTTGGGTGCCCCCGCTCCCCGCAACCCACGACGCCAAGCACGCAATTTTTCGTGCGGCCGCCAAGCTCGACACAGACGAGCGCCAAGCGTTCTTCTTTAGCCTGATCACCCTCGCGAACAAAGTGGCGATGGCAGACGGAGTGGCACTCGGTGACCTAGAAACCTTGCCCAACACGATTGAAAAGATTGCGACGCTCGCGAGCCTAGGCCTCGAGTTCGTCGCAACGGAGAACGGGATCGATCTCGCGACTGCCGTGCGACGCGCGAACCTCGAACGCTTGTTCCGCGTCGGCGCCAACCTGGACCGAACCCGGGCCGAGGATGGGCGGGTCAGTTACTCGGAGACCCTAGAGAAGTCGATCGAAGAAGCGGAGTCGCAAGAAGCGGAGAGGCTCAAACAACAAGAGTAAGACTGAGCATCGATGTTGCGGCGTCGATGTCTCCCTACCACTCACCACGTTACTGAGAACTTCCTTCGCCTAGACGCGGGCAGGAGCCATCGCACGTGAGACGCGCAAACGTCTACGCTTAGATATCGCTTTGGCTTCGTTTTGTGCCGCAGACCCAGCGCTATTCGCTTGCTTGGCCGGCTTGTTGCTCTTCCAGCGGCTTCCAATGGAAGAGTCCGTAGATCAGCACCTGCACGAAGTGCTGGCCCATCGATCCACCCGCCTTTTCGAGCACACTCTTCTTGACGAAGAACTCGATCGTGTGAATCACGACCAAGGCCCAAAAACCGAACCTTGAAATCGACGCGATCGTTCCGCCCCCGAAGAGCATCCCTAACAACAACACAAGCCACATGACTAGTACGATTTGTTTCATGGGGTGTATTCAGTCACGACCACGGAGCATTGTCAAGTCGCGTATGCCCTGGCGTCTGGGCCGTGGAAGCCGTTTTCGAGAACATCGGTCAAATGGGGGAGGGCCCGCCAACATAAGCCGGCGGGCCCTCTTCGGTCTTCCGCTATGAGACTGGTGCCCGGAGGCAGCCACATCCACAGCGGATCCCATACCACTTTATCTCTTGCCACTTGTTGAAAGCGGCGATCCGTTTAGAGATCGACGGCCTTCAAGGTCTTGCGCTTGTTACCGACTGCACGGGCTTCGGCTTCCTTGATCAAGTTGCGAACCGCGGCGTCAAGTGCCGGGTAGAACTCAGCACCGACGTTGCACTTCTTGACCGCGCCTTTCGTGCGCGACTTCGAAATGATCAACTCTGCGGGCTTGCCCTTCTTTCCCTTTTTCTTCGCTGCCATGGTGAAGCATGCCTCCCTAAAACCGCCGCGCCTCATCCGTGAAACCCACAGACTGTCGTTGGCGGGTACCCCTATTTATTGGGCCCAATTGCGGACTCAATTACGAAAACGCAGTACGCATCCAATGAGCAGAATCACGCAGTAACCTGTCTCATCGCCGCGATTTTACGCTCTTCAAATTCGGAGTCAAACAAAAAGTACCCTGAAATGGCCTGAAACTGTCGATTCCAGCACTTTTTTACGAATTGCGGGGTCATGGCCGGAGAAAGTCGCCTCCAAAAGGCTGTTTGGCGGCCAATCTCGACCGATTCACCAAACACCTGCGAAGCGAAGGGACACGCTTTCTACTTCCCAAATGGAAAACTTGCGGTTTGAAGACGTGTAATCGACCGGGGAATCGACACCGCTTGAGGTACGGGTGGGGCAGAGATACGCTCGCCCGCGCTTTGACCACGAACCCACCCGACGAACCTCGTTCCCACTTCTTTCAGGCGAATGCCGCGGGGTCGCCGAAGCTTCATTATCTCGCACGGGGCAGTGATGCCCAGCCTGTCCTGGTGATGCTTCACGGCGGCGGTTCGAACGCGCATTGGTGGGACCACATCGCCCCCGCGTTCGCCGACCGGTTTTACGTCGTGGCCTTGGATTTTCGGGGTCATGGTATTTCTGACTACCCAGAAGAGCTGGTGGTGGGCGCGTTCAACGACGACGTCGAACTCCTGCTCGCTCATCTCGGGCGCGAAGACGCAGTCCTGCTTGGCCATTCGATGGGCTGCCATATCGCGGTCGATCATGCGTCGCGCCACCGGGACACCCGCGCACTCGCGTTGATCGACATCGCTCGCGGTAGTACGAAGTCCACCCGCCGCCGCAGCCGGATGGCCCTGCGCATGCGCGGCACCTACGCGCTTAAAGAAGATGCGATCGAACGTTTTCAGTTTCTACCGGGAGCAGCAAACGCCAGCGAAGAGCTTCGCCTCTCGATCGCGCGGCATTCCGTTCGCCAGGAAGCTGACGGTCGCTACAGCTACACCTTTGATCCGAGGTGGTTCGCGCTTCCACCGCGGCTCGCACCCGATACTTCCAAGATTGGATGTCCAACGCTCATCATTCGAGGCACGGACAGCTCGATTTTGACCGAACAAGGCGCCGCGGAATTCGCGGACGAACTCAGTGATGTGCGCGTCGAGTCTGTCCAGAATGCCGGACATCACGTTCACATTGATCAACCGGTTGCGACGTTGGAAGTTCTCGAAGATTTCCTATCACAGTTCACCGCTTCTTAAGGCAAGCCCAGAGCCACGTCTCGGCTTTGCACTGGTTGAGGACTCGGCAACTGCTGCCGAAGAATATCGATGTGCATCGATGCCATCCGTGTCGGTAAGGCTCCGGAACTCGGCGCACAGCGTCGCCAACATAGCGACGCCAATTTTCAATTGCCCTGGAGCCGATCCGGCGCTAAAGAACCTCTTCCGCGAGTTTGCGCAGCAAGTCCGGACCACCGCCACCAATCAACATGGTGCCAACTTGGCCCTTCGCGCCCGCGTCCTTCCAGGCCGCCATGCGGTCTTTGATTCGCTCCCACGGACCCACCAATGCCACGTCGTCGATCAACTGCTCGGGGACCGCAGCCATCGCCTCGGCCTTCTTTCCGCCGAGATAAAGCTCCTGGATCTTGGCAGCGGCTTCCTCATAACCAAGGCGCTTGCAGTAGTCGTTGTAAAAGTTCTTGTCCTTCGCCCCCATGCCGCCAATGTAGAGCGCGAGCATTGCGCGGACCGGGCCGCGGCATTGGTCGAGGTCATCGCCCATCACCGCGGTCACGAACGGATTGATTTCGAAGTTCTCAAGACTCTTGCCGCCGCCCGCCTTTGCGAAACCCTTCTTGAGGGAATCTTCGAACAAGTCGAAGCGGTCGGGATTCATCCATACCGGGAACACACCGTCGGCAACTTCGGCACTGCATGCGACACCTGCAGGCGCGATAGATGCCGTGAAAATCTTGAGGTTCGGGTTCCCGTGCAGAATGCTCTTGAGCGGCTTGCCTAGACCGGTCGAACCCTCGCCCGTGTAAGGCATCTGATAATGATAACCTTCGTGGGTGGCGGCTTCTTCGCGCGCAAGAATCTTGCGAATAATCGACACGTATTCGCGCGTGCGGGTTAGCGGTCGGCCGTAAGCTACGCCGTGCCAGCCTTCGACAACCTGGGGGCCCGATGGCCCGAGCCCAAGGATGAAGCGTCCCCCCGAAAGTGCGTCGAGGGTTTGTGCCGTCATCGCGGCACAGGCGGGTGTGCGCGCGGGCATCTGCATGATCGCCGTACCCACTTTGATCTTGGTCGTGTTGGCGAGAATCCAGGCCGCGGGAGCGACGGCATCAGAGCCATAAGCTTCAGCGGTCCAGACCGAGTCGTAGCCGAGGCTTTCGGCTTCTTTGATGTTGTCCATCGGGATGTTGATCGTTGCGGGGGAGTAGCCGGCGAGTATGCCCAGGCGCATTGCAGTGTCCTCTTATTTTGCGATTCATGTCGCGATGTGGGTGCGTCATGTTGTGATGGCTCTCGGCGCGACGCGAAACCAGGCGAAGCACTAGCTCGCCGCGGCGCTTGCGGATTCGGAGTCTACTTCGCCTCGGGGACTCGCGTCGAGGGGAAGTTCGATGACAAAGGTCGCCCCCTCACCCAAGTTTGACTTCACGGTGAACTTGCCGCGGTGTCGCTCAATGATCCCGTGCGAAAGCGACAGCCCCAGCCCCGTACCTTTGCCGACTTCTTTGGTGGTAAAGAAGGGTTCGAACAATCGATTCAAAAGTTCCGGCGGAATGCCGGGCCCATCGTCTTGGAATTCGAGCCGAACTCCTTCCGGGATCATCGTGGTCGTGATCTGCACTGAACCTTGGCACCCCATCGCGTCGCAGGCGTTCATGAGCAGGTTCAAAAAAACCTGATTGAGCTGGCCGGGGTAACAGCGAACCCGCGGCAAGTCGCCGTATTCGCGAACTACGGTGACGCCGTCTTTGAACTGGGGCTCCATCAGGCCCAAAGTGCGATCGAGTTCTTCGTGCAAGTCGGCGTCTTGAAGCTCGGCCTGATCCATGCGCGAAAATGCGCGCAGGTCCTGCACGATTTCCTTTACCCGATGAGTCCCCTCGCGACTTCGAGACAACAGCTTCGCGATGGCGGCGCGGATCTGCTCCGTGTCCGTGCCCGCGTCCTGGGCGCGACTCAACTTGTCGATGAACTCATCAAGTAGCTGCAAGTTGGCGTGCACGAAGCCAATCGGGTTGTTGAGTTCGTGCGCGACACCGGCCACGAGCTGCCCCAGCGAGCTTAACTTTTCGCTCTGCATCAACTGCAGTTGGATCTCTTGCAGTTCCGTCGTTCGCGCTTCAACCCTCGCTTCCAAGGTTTCGTTGAGCTTCGCGATTTCGTCAAACGCTTTTGCGTTCTCCATCGCGATCGCACTTTGATTGGCGAGGGTTCGCAGGAGCTGCCGGTCTTCGGTCGCAAGCGGCTCGCCCGAAAGTTTGCGCCCCACGGCAATCACGCCCAACAAGTCGACTCCGAACAGAATGGGAACGAGCAGCTCGACTTCGAGGGAATCAAAGACGTCCCAGCAAAGCTCGCGCTTTTCGGGGTCCAGCTCTTCGTCGAAGTCTGCTCGGCAGAGTTCTTCGCGCCGCATCCATAGGTGACGCCAGATTGGATGCTCAACCGGGATTTCGAGCGATTCGCGATTTTCCTCGTCCCAATCCCCTCGCCACACCGACGGACGAAGCAGGCGGCTTTCGTCGTCGAGCAACATCACCATCGCACGCTCGACTCCCATCGTGTCCGTCAGCGCAGCCAAAATACGGTCGCCGATTTCGCCAAGCGACAACATCGAAACCATGGCTTCGGAAATTTCGCGGACGGCCGAGCGGTAGCGGGAATGGTCGCGATCAAAGATGCCGTCGACTAGGCGCTGCAATCGATCGCGCAGTGGGTTGAAGGCCAGAATCGCGAGAAAGAGAAACACCACCTGGGCCGATTGCATCATAACGCCAAAGCCCTGAACGGCCTGGTCGGCAAAGGTGATCATCAACGCGAATAGCCCGGTAATCGCAAGCGTCGCCGCGCCGTAGGCTGCAGACGACTTCGCGAGCAAGCGAAATTCGAATCGCTGTCGCCTCAACATCCCGATGCCGATCGCGGGGGGCAAGAAGACAACCCACAACAACGCCAAGTGCGTTGGGAAAGACGTGCGCAGGTAGTACTCCGCAAACGCGATCATCGTTGCGGGAAGAAAGCTCGCGATCCCTCCGAGCAGCACGATGTCGACGCGGTCGCCGACTCCCGCCAAGCGCGCGCGACCGCGTTCACTCGCGAGCACCCCCATCGCGACCGCGCAAAGGCCCAGTCCGTAAGCAAACGCCAAGTTGGCCGACACCATGTCGAGCCACGGCGAAATCAAGCCGCTCGACAAGACCATGACCGAAAGAATCGCAGCGCCGATATACGGCACGAGGCGAATGCGCGGATTTCGCACGATCCAAGGCGGTTCGATCGGATAGGTCGAGAACAAGTGGAAAGCTGTCGCGCCAAGGAAGGGCATGTTGGCGAGTATGCGGGTTGCACCGAATGGAACGAGGTCCATTCTTGCCCATGCGGCAAGCTCTGCGGACATGGCGGAACAAAACAACATGAAGGCCCAGGCTTCGACGCGTTCCCATTTGCTGCGCCACACAATCGCACCGACGAGCAAATAGAAGACACTCACGGCGAGCATTGAGACCACGAGAATGATGTCGAGGGAATGTCTCAAAAATGCACCCGGCGCGGGCATGAGGTCGACCGCGTAGTCGCTGCCGTCGTCTGCCGTAAAGACATACGAATTGGTCTGGCCCTCGCGCAAAAGGTTCGAAGGCCAACGTAAAACCCGAAGCATCGGAACGCCGTCGATCGAAACGGCCCCGTCGCCAAGCGTCACTCCGGCATTCAGCGCTTCTGCGGTTGCGGCCTGCACTACGGTCGAGCCGCCCAGAAGTGCGAGCTTTACCGGGAGCACCATCCCTTCTTTTGGGGGTGCCAAGTGGCCAGCCGTAACGAGGATCGTCGCCGCCGCAATCGCGACAGCAGTCAGCCCCGTAAAGCGGCGAAATCTCGCTGTAGACATCGGGTTCATGGGCTTTCGTCGTCCAGGCGGGCGCCGCCATGGCTCATCGGGAACCGTGGATCGGGCGGGAGGATCGCACAAATTGGCCCGGAATAAAGGACACAACGAAAGGCGATTGGCGCGAACACGGCTTCATGGAGCCATTCGCGTTATTTAGAAACCGCTTGGGACTAGCTACGGCTAGCTTTTGCAACGCAGCCAGCGGCATTGGATCCGCGTTTGGGCGCGTGCGCCTTCTGCCGCGCGACTCCTAGCGATCGCGTTTTTTTGCAGGGCCGCTGCGTGCGACGTGCTCACCGATCGAAACCAACCCGCCCGGAAGCGTCTTGATCGCGCCAGACTTCTGCGCCCGCTGCCCCTGCATCGTGACAAAACCGTGCTGCACCTTCTGAAGCTGATTCAGTCTCGCCGAACGCACCTTACCGGCGTCACAAGTCGGCGCGGCGACCGGCGCTTTTGCCTGGTTACGCGTCGGGGTCGGCGGCAGCGTGCTCTCCACAAAGCGCGAATACTCCGCGTCCTGATCCGACTTCGCACGCACATCATCACGACCCGAATCAGCCCGACCCACCCCACTCCCCAACAAGGTCAGTCCAACCAAAAACAGCGCCGAAAGAAAGAACCCACTCACACGACAAACAGCCCAAGCCATACGGCCTCCACAATTCAAAACACAGGGGAGACTCAATTCATCGACACCAAACCCAGCTTTCTTAAGTGACTCCAATCACGTCAGCCCCATCACCCGAAACAAGCCACCCCTCTCTCGTCCCAGCTCGATGCTCCGCTGCCGCAAACAAGGCCCTAAATCCCCGACCCACCTTCTTCTTGACCGAGATGAATCCCACACTCCCGCATGTCATCGCTCTCCCACCACCAACGCCCTGCCCGCGAATCTTCGCCAGCCTTGACTGCGCGGGTGCAAGGCTCACACCCGACCGAGGGATAACTCTGCTTGTGGAGGCGGTTTACAGGGACCTGGTGTTCTTCGACGTAGTCCCACACATCGTCGTGTTTCCAGTCGGCGAGTGGGTTGAGCTTTACGATGCCTCCGGCCGCTTCATCGAACTCGACCTTACGCGTGTCGCGCCGGTTCTCGTTCTGGTCACGGCGCAAGCCTGAAACATACGCATCGAGCCCTTGGAGATGACGTCGCAACGGTTCGACCTTGCGCAAGCGGCAGCACTGCTTGCGATTTTCTTCGGAGTCGTAAAAGAGGTTGTGCCCCTTCTCGCTCACCATGGCTTCCACGTCTTTATGGTTGGGAAAGATGACTTCAACTTTCTTGTCGTAGCGATCCCGCACGCGGTCAACGAGATCGTAGGTTGCAGGGTGCATGCGGCCGGTATCGAGCATGAAAACCCGCGACGACGCGTCGAGCTTGTGCATCATGTCGAGCAGGACCATGCCCTCGGGACCGCCGAAACTTGCCGACAACGCGAGTTTGGGTTGGAAATTGTCTAGTGCCCAGCTCAAGATTTGCTCGGCAGGCTGACTTTCGAATTGGCGACCGGTCACGGCGCGAATAACGTCGTTATTAAAGGACTTTGCAAGCTTCAATGCGGGGACAGTCACGCGGGAAATGCTCCTGGTGGGCGGCGATCTGAAAGCACCAAGCGGGTGCAGACAGAATATGAAGCATAATTCCCTATTCGTCTACCGTTTTAAATTCTTTAATTTCCTATCTATTTACAGTTCTATTTTGAGTCTTATCGAATGCCGATTTCACCTTGTCCTCCATGGAAACAACTCGGTCCCGGCGGTCGTCAATCTTGATCACCGTGGATACCCGAGTCGCCCCGGCGGCGAAGACCGCCTCCTGCATGTCTGAGATGAGGGCGTAGACCTCGCTCATATCCCCCTCCAGAGTGGTGAACATCGGGTCGAGTCGGAAGCGAATGCGCTCCTGGGCTTGAACGACGTCTAGGGCTGCACCGACAAACTTTGAAACGCTGACCGCTTCGCCAATGGGTGAGATCGATACTGCGACGATCGCCATGAAATTCTCCGGGAATGGGTGGATTGAGCGAACGCCTATTGGGGGACGGCGAGCGCGGTGGGCCAGAGGCGCACCGCCGATTCGTCGCGCACCGCGCGGGCGAGTTCGGCCAGGGTGGTTTGGGTACGTGGATGCAAAAAATCGGGAGCCAGGTCGCACAGCGGTTCGAGCACGAAAGGACGCTCGTGGAGCCGTGGGTGCGGTATCTGGAGCCGCTGCAATTCGACAATGGTTTCGCCGAAAAACAAAAGGTCGAGATCCAAAGTGCGAGCCGACCATCGCTCGGTCTCGGCGGCGCGGTCGCGGCCCGCCTTCAGTTCGATCGCAAGGATGCACTCCAGGAGCTGCTCGGCTGAAAGCAGCGTCTGTATCGAGACCGCGGCATTGAGATAAGCCCCTTGCTCGCCGGGCCCTACGGGATCCGTTTCATAAACACGCGACACGGCCTCAATCGTCAAATTGGGCGCAGCGTTCAACGCTTCCAACGCAAAGCGCAACAGGGCTTCCCGGTCGCCCAGGTTCGAACCGAGTCCGACATATGCGTTTACAGCTTTCGGCACCTTGGCTCCGAATGACGCCGAACGCGCTACCGCGGGGGAAACCCGCTCCGGCCGCGCGGCCCGGCATTTCTTGCGCAACCATAATCGGTCGAGATCGAAGGGGAAACTCCGTACTGCCCCAGATGTAATTCAGGCTAACTTCGCCGCATGTTGCAAGCTGCCCTCGCACCCGAAATTTTAACCGAGATCCCAGGCCCGGGATCTTCCGCGCTCGCCAAGCGATTGCGCGGGGTCGAGTCACGCAATGTGACTTGCCTTGATCCGGAGCCGATTTTCTGGGAGCGAGCGTCCGGGTGCAATGTGTGGGACGTCGATCGCAATCGCTTCGTCGATCTGACCGCCGCTTTCGGTGTTGCGAATGTTGGTCATGCACACCCGCACGTTGTCGCCGCAATTGCCGAACAATCACAGCGACTTTTACACGGCATGGGAGACGTACATCCTCCCGCGATCAAGGTGCAGTTGCTCGAGGCCCTGGTCGCCCACTATCCAGGCGGAGGACCCGCACGCGGAGTCTTGAGTTCGTCGGGCTCGGACGCCGTTGAAACTGCAATCAAAACCGCGCTCCTGGCAACGAGCAAGCCTGGGATTCTCGCCTTCAAGGGCGCGTATCACGGCCTGGCATTCGGAGCCCTCGACACGACTTGGCGCGAAGACTTCCGCGACCCATTCGCATCGCGTCTCCCCGAGCGAACGAAGTTCGCGCCATACGGCGATCTCGGCTCTGCAGCGCGGGCGATTCAAGAAAGTCCGTTTCCCATAGGTGCCGTGCTGGTCGAACCGATTCAAGGAAGAGGCGGCGAGCGCGTTCCAGAGCCCGGTTTTTTGGAAGGCCTCGCCAAGCTTTGTCGCGAACAAGGCATGCTCTTGATCGCAGACGAAATCTACACGGGCTTTGGCCGCACGGGCCGCTGGTTTGCGTGCGACCATGACGACGTGGTGCCCGACCTATTGTGCGTGGGCAAAGGCATGGCGTCCGGCATGCCGATCTCTGCGTGCTTGGGCCGCGAAGAAGTCATGGATGCATGGCCTGTGTCCCGCGGCGAAGCGCTGCACACCCAAACATTTCTTGGTCATCCGGCAAGTTGCGCCGCAGCACTCGCGTGCATCGAAACCTTAGAAGCAGACGGCTACCTTGCCCACGCGGCAACCGTAGGCTCCCAGGCGCTTCAGGACCTCGTGCTTGAAAGCCAAGACATCGACGCCGTTGTCGAAGTTCGAGGCAAGGGCTTGATGATCGGCATCGAACTCGCGCCAAGCCTCAGCGGCCCTGAAGTCTGCACGCGCGCCCTGGAGCGCGGCGTCATCGCCCTGCCGTCGGGTTCGTCGGGCGAAGTCATCTCGATTACGCCTCCGCTGTGTATCGACGCCGCCACGCTCGCCCATGCCTTAGACATCGTTCTTTCGGTGGTTCGAGATCTCTCAAATGCAAACGACTGCGAGAGGGCAG